>Ga0116142_10002943_pt1 | contig 17694 bp, 15 predicted proteins | sample AD_UKC033_MetaG_FD_89785 | JGI IMG/M metagenome (GOLD analysis project Ga0116142, IMG submission 89785) | Active sludge microbial communities of municipal wastewater-treating anaerobic digesters from USA - AD_UKC033_MetaG | ecosystem: Engineered > Bioreactor > Anaerobic > Digestate | place: USA... | reverse complement strand
TTAGGTCATTTAAGAGAAGGATTGTTAAAGCCCATGGATAAAGTTTCACAGAAGGTCACGGCAATAATAAAAACTTTTGAGCGCCCAGAAAAAGTTATTTGTCTGCATAAAAGTATTAGGAAATTCTATCCGCACTTAAGAGTTATAATTATTGATGATTCAAAAAGGCCAATAAATTATGCTTGGGATAATGGTACAGAATACACACACACTTCATACGATATAGGGCTGTCAGCAGGTAGAAATATGGCGGTTGGTATGGCCAGTACGCCATATGTACTTCTGCTGGACGATGATTTTCTATTTACGGAAGAAACAAAAATTGAATTTTTTATCGATGTTCTGGATTCAACAGGCTTTCATATTGTTGCAGGCAACGTTCTTGATTGCGGTAAGAAAAAGCTGATATTTAGGGGAATGATGAATGTCAAGGATAATATTCTTTATCTTAATAGCTATCAGAGGGGAAAGGATTTTGAAGGTCATATAAAATATGATTTTGTTTTGAATTTTTTTCTTGCCAGGACAAAAACGCTGCTTGATTATCCTTGGGACGATGCTCTTAAAATCAGAGAGCATGAAGCTTTTTTCTGGAATTTGAAGCAACATAATATTCCCATCACGGCCATATCAAATGTTTCTATTTCACATTTTCCGACATCCGATATTGCGGGGGAGAAAGATGAGTATTTCGTGAAAAGAGTTGAGCGAATGAAATATTATCATGCATTGGCATGTCAAAAAATTGGGGTCAACGATTTTCGCTCTCTAGGAGCTAAGTATCAAGGTATTGGGATTAAACATTTTCTTATCTATATCAGATTATTGTCCGAAGAAAAATCTAATCATTCTATATTTTGGAATATCTTTAGATGCGTATTCTCATTCGAGAAAAATATCAGACAACACGCGGAGCGAGCTACAGGCAAAAGAAGGGCTTAATTGTATCGCTATTAAAGGCTTTTCGTTTTCTCCCAACCGAGGGCAGTTTGCACAATGATATCCAAGTTATCATAAATTGGCTTCCACCCAGTTTCGACTGTCAGTAAAGTTGAATCCGCGACTAAGGCAACAGGGTCTCCGGCCCTACGACTAACCGGAAGCTTATTGAGGGTGATGCCTGAGCTTTGTTCAACAACTTTGATAACATCTAAAACTGAGTATCCCTTACCATATCCGCAGTTGTAAATTTTATTGACGTGCTGCTTTTTCATGTGCTCATAAACGCACAAATGGGCATTGGCAAGGTCACTGACATGGATATAGTCACGAACACAGGTGCCATCGGGGGTGTCGTAATCTGTGCCATATATATTCATAGATGAGCGCATTCCCAAAGCCGTTTCACACGCCACCTTAATCAGGTGGGTTGCGTTTTCTTTAACTTGTCCTGTCCGGCCTTTGGGGTCAGCGCCAGCAACGTTGAAATAACGAAGAATGGCAAAATTGAGCCCATGAGCATTTGCTGTATCCTTGATCATCATCTCTGTCATCAGTTTTGATGCGGCATAAGGATTTTCAGGTTGAGGAGAGTATTCTTCTTTCATCAACTGTAAAGGATTATTTCCGTATACGGAAGCTGTTGATGAAAAAATAAAATTCCTAACCTTAAATTTTACGCAAGATTGTAATAGGCTTAAACTGACACAGGTGTTGTTCTGATAATATTTTAGTGGATTTTCTACGGACTCGGGCACAATGATCGAGCCCGCAAAATGGAGGACGGTGTCAATATCATGGTCAAAGAAAACGCGATCCATTAAATCCTGATTCCCAACATCCCCCTCATAAAATGAAAGGTCATTTGGCAATAGGCTTCTAACACCCGTTGAAAGATTATCGACAACAACCACATCATATCTCTTGTCCAGAAATTCATAGACGACGTGAGATCCGATATATCCAGCACCCCCAGTAATTAAGATTGCCATGCTTACTCACCTAATTTTTTCTTTAAGTTTTTATTTTGCAAATCTCTCCATAAAAAGTGTACATCAACCAACGCTAACAGAGGCCATAATACAAATCCTGTAAGACCCATTATTGGAATTTCGTAGAAAACAAGATGTTTATATTGAAATGATGTGCGTATCGCATAAAATACGCCCAAAAGACAATAACCATAAAGAAGATATGTAAACATTATTTTTCTCCGCTATTTGTTTTTATTGTATTATCTGAAGATCTGCAACTCGATTTCTCCTATTTGGGGGAAGGGAATCGTAAGGAAAGTAGAATGCTATGAAAAAAATCCTCTTTTTACGAAGAGACGGTGTCTATTTGCCAGAGATTAGTGCCTATATGGCCTATCTTAGGAAAAAAATGCCGTTATTTGAAATCTGTGATTCTTCAGAAATAAAAGAAAATTTTTCCGAAAGTGACTTTGATGTCATTTGGAAATTTATGGGGTTTGACCGACAGAATCATCATGGTCGGTTTGTTGTGCATGAATATGGCTCTTTATCTGTCGGGCGTCTACCCAGAGTAAAAAATGTTATTAAAAGAGTGCTCAACTCAAACCCATCTATGCGCGTTTTCTTAAACGAGGCAGTGCGTCAGGGAATGGGATTCAACGGCAATACAGATTATCGATTAAGAGATATGGGGGTTAGCTCTCATTTTTTTAGGAAGTTTTCTAATCCAGATCCTGAATTTGATTTTGTGTATTCTGGAAGTCTTAATCGCGGGAGAATTATCTCCTTAATGCTTGATCATTTCAAAACCACCATGAAGGGGTCGAGACTATTGGTTGTTGGGGCAGTCCCAGATGATATTCATGAAATGTTCGGGAAGACACCCAATATCCATTTCACTGGACGATTAAAATATGAAGACGTTCCTGATGCTATTACCCAGGCCAGGTACGGGCTTAATATTATGCCAGATATCTATCCCTTTAATATTCAGACATCGACTAAAGTTTTAGAGTATTGCGCTGCGCGAATGCCCGTTATCAGTACCAATTATAAATGGATTAGCGAATTTGAAAGGGAGGCCAAAGGAAAATTTTTCTATATTGAAAATTCTTTCAGTAACCTAAAGATTGATGACATAAATAAGTACCCATTTGTAGTGCCCTCGATGGAGGATTACGAGTGGGACAAGATTATCGAGAAATCAAAAGTATTTGATTTTTTAGGATAATCTTTTAGAGAGTTTAAACCGAAGTATTGAATACACAACCAATAAAACATAATAAAATCAACGACTTACAAGAAAAATAAAAATCCTAAAATTCAAGGAATTTTTTCCATTGCCGCACTGTTGCCGCAAAATCAGTTAGGCAAGATTCTGTTCGAGTGCCAATCACCAAATTTCTACCTTCCCTGATTCATTAAGGCTCCAGACTTGAATTTCAATCTTTTCCAAAGAACCCTTTGTTTCTTCGAAAAGATCCCTGTAGCGCTTGAAATTTGGAATTCCGATGGCAACTTTTGCGTCTGGATATTCAGTTTTTAGTCTCATGCATTTTAGAATCGCATGAGCATACCAGTGAGAGGCCTGAAGGGTGGGAGATGTCTTTTTTATCTCATGTGCGCGATTGGGATCACTATAACTTACTGATGGATAGCCTTTTACCTCCATCAGCAGGGTCATTCCCGATTTAGTAGCTCGGATAGCTGCCTTGATCGAGTCGTTCATGACCGCGTAGAGACCGAGAACCTTACTGCTGTTCTTGCCGGCACCTTCGATTCGCGTATTCATCGACTCGATATTTTTAAGAACGGCGGCAACGCGCTGATCGGACGTGGTCACAAAGTCGGCAGCCGTCTGGTTCAGCTCTTTTTGTTTCTCGCGGTGAGCATCGGAACTGATATCCAGCAAAGTCGTCAGGTTGTATTTGACGTCCTCAAGCCCTTCGAACTGGGTAACTCTCGGTGCATCAATCGCAGTCTGGGTATCCTGGATTTTTGTGGCCAGACGACCCATCCTTTCGCGCTCTTCCGCAACGCGCAGCTCGATCTTGTTGATCTCGGCTTGCGCGGACGGTTTGATTTTCGTCCCGAAAGACCACCAGCTGGTCTCGGTTTTAAGCTCGGCAACCATATCGTTGTAATCGCGAATGGATCTTTCCGAACCATCCATATCGCGTTCATAACCATCCAGTTCGCCGTTCAGACGCTCCAACTCCTCGCGGTCCTTGATGATCTCGCCGAGCATGTCTGAAGTCTTCACGCCCTTGAGCTGCATCTTGTACAGGGAATCGAGAATATTCAGGAAAGGCTGGATTTTTTTGTTGAAGTCCAGAATGCCTTGCCCGAGTTCGTCGATCACTTCCTTGAGCTGTGCAAACGCCTCGGAATCATTGAGCTTCAGCATATCAATCGCCAGTTCCTTGCGTTTGGATTGCAACCATTCGCTGAACTCGACAAAGGAATGAAGGCGCTGGGCGTTTTGCTCCTCGGTTAAGGATTTGTCGAAGGTCAGGGCATTCGTCATCGCTTCACGTTTTTGTTCAAGCCCCATAGACGGATCGAACATGATCTTGTGGAATGGGTTGCCGGTAATTTCGGCAGTCGCCACTTTTGGTGCGGCGGTCGATGTTTTTGTACGCCCTGCGACAACCTGACGGCTGGCCTCAAGGACTTCATCAACGCCTGTGCTGACCGGTTTAAAAGCTGCAGCGGCAGCGGTTTCTCTTTTAGTCATTTTTTTCTCTTTCGTTAGTGAGTGAGCAAAGTTTTCCCGCCGCGAACACACCATGTGTCCGCGTGACGAGGCATAGAGAGGCCGTTGGCAGGAACAGGGTCTCGCCGTTCGCCTCGCTAATTCCGTTAAAAATTTCAGTTGGGTGTTATGGGTCTAACGACGTTACGTTCGTTATCCTTAGAGTGGGTTTCGGTACTTCATGTCGCGCCTCCTACGGGCAAAAAAAGACAAAACTTCTCCATTCCGGCATGACAAAATCATGCGAAACGATCAAACGCAAAAGCCCCTTACAGACTGCCTTTGGCAGCTGACTGTCGCTTTTGGGTCAAACTTTTAAATTGTTGGGATTTTAATCTTTGCAGAGGAATCCACGTATGCAGTGCGCATACCGGGTCATTCCCGCATCTCTCGATGCAACCCCGGTGAACCCTAGTTCAGAGGGATATACATTCTTCATTACTTCCTCACGCGCTGGGGGCAAATAGATACCTGACACACCCACATATTAATTATTATAATTTTTATATTGTGGCATATAATCCAGCGTTAGGTTTATGGTCTCACATATGATTTCTGAAAGTCAAGAAAATCCGGAAAAATTTTCAACACCCGCAAAAACTGGACTAAATCCGTCCGCGCATGGTCTTGGCAGCTGCCACCATATGCTCCAGAGCGGGTTCGACTTCTTCCCACCGACGGGTTTTCAAACCGCAATCGGGATTGACCCAGATCTGCGACGGGTCGAGAACGGTCGCCGCCTTTTCAAGCAATTTGACCATTTCATCCTGTGTCGGAATACGCGGCGAGTGAATGTCATAGACACCTGGCCCGATTTCGTTGGGATAATTATATTCAATAAAGGCCTCAAGTAACTCCATTTGCGACCGGCTGGTTTCGATTGAAATCGCGTCGGCATCCAGTTCGGCAATAGAATTGATGATGTCGTTAAATTCCGAATAACACATATGGGTGTGAATTTGCGTTGAGTCCGCAACACTGGAAGACGACAGACGGAACGCATCGACCGCCCAGTTGAGGTAATCGTCCCAGTCGGCCTTGCGCAGTGGCAACCCCTCGCGGATCGCGGGTTCATCAATCTGGATGACTTTAATGCCCGCCGCTTCGAGATCATGCACTTCATCACGAATGGCCAATGCGATTTGTTTACAGGTTTCCGACCGTGGCTGGTCATCGCGCACGAACGACCAGAACAGCATTGTAATCGGCCCTGTGAGCATTCCCTTCATCGGACGGTCTGTCAACGACTGCGCATACACCGACCACTCGACGGTCATCGGTTTCGGACGAGACACATCCCCGAAAATAATCGGCGGCTTGACGTAGCGCGACCCATAAGATTGAACCCATCCGTTTTGCGAGAAACAATATCCCTGCAACTGTTCGCCGAAATATTCGACCATATCGTTACGCTCCGGCTCGCCATGAACCAAAACATCCATATCAAGTTTCTCCTGAAAACGGACAACCTGTTCGATCTCGCGTTTCATTGCCGATTCATAATCGACGGCACTCAATTCGCCTTTCTTGAAGGACGCACGAGCGGTACGGATTTCGGCAGTCTGCGGGAACGACCCGATAGAGGTCGTCGGAAATACAGGAAGCCCCAGAGCGGCATGCTGGGCCAGACGGCGCTCCGCAAAATCGGATTTACGTTCGAACATTTCCGGTTTCAAATGTGCCATACGCGATTTAACTTCCGCGTCATGAATGCGCGGCGACGTGGCGCGGTCGGAAACGACGGCGTCGCTGGCCGCCAGCAAATCGGCAATCGCCTCTTCACCTTCATTGACACCCTTGGCAATGGCCGCAATTTCGGCGAGTTTCTGTTTGCCGAACGCCATCCAACTCCTGAGCTGGCTATCTAGCTTGGTTTCATGATCGAGGTCAATCGGCGCATGCATCATCGAACAGCTGGGAGCGATCCAGACTTTGTCATTCCCGAGTTTGTCACTGACTTTTTGAGCAATCCCGAGGGCCGCTCTCAAATTGTTTTTCCACACGTTGCGCCCGTCAACCAGTCCAAGGGAAAGAATCTTGTCCGCCGGAAAATGTTTTAGAACAGCATCTAGTTGATCCGCCCCGCGTTTCAAATCAATGTGTAACGCATCCACAGGCAAGGTGCAGGCAATGTCGAGATTATCACGCAGCGAATCGAAATATGTCGCCACCATGATATTGAGATCGGGAACCGCTTTGCGCAATTCTGTGTAGCCACGTTCGAAATCCTGATCTGCCCCTTCCCACAAATCACGTACCAGAATAGGCTCATCAAGCTGGACATGGGTTGCACCCATGGCTTTCAGCCTGTTCAAGATCTCGATATAGACGGGAAGGATATCGGCAAAAATTTGAGCATCATCCAGGCTGTCGTCTTTCTTTTTACCGAGAACCACATACGTCACCGGACCGACCAGCACGGGCCGCGTGCGAATACCCAGATCAAGCGCTTCCTGAAACTGGTCGAAAAATTTCATGCTGGAAAGCTTGGCTTTCATGCCCTTTTCGAATTCCGGCACGATATAGTGATAATTGGTATCGAACCATTTGGTCATTTCCATCGCGGTAACGTCGAGGCCGTTTTTCTGCGCCCCGCGTGCCATCGCAAAATAAGTGTCGAGATCGACGTTTCCGCCAGTCCATTGGTAACGCTTTGGAACAAGGCCAAGCGCACAGGTCATATCCAGAACCTGATCGTAAAAAGAAAAATCGCCCGACGGGATCAAATCAAGCCCCGCATCCTTTTGCATCATCCAATGGGTCTTGCGGATATTCTGTCCGGCTTCCAACAATTCGGCCGCGCCGATCTCGCCCTTCCAGTAACTCTCCGTCGCTTTTTTCAGTTCGCGTTTAACCCCGATCCGTGGAAAACCCAGATTTGTAGCCAGTACCATTTTTAAAGTCCTTTGATATGGTTGAGTGCGGATAAGATCATATCCGCTTTGTTAAGCGTATAAAAATGAAAATGCGTAACACCCGTTCCACGCAATTCAGAAATTTGTCGCGCCAGAAACTCCGCGCCAACCCGAAGAGGATCGTCGCCTTCGGTAAATATTTCTTTAAGGGTTGCCGGAATATGTGCTCGACATTTTTCGGCAAAACTGCAAACTTTTGCAAGATCGCTCACGGGTAAAAGACCGGGGACGATGGGCGTAGTAATCCCCGCCGCCCGCACCTCATCCATAAAATGCGCAAAAGTCGGCGTTTCAAAAAAGAACTGGGTAATAGCCCGCGCCGCACCCGCGTCACATTTCTTTTGAAGGGCAACAAGATCCGCAGCCAAAGACGGGGCATCAGGATGTTTTTCAGGATACGCCCCAACAGATATGTCAAACGGATGCCGTGCCAGCAACGCTTCGACAAACTCGCTGGTATATTCGAAATAATCGGGTTCCCTGAAATCGGCCGGATGTTGTCCCGTCGGAATATCCCCCCGCAACGCCACCAGATGGCGGATATCATTTTCCCATAATGTATCCGCATAAGCGAACAACTCGGATTTAGGGATTCCAAAATAACTGAGGTGTGCCCCGACTTTAAGACCGGTCTCCCGTTGCAAGATCTGGGCGGTCTCGAAGGTCCCCGATTTGGTTGACCCGCCCGCGCCGAAGGTGACGGTCACGAATTCGGGTTTCAAAGCCACCAAAGCAGAAGCCGCCGCCAGCAACGCCTCGCGGCCAATGTCGTTTTTAGGCGGAAAAAATTCGAAAGAGAGAGTAAAGGGCAGGGGCATAACGGAAGCGATGCTACCACGAATTGCCTTTGATGTGTACCGAAACCGCAAAAATGGGTGTTCAACCGTGTGCATCTGTGGTTAAAAGAACCCATTCAAAACAAAGGTAAAACGACAATGACCCACGACCACATTCTCATTCTCGATTTCGGTTCCCAAGTAACGCAATTGATCGCCCGCCGCGTGCGCGAAAGCGGCGTTTATTGTGAAATCTGGCCGTTCAATCACGCCGACGAGAAAAAGGTCAAAGACTTCGCCCCGAAAGGCATCATCCTCTCTGGCGGCCCGATGAGCGTGACCGCCGAAGGGTCGCCCCGCGCCCCGCAATTTGTGTTTGAAATGGGCCTGCCACTTTTGGGCATTTGCTACGGCCAGCAAACCATGTGCGAACAATTGGGCGGCAAGGTCGAAGGGTCGGACCATAAAGAATTCGGTCGCGCCTATGTCGAGATTACCGAACAGTGCAAATTGTTTGACAGCGTGTGGGACAAGGGCAGTAAGGAAATGGTCTGGATGTCGCATGGCGACCGCGTGACCAAACTCCCCGACGGTTTTAAAATCGTGGGGATTTCCGAAGGTGCCCCCTGCGCCGCCGTCGCCAACGACGATAAAAGAATGTACGGCGTCCAGTTCCACCCCGAGGTCGTCCACACCCCGCATGGCGCGGCCCTCATTAAAAACTTCACACATAATATTTGCGGCTGCGCAGGCGACTGGACGATGAATTCCTTCCGTCAGGAAATGATCGAAAAAATCCGCAAACAAGTGGGCGACAAACGCGTCATCTGCGGTCTTTCGGGTGGCGTGGATTCCTCGGTCACTGCCATCCTGATCCACGAAGCCATCGGCGACCAGTTGACCTGCATCTATGTCGATACCGGCATGATGCGCGCAGGAGAGAGCGAACAAGTCGTGAGCCTCTTCAAAGATCATTACAACATCCCCCTCATCCACGAAGACGCGTCGGAATTGTTTTTGGGCAAGCTCGCAGGCATCACTGACCCCGAACAAAAACGCAAAATCATCGGCGGATTGTTTATCGAAGTGTTCGAGGCTTGCGCGAACCGCATCGGCGGCGCGGATTTCTTGGCGCAAGGAACCTTGTACCCCGATGTGATCGAATCTGTTTCGTTCATCGGCGGCCCGTCGGTCACGATTAAATCACACCACAATGTGGGCGGCCTGCCCGAACGCATGAACATGAAATTGGTCGAACCACTGCGCGAATTGTTCAAGGACGAAGTCCGCGCATTGGGCCGCGAGCTTGGCATGAACGAAGACTTTATCCGCCGCCACCCGTTCCCCGGCCCGGGCCTCGCCATCCGTATTCCGGGTGACATCACGCGTGAAAAACTGGAAATACTGCGGAACGCCGACAAGATTTATATCGAGGAAATCAAAAACGCAGGTTTGTACGATACAATCTGGCAAGCCTTCGCCGTCCTCCTCCCCGTCAAGACCGTGGGCGTGATGGGCGACGATAGAACGTATGATCATGTCTGCGCGCTCCGCGCGGTGACATCCACCGACGGCATGACGGCGGACTATTTCCCCTACGATCATGCGTTTTTGGGGCGGGTCGCGAACCGCATCATCAACGAAGTCCGCGGCATCAACCGCGTCGTCTACGACATCACCAGCAAACCCCCGGGCACGATTGAATGGGAGTAGGGGATGGAAAGGGCATAAAACATGGCGGATCAACCAGTACTCCTTCCTCTAATTCAGAAAAGAGTTGATGAAGAAAAGAGAAGTATTCTCCAAAAAATTACCTCTTGGGTTATGCACTTTGCAAGCGGGAAAGGTCACATAACAACTTTTGAAGGAAAAATTTGTTCATGGTCTGGGGTTGGATTTGAAGGGAGTCCAAGAGAGGTATTTTGGGGAAGATATATCGAGCCATTTTTAGAAGATTCCACAGAGCGGTTAATCAGGTTAGTCGCTGAAGAGTCAGAAAAAAATAAACTTAATATCAGATTGGAATTAGACACGCTTTCCAACCATATGCGCGGAATGTATGCAAGAATATATAGCGAAATGGCAGATGCAGATCAAAGAATGCTTGGAAAGGGATTTCCTGAGAAAATAGATAGAAAGGACATCACTTCTGAGATTATCATCATGAGTCACTATTTAGATCAGCATATAGCTATGACTCTAAATAAACATGAGTCGCGCACATCTTATAAAAAGAAATTTGTCGAAAGTTTGAAAGAACAGACAATTCAAAAAACCGCAGGGTATGTTATTCTCGGAATTGTTGTTATTGTGGGATGGATTTGGCGAGAATACGTTATTTCCGTCTATAATTTTTTGATAAATCAATTGGGGTAAGATAATTGATTTTCCTGCATCCCCCGCTTTAGGCGGGTGATTTGTTTTTTGGCGTCATCGCCCGAGTTTTAAAAAAACTCTAGGGCGATCCAGAAAATGGACATGGATTCCCCTAGAATCCTTTCAGGATTCGGGGAATGACGGCCCCGCGGAAGTCTTCGCGTTTTAGAAAACTGGATCCCCGCCTGCGCGGGGATGACAGAGGGGAGGGAATGTCAAGAGGGGGAAAACCCGAACAGCCTCCGTTTAACAGGCGAAACGTTGCTAAAAACGGAGGAAACTATGACAACACACGCTCACACATCTTTGATAAAACGCGCCACACTTGCATTCGCCACACTCGCGGCGGTCATGGTTCTGGCCTCACCCGCTGCCTTTGCCGATAATGGCCGCCACGACAACCGTTATCGTTACAATGACGGCCCGTACCGCTATGACACGCACCGATACACCCACACCCACCAGTACAACTGGAACAATGCCTACCGTAATTATCATTACGCGCCACAGCCCTATAAAATCGGTCGCCCGCTGCCGTATTTTGTGAAATGCGAGCCGGTCTCGCGCCATGCGCTGGGGCGTCTGCGCCCCGCCCCGCGCGGCACACGGTACGTGCAGGTCGGACCGGACGTTCTGCTGATCTCCCAAGGCTCGAAAATGGTGCTGTGGTCCGTTCGTGTCTTTTAGGCCCACCCCCACCTTGACCCTCCCCCCTCAAGGGGGAGGGAGTAAGGAAGGTAAAAGGTGAGATTTTTCTTTACATTGGAGCGAAAACCCTTATAAGTACCCTGCAAATCCGGTTCCACACGACACATATAAAGGGGTTTGCGCCATGGCTTTTCATCAAGACAAAATCAAAGAAGGTTTGACGTTCGACGACGTGCTGTTATTGCCCGCCGCGTCCAGTGTCCAACCCACCGAAGTCAATACGGCCACAAACCTCACCAAAACGATCGCGCTCAACGTCCCGTTGCTTTCTGCCGCGATGGACACCGTAACCGAATCCCCGATGGCGATTGCGATGGCCCAACAAGGCGCATTGGGCATCATCCACCGCAATATGAGCATCGACGCCCAAGCCGAAGAAGTCCGTCGTGTGAAACGCTATGAATCAGGCATGGTCGTCAACCCCATCACCGTCTATCCCCACGATACGCTGGCCCATGCGTTGGAAATCATGGGGCGTTTCAAAGTGTCCGGTTTGCCTGTGATTGAAGAAAACGGCAAACTGGCCGGTATCCTCACCCACCGTGACGTGCGTTTTGCCGAAAACCCCGACCAGTCGGTGCGCGAATTGATGACGTCTGAAAACCTGATTACGGTCGTGGGCGGCGCGGACAAGGACGAAGCCAGAAAATTGCTCCACAAATACCGCATCGAAAAATTGCTGGTCGTGGACAAAGACGGCAAATGTACTGGCCTAATTACCGTCAAAGACATCGAAAAATCGCAAAACTATCCGCTGGCCAGCAAAGACGAGAGAGGCCGCTTGCGCACGGGCGCAGCCGTCGGCACAGGTGAGGTCAACGGCTATGAACGCGCCTTGGCCTTGTGTGACGCCGAATTGGATGTAGTTGTTGTTGATACCGCCCACGGCCATTCGAAAGGCGTCCTTGATATGGTCGCTCGTATTAAGAAAGAATGCGGCGATAGAATGCAAATCATCGCGGGCAATATTGCGACAGGCGATGCAGCTGGAGCCCTGATTGACGCAGGCGCTGACGCTGTGAAAGTCGGCATTGGCCCAGGGTCGATCTGCACGACGCGCGTGGTCGCTGGGGTCGGTGTTCCTCAACTCACTGCCATCATGAACGCTGCTGAAGTGGCCATGAAAGCGGGCATCCCCGTGATTGCCGATGGCGGAATCAAATATTCGGGCGACCTCGCCAAAGCCATTGCCGCCGGAGCAAATTGCGCCATGATGGGCGGCGTCTTCGCCGGAACTGACGAAGCACCAGGCGAAGTGATCCTCTACCAAGGCCGCTCTTACAAATCCTATCGCGGCATGGGCTCGGTCGGCGCAATGGTCGAAGGATCGGCTGACCGCTATTTCCAAGGCAAAGTATCGGAAACCAACAAACTCGTTCCCGAAGGGATCGAAGGTCGCGTACCGTATAAAGGCTCCATCGTTCCCGTTGTGCATCAGATGGTTGGTGGCCTGCGCGCTTCGATGGGCTATACCGGATGCCCGACGATCCCCGAGATGCAGCAACGCGCTGAATTTATCCGTATGACGGGCGCAGGCTACCGCGAATCCCATGTCCACGACGTGACCATCACAAGAGAAGCCCCGAACTATCGGACGGAATCGTAAATGCGCGTTGTCGTTCTCGATGCTGAAATGACAGATCTGGATCTGGAGAGCGGAGCGAAAATAATCGCGCTGGGCTTGGTAGAAGTATTCGACAAGGCACGGATAGGCGAAGAGAAAGAATGGTTCTTTCATCCTCATGGGCGGCCAATTCCTCCGGAAAATCAGAAACTTCACGGCCTCACGCAAGAGTTTCTGGAACAACACCTCATATTCCCGTTGCAGATTGATGATATAAAGAAATTTATCGGCGATTCCCCTATTGCGCATCATTGCTGGCTCTATCAAGGTGGGCCTCAATCGGTGGATGAAAAATTCATGGAAAAGGAATTTGAAAGATCGCGTCGTACACCGATCGACCACGCGCGCTGGATAAATATGAAAACGCTTGCCAGAAAAATTGATCCTGAACATAACAGTCTGAATGACATGCTGGATAGATTCGGAATAGACAGATCGTCTCGTAACATTCATCACGGAGCTTTAATTGACGCCCGCCTGACCGCCGAACTTTATCTCAGATACAAATCTCTGGGTTTTAATTTCTAAACCTGATTTCTCCCGCTTCGATAATCGCGCCATCGGCGTTTTCGCCGCGCTGGACGATGACGGCGAATCCTGCCGCGTCGTCGGGAATATTGCTCTTTTTAATAGAGAGGGTTTTGTTTTGCCCGTCCCAATGGCCGAGAAGAGTCGACATGGATAGGACAGGTCGTACATAGGTCAAAGTTTGCCCAGAATTCTCGCCGCGCCCGATGGGAACGGTTTCATCCGGCCTGTAAAAAAATGCCACAATACGCGTCGGGTGATTTTGTGCGATATTATGAGCAGGCAAAGCCACACGGAAACTGCCGTCATCTTCCTTCACAATCGAAATGGGCTTGACCCGCCCGTCCTGAACCTTCAAGGCATTGACGATCATCCAGCTCTTGTTGCCGATCACGCTTTTAACACCGTTGACCACCATCTCGGGCGTAAATACCCCGCCACCGCGCCCTTGGGCCGTACTGTAGGAGCCTTGCCGTTCACCGCAAAAATCGCGGCCAAGCGTGTCATCCCACCCCAATCTGTCCCAATAGGTCACATGACACGATAGAGCAATGACATGCGCGCGCGTGGAAAGCTGATGTAAATACTCGTCCGCCGGAGGACACGACGAACATCCTTGTGAAGTAAACAACTCAACCACCACCGGACCGGTCAGCGGCGTTTCTGGCAAAACCGAAGCTGAAACTCCGTTCCCGCGCCCGAAAGACAGCCACGCCGCAATCAGCAGGCACACCCCGAATAACAGAAAATGCGTTTTCTTTTTCATAGTTAAATCATAGACGGAAATATTTAAAAACCAACCCGTTATATCAGCAAATTGTTAATCTTTCCCCGCGATACTGCACTGTGGAATAATAGTCTTTAACACCACGCTTGGGGAGCTTTCCGATGTCCGCATATAAAATCAATGGGTCGATTGTCGATATGACAGGGGACGGCGTCTGGCCGCACATGTCGAAGGAAATTCGCGAGCAACTGATCGCGCCGTTTTTCGAGATCGACTGGAAAGTCCACGATATCTCCTTGCAGGCACGCAATAAAACGAACGACGAAGCCCTGAACGCGGCCATTGCCGATTTGAAAGAACATAAAGCCGCCGTCAAGGGACCGACCATCACCCCGACGATGGAAGAAACCAAACAAATGGGTCTCTCCAAAAAATGGGATTCGCCCAACGGTATTATCCGCCGCGCGATCAATGGCGCGGCTATTATGCGCAACACGATTGAAATCGAAGGGATCGGAAAATACGCGCCCCTGATGCATGATGTGACCATCGCGCGTCAAGCTGTGGGCGGCATTTACGGTGCGCCGAACGTCGCAATTTCGGGCAAGGGCAAAGTCAAGGTCACTTTCGAAGGCGAAGACGGGACAACTGAAACGCTGGTCGAAGATCGCAAGGTTGATGCAGGCGTGATGATGCTCACCACCGAAACCGATCATTCGATCCGCGATTACGCCCATGCGGTATTTCAACAAGCCCTCTCGAATAGCAAATCCGTGATCTTTGCCGCCAAAGATACGATCAACCCCGTGTACGATGGCCGCTTTATCGACATCTTCAATAAAATCTTCAAAGAAAGCTACGCCGAGAAATTCGAAGCCGCAGGTCTTACATTTGCCGACAAAGTGCAATTGATCGACTCGGTCGTCTCGAAAATCCCGCAAGGGAAACTCAATAATATGATCGTCGCCCTTAAAAACTATGACGGCGACGTGGTCTCCGACCAAGTGGCCGGCGAACATAAATCTCTGGGCCTTATGGATTCAACGCTTGTCTCTGCCGATGGAACGCTGCTCGCCGATCCGCCGCACGGAACGGCCCCGGATCTGGAGGCCGCATGGCATGAAAAAGGATTGTTGTTGGCCAACCCCACCGCGCATATTTTTGCCTATGCCGAAGCCATCCGCCACAAAGCGGAACTGAACGGCCAGACAGATGGCGTTGAGCTTGCGAATAAACTCAAACAAGCCGTGGTCACGACCATTCAGGCAGGCCTCAAGACGTGGGACCTGACAGGCGACCTCGCACCGGATAAAAGCAAATCGATCAGCGGTCAGCAATTTATCGCCAACGTGCGCTATACCTTTGCAGGGATGGTGGCCAGCACCACCGCTGCCAAGCTTGCTGTTGTAAGGTAATAAAGGCAAAAACCCTGTACCACAGGTAACAAAAACGGGTATACTGACAGGAAGGGGATCATCTCCCCTTTCTGCGCATTCAAACCTATGACAACCCTATCAGGAGTCAGATATGACCTCCTATGAAATGCCGCTGGTAACGACCCTTGCGTTTGGTCTGACCATGGCGTTTATTTGCGGCCTGATCGCCACCAAATTGCGCATGTCGCCGCTGATCGGCTATTTGTTTGCCGGAATTCTGATTGGACCGCACACCCCCGGATTTGTTGCCGACCAGAAAATTGCCGATGAGCTTTCCGAGGTTGGAATTGTCCTTCTGATGTTCGGCGTGGGTCTTCACTTCTCGATTAAGGATTTGCTTGAGGTCAGGAAAATCGCCATCTCTGGCGCCTTGGCGCAAATGGCGGTTTCAATCGCAATCGGGGCGGCCGCCGCGACGTTGTGGGGATGGACACTGGGGGCGGGCCTGATTTTCGGGTTAACCTGCTCGGTGGCCAGTACGGTGGTGATGACCCGTGCACTGGAAGATCACCATTTGCTCGACACCATCACCGGAAAAATCTCCATCGGTTGGCTGATTGTTCAGGATCTGGTGATGGTTCTGGCGCTTGTTCTGGTTCCGGTTCTGGCAACTATTGAGATGCAAAGTGAAACGGAAGATTGGCCATTATGGAGCGCCGCATCGGCACTGGGTCTGGCCTCCCTCAAGATCGTTTTGTTCATTGCCTTTATGCTGGTGATCGGCAAGAAGGTTTTTCCCTTGCTGCTGGGGCTTGCGGCGTCGAGCCGCTCCCGTGAACTCTTTACTTTGGCGGTAATCGCGGTCGCAGTGGGTGTCGCCTTTGCCGCCGGAAAGATTTTTGGCGTATCCTTGGCGCTGGGGGCGTTTTTTTCCGGCATGATGATCAAGGAGTCGGATTTGTCTCGCGAAGTGGCCGATCGCGCTTTGCCGTTTCAGGATGCATTTGCTGTGCTGTTCTTTGTTTCGGTCGGCATGTTGTTCGATCCGGCAATCATCATCAGCCATCCGTTTATCGTGGCTTTTTGTGTTTTGATGATTGTCGTCGCCAAATCGGTGGCCGCCTTTCTGATCGTGATCTGGTTCAAATATTCGATGAAAACGGGGATGCTGGTCTCTGCCGGAATGGCCCAGATCGGCGAATTTTCTTTCATTCTGGCAACGCTCGGTCTGTCATACGGATTGTTGCCGCCCGAAGGTCGCGACGTCATTCTGGCGGCAGCCATTCTCTCGATCCTGTTCAACCCGATGGCGTTCGTCATTTCCTATGCGGTGGACGAATTGTCGAAGAAACACCCGTCATGGTTCGCGTGGGCCAATAAGGGGCGCAAGGACGGATTGGCGAGCCTTAAAAAATCGGAAGTCCACAAACTTAAAAGAACGGTCATTCTTGTGGGGGCTGGCCGTGTGGGAAGTTATATCTGCGACCATATCGACGGCAACGGCAATGATCTGGTGGTCATCGACAGCAACCGCGAGATGGTCGAAAAACTGAGAAAACAGGGCATTCACGCCATCGCCGGCGACGCCGGATCACCTCAAACACTCGAAAGTGCGGCCATTGAAAAAGCGGTGGCAATCATCATAGCCATTCCCGATGTGTTTGAAACCATGGAAATCATCAACGCGGCCAAGGCTGCCAACCCTGCCATTCATGTGATTATTCAGGACCGCTATGATGTCGGCGTGATAGAAGCGATTGAAGATCGCATCGATCTCAAAGTCTCGGCATCGGATGAAATCGGTCGTCGTATGCTCACCTATCTGGAGAAACTGGAATAGAAAACCCCCGCCGGATGGTTCTGATCGGGCGGGGGTTCTTTTACTCAGTTTGTTACGCAGTAAACTTGTCGGGGCCTATTGGCAAGCGAGGCATTCCTCGTACTTCTTCGGCTCTTCACCCAGTTCCAGTTGAACGGGGCCTTTGTCGTTGGCTTG
>Ga0116142_10002941_pt1 | contig 17699 bp, 8 predicted proteins | sample AD_UKC033_MetaG_FD_89785 | JGI IMG/M metagenome (GOLD analysis project Ga0116142, IMG submission 89785) | Active sludge microbial communities of municipal wastewater-treating anaerobic digesters from USA - AD_UKC033_MetaG | ecosystem: Engineered > Bioreactor > Anaerobic > Digestate | place: USA... | reverse complement strand
CTGCTGATGGGTCAGGTGAAGGACATGTTCCCCGGAGGCCTGCGTGAGTTTGACCAGGTAGTTCCATAGCTGTTCATCCAGCCGGCGGAACGCCACCACCTCGAATGCCTCGAGCAGCTCCTGGAACCGTTGGGCTTGGACCTCATTCACGTACTTCCGCCATTCCGGATGCACCATCCACTCATCCACGTAACGCACCGGGATCAGCAGCAGGTCGGCTTCCTCCTCCACGATGGCCTGCACGGCGCTCATCCGCTTGGAAACGCAGCAGGTGAGGGAGGATGCGCAGGACTCACCCGCAAGGATGTGGTACAGGTAGCGTTCGTGACCTTCACCATCCTGGGCGAGGATGCGCAGGCTGCCGTGCTCAACGATCGGGATATGCGTGATCGTATCCCCCACGCGCATCAGCTCCGTGCCTGCAGGGACCCGCTTGCGGATGCCGACCTGATCGATCGCACGCTTCAATTCGGGGTCGACGAACATGCGGGCAAGTTACCGCGATCCGTCGATCATCTTCCCTCCGCCGGAATTGAGGGCTGTGCGATCGTATTTGAAGAACAGGTTCGCCCAGATGATCTTGCTCAGTGCGTAGAAATAGGGGGCGCCCACCAACAGGGTGGACAGGATGGCGATCACCAGGCCGGTCGGGGAGAGGTCCGGGAACAGGACGCTGCACGCCACCCAGACCGTGACCATGGCGGCGACCCCGATGGCATAGGAAACGTACATGGCACCGTAATAGAATCCGGGCTCGATATTGAACCGGCGACCGCATTGGCCGCAGTGCTCATGGACATCCCCCGTGTGTTTCAGGTCGTACGGATGCGATATGAAGAAGTCCCCGGTGTGACAATAGGGGCACTTGAAGCCCAGGATGCTGTACAGCATCGTATCCTTCCAAGCCATGTCGCGAAGTTCCGGACCTGGTCCGGTCCCGTTGGTGATGTTCCTCACCCGCCATGCCAACTTGGCGCCCCCTCGAAGGCCTGTTCCGCGGACTGACGATCGTCAGATCGCACGCTCCGTGCACCCGGTAGGTTTGCCTCGATGCCCGTGGAACCCATGTCGTCGGTATCGACACCGTTGACCACTATCGGTGAGCTCGTTCGTGAGCTCTTGCGCGAGCCCTCTGCGGAGCTATTCGGCGACATCATGGCCCGGTATGCCACTGCCAGCCTGGACCTGATGCCCTACCTGAAGTGGGACCCTTCCAACTACACGAGGAATTGTGTGGTCCGGAACGCTCGTTTCGAGTTGCTGGTCATCTGCTTTGAACCCGGACAACGGACCAGCATCCATGACTACGACAGCGAAACGGCCTGGATCCGTGTGCTGGGGGGTGAACTGGTGGCGGAGCGGTTCGAGCTGCTCGAGGACGGGGCCCTGCGGCTCAGGAAGGCCTCGCGCTTACACACCGGTGAGCTGATGGAGCTTTCGCGGAGCAACTCCATCCACCGCTTCCAGAACCAGGGCGCCACGCGGGCGTTCACGCTCAACCTCTACGCACCGCCAATGAGCAAATGGCGCGTGTTCGATGAACGGACAGGCGCCGATCAATGGCGTGCGGCGGGACCTTCCGCATGATCAATGCGGGCAGCCAGCTACCTTGGTCGCATGTCGAACACCACCGTCGAGGCATTCGGCCCTGCGGATGTCGCGCGTATCTGCGAAATGCTCTTCACCGCCGCGGCCGAAGGGTTGGTGGTGGTGGATCCGACCGGCGCGATCCTCATGCACAACCCGCGTTTCGCCGTCATGTTCGGGTACTCGGACAAGGGGTTGCTCGGTCAGCCGATCGAAGTATTGATCCCTCAACAGTTGCGTGCGCGACACATCGAGCATCGTGCCGCCTATCACGCGAAGCCGGTCAGGCGCTCGATGGGTATCGGCATGGACCTGCGCGGAAGGCGCAAGGATGGATCCGAGTTCCCGGTGGAGATCAGCTTGAACCACTTCGAGCTTGACGGGCATACGTATGTGATGGGCCTGGTCACGGACATCACCCTCCGACATGAGGCCGAGAAGGCCCTCCAACGTTCGAACCAGGAGCTCGAGGACCGCGTTGAGCAACGCACCCAACAGTTGAGGGAAGCGGAACGTGGGCTGCGCGAGGCGCTCGATAAGGAACGCGAGCTCCATGCCCTGAAGAGCCGCTTCGTAGCGATGGCGAGCCATGAGTTCAGGACCCCGTTGAGCACCATCATGAGCAGTGTGGACCTGATCGCCAGGTACACGGATGGGGCGGGTGACGAACGCGTGGGGAAGCATGTGGCACGCATCCGTGGCAAGGTCCGTGAGATGACCGCCATGTTGAACGAGTTCCTGTCGTTGGAACGGATCGAACAAGGCCAGGTGGTGGTGCAACCCGCGCCGGCGGACCTGGTGCACCAATGCATCGAACTGATCGAGGAGCTGCGTGCGCTGACCCGGACCGGACAGACCATCACCTACGACCATGATGGTGCTGAACGGAACGTCACACTGGACCAGCAGATGCTCAGCAACATCATCACCAATCTGGTGACGAACGCGGTGAAGTACAGCCCCGAGGACAAGCCGATCCGCCTGCACACGACCATCAACGAGGGCCGGGTGCTGGTCACCGTCACCGATGAAGGGATGGGCATTCCGGCGGAGGACCAGGTCCACCTGTTCGAACGTTTCTTCCGTGGGAGCAACGCCGTCACGATCCAGGGCACAGGCCTTGGGCTGAACCTGGTCAAACGATACCTCGACCTGATGCACGGTTCCATTTCCTTCACCAGCAGGCCCGGAGCCACCATGTTCAAGGTCGAATTACCGCAACACCTCTCCCCATGAAGACGATCCTGTTGATCGAGGACGACGCCGATATGCGCGAGAACACCGCTGAGATCCTCGAGCTGGCCAATTATCGCGTGATCAAGGCGGAGAATGGTAGAAAGGGGGTGGAAGCCGCCCGGAAGGAGGTGCCCGATCTGGTGCTCTGTGACATCATGATGCCCGAACTGGACGGTTACGGGGTGCTTCATATGCTCGGCCGCGATCCCGCAACGGCGGAGGTCCCCTTCGTATTCCTCAGCGCCAAAGCGGAGCGTGGCGATGTACGCAAAGGCATGGAGCTCGGCGCGGATGATTACCTCACCAAACCATTCGAGGAGAGCGAGCTGCTCAACGCGATCGAAGGCCGCCTCAAGCGCAGCGATCTGTTCCGAAAAGGTTTCGACAAGGGCTTCGAGGGCTTCAACCGCTTCATTGACCAGGCCAGGTCCCTGGATCCGCTGAAGGACCTGGCCAAGGAGCGTCGGACAAGGGAGTTCAGGAAGAAGGAGGTCCTCTTCCACGAAGGAGATGAGCTCCGGCAGCTGCCCTACATCGTTAGCGGCAAATTGCGCACCTTCAAGATCAACCACGATGGCAAGGAACTGGTGACGGGTCTGCATGGCAGCGGGGACCTGGTCGGTTACATGGGCCTGTTCGAGAACGGCCGTGCGGTGGAAACGGCCGAGGCATTGGAGGACACCGAGGTGGCGCTGGTGCCGCGAGAGGACCTGCTATCCTTGCTCTACAAGGATCGCGATGTCAGCATCCGCTTCATCAAGATGCTCGCGGGCAATGCCCGGGAGATGGAGGAGCACCTGCTGCAACTGGCCTACTCCAGTGTGAGGCAGCGGGTGGCACAGGCCCTCTTGCGCGTGCATGAGCGGTTCGGGACCGGGGATGATGCCGACCTCGGCCTGCACATGAGCCGTGAGGACCTCGCCACCATCGTGGGTACCGCCACTGAATCGTTGATCCGCTGCCTGACCGAACTGAAGGAGGATGCCTTGATCGATACGCAGGGCCGTAGCATCCGGATCAAGAACAAGGCTCGGCTGGAACAGCTCGCCCGCGGCTGAGTGTCATTCCCAAGTGGCGGTACAAAGACGACTCCTGTCGGTCCGTACCACCTGATGGACAGGCTCATGAGGCTCTGAGTCACGGCGTCCGGGATGTTCCGGATCGGCTTCCCGTGTACTGAACAGTACCTTGTGCGAAAGTGCGGACCATGCGCGACCTGGCTCGGGAACACCGCCTTCTACCTTCGGCTCGGCCGTACGTGCATCCGCGCACGGCCCCGTCTTTCGCGATGATCCGCGTTGTTCCGCTCCTGGCCATGATCCTCCTGGCCCATACCCTCCGCGCGCAGCCACCCAACGGTGACTGCGCCAATGCACAGCGCATCTGTGCACATACCGATGTCCTGGGCGACAACACCGGTGGCACGGCCATTCCCGGATTCTGCGGCACGCCGTCGACCACCTGGTACACCTTCGTCACCAATTCCGTCGGAGGTCCCGTCACCGTCTCCATCCTCATCGGCGATTGTCTGGACCTTCCCGACTATGACGATGAACTCAACGTGGTGGTCCTTCAGGGCGATGGCACGTGCACGCTCACGGAGTTCGATGCCGTTTCCCCTTGTGAAGAGAGCGACATCGACTTCTCCGTGACCACCCAGACCCTGGACCCTAACACGACCTATTGGATCATCGTTGCGGGAGCCATGAACAACGGCACCTTGTTCCCGGCGCAGTGTGACTTCAGGCTGTCCGTGACGGGTCCAGGAGCCGATATCATCGGGGTGGACATGAGCGCAGGGACCGACCGCACCATAGGTTTCGGGGAGGGGACCCAGCTCGACGGGTTTAGCGTCGGAACGATCGATTGGTCGCCTACTGCGGGCCTTAGTGGCAATGGGATACCGGACCCCATCGCCAGCCCTTCCGCCACCACGATCTACACCATGACTAGTGTGATCGACGAGTGCACCTATACCGATGAGGTCGTCGTGGAAGTGATCAGACGGATCGAACCACCCAACACCTTCACCCCGAACAACGACGGCAAGAACGATACCTGGGAGATCCCAGGCATGTCGGACTATCCGGGCGCCGAGGTGGTGATCCACGACCGTTGGGGCCAGGTGGTGTACCGCAGCAATGGCTACCGCGATCCATGGGATGGTACGCACAACGGGCGCGCGCTCACGGTGGGGACCTACTATTACCATATCCAGTTGAACCAGCTCGAAGGGCGCTCTCCCCCATACACGGGCTTTGTCACCATCATACGATGAGGTATCCGGTGACGCTGTTCCTCCTGCTGCTCGTATCGGGCGGTCATGCGCAGCAGTTGGCCCAGTATTCCCAGTACGTCTTCAACCAGTTCAGCGTGAACCCGGCCGTGGCGGGAAGCAAGGACTGCCTTGACCTGCGCCTGGGCTATCGGCAGCAATGGGTTGGCTACGAAGGTGCTCCGACAACGGGTTGGGTGAGCCTGCATGGGGTCCTGCGCGCCAAGGGTAAGCCGTTCCAGGCCAATAAGCATGGTGTCGGCGCCTTCATCGAGGCGGACGAGGCCGGCAACTTCGGGTACACGGGATTCCTGCTCGCTTATGCGTACCACATCCAGATGAGCAGGAACTTCTACCTGTCCATGGGGCTCTTCGCCGGGGTCAGGCAGGTGAAGCTGTCCGTTGGAGAGGTCACGCTTGCCGATTATGACGATCCAGCACTGACCTCCCAGGCCACCGCCTTGGTCTATCCGGAGATCACACCGGGCATCTGGTGCTATAGCAAGACCGCTTGGGCCGGTCTGTCGATCCACGAAGCACTGGCGAACCGCCTGGGTGAGATCGGGACCGATGAGTCGCGCTTCGGTCGGCACATCATGTTCTCTGCGGGCTACCGCTACCGCATCGGGCGCAAGACCGCATTCGTGCCGAGCGGCCTGGCGAAGTTCGCCGGCGGGGCACCCATCGCCATGGATATCAACGGCATGGTCGAATGGAACCGCCTCCATGGCATCGGCATCGGCTATCGCAATGGTGATGCCCTGGTGGCCATGATGAAGGTCGGCTTCCTGAAGTACTTCCAGCTCGGGTACAGTTACGACATCACCACTTCCCGCCTGCGCACGGCCAGTTCCAACACCCATGAGGTCATTCTCGCGATCACCCCATGTCGTGCCGATGATGGCGCCAAGCGCATGATCAGTTGTCCAGCGTTCGATTAGAAGCAAGATCCCGTGAATAGAACCTACGCACTGCTTCCGAAGCTCCTGACCTTCCTCCTGTTCGCCTGGGCGACCACCGTTGCGGCGCAGACCCGTTACTGGGTCGGAGGTGATGGTCGTTGGGAGGATGTCTCCCACTGGAGCACAACGCAGGATGGGGCCGGTGGGGCATCCGTGCCTCGCATTGATGAGGACGTGGTGGTCGCGGCCGCCGCCGACCTGCACATCGTGACGGAGGGTCGCGCGGAATGCCGTTCAATGCTGGTTAACGCCGGTCCGGCCGCGGTGCGCTTCGAGGGTCACACACGCTCCGAACTATCGATCGCAGGCGAGCTCTCGGCGACCGGTGATGTGGCATGGGAAGGTGGCATGGCGGTGCGGCTTGCAGTGCGCCGACAAGGGGTGAACATCGATGTGCGCGGCGCACGGTTCGCGGGGGACCTGATCCTCGACGGGAGCGGCTCATGGTCGGTGGTCAGCGACCTTCGCGTGGATGGTACCGTGCGCCTCAGGCAGGGTACGCTCATCGCCAATGCCGCACGGATCACTGCGCACCATGTCGTGGAGGAGGCGCCCGCGCGTGGTTCGATCATGGCCGGTCGGTCGGTGTGGTCCCTTCAGGAAGCCCCGACCGGAGATGTGCTGCGTGAACTGCTCGCTCCTTCGGCGGTGCTGGAGGTGAACGGGGAGGTGCAACACTCCTCGGATGCATTGATCGGCGGAGACCGGGACATCAACGTGTGCGGTACGGATCCGGGCCAGACGCCTTTCACGGTCAACGCGCAGGTGGTGACCAACTACAACGGTTTCGGTGTGCGCTGCCGCGGTGAGTGCAATGCAACGGTCACGGTGACCGTCTCCGGTGGAAGCGGGAACTTCACTTATTCGTGGTTGAATGGAGGACCGACCACGGCCACCTGGACCACGGCTTGCGGCGGACCGCAGCTCGTTGTGGTGAACGATCAGGGACAAGGGATCTCCTGTCCCGTGCAGGTGAACGTGACCGAACCGGCCCCCATCGGCGTCATCTTCTTCGGTCAAGGGACACCACCCACCTGCGCGGATGTCTGCAATGGCACCCGGACCGCGCTGGCGATCGGCGGGGTCTCGCCATCGACATACAATTGGAACAACGGGGCGGGTTCAAATTCCTCGTTCAACCAGCTCTGTGCAGGCCTGAACACCCTTCAGATCCGGGATGCCAACCAGTGCACCTTCGACACGACGTTCTTCTTCAATGTGCAACCGATCATCCCCAACCTCACCTTCACCGATGCAGGTTGCTTTGGGGAATGTGATGGCACCGCCAGCGTGGCGCCCACCGGTGGAACCGGTGGGCTCACCATCACGTGGACGCCGCCGCCGGCAGCTCAAGGATCGCCGAGCGTCAACGGCCTTTGTGCCGGCAACTACAGCGTCAGGATAGCGGATGCCAATGGTTGTGACACCACGGTTGCCTTCGTCATTGCGCAGCCGCCGGCGATCGACCTCACTATCCAGGCAACACCTGCCTCCTGTGCCTCCACCTGCGATGGCTCCGCCATCGTGACGCCATCCGGAACCGTAGGGCCATACACGTTCGCCTGGAATCCACCCCCGGGATCGGGACAGGGTACCGGCAGCGCAGGCGGCTTGTGTGCCGGCGCGTACACGGTGCTGATCACCGATGTGCCTTCGGGTTGCGATACGCTCGTGTCCATCACCATCGATGCTCCACCACCCTTCGATGTGCAGGGGGATGTGACGGACGCTTCCTGTTCCAACACATGTGATGGTGTTGTTGTCCTGACGGTCTCCGGTGGAACACCGGGTTACACCTATCTGTGGGTGCCAGCCCCACCATCAGGTCAAGGAACACCCTCGGTATCCGGGCTCTGTCCGGGAGACTGGCTTGTGACGATCACGGATGTCGCTGGTTGTGATACGGCGATCACCTTCACGGTGAACGCGCCGCCTCCATTGTTGGCCTCGGTGGATGCAACGGATGCCACCTGCGCAGGCACCTGCGACGGTGAGGCGACCGTTTCCGTGAGCGGTGGCACGCCGGACTACACCTTCGTTTGGACACCGGCACCCGCTGGTGGCCAGGGGACCTCCACGGCGACCGGCTTGTGTGCGGGTCCTTACTCCTTGTTGGTGTCCGACGCCAGTGGATGCGATACCACGCTCACCTTCCTCATCAACGAACCACCGCCGATCACCGCCACCTCGAGCCAGACCAACGTCACCTGCGGGAACCTTTGTGACGGAACGGCTTCGGTCGTGGCTGCAGGAGGGAATGGGGGCTTCACGTTCGTCTGGACGCCGGAACCTGCGACCGGACAAGGAACGCCTGATGCGACCGGATTCTGCGCGGGAGCGGTCTCCGTACTTATCACCGATGTGAACGGATGCACTCTGACCGTGGACTTCGTCATCGAAGAAGCGGTTCCGCTCCTGATCTCCTTGCAGTTGCTCCCGGCCAGCTGCCCGGGGGTATGCGATGGCGAAGCCGGGGTGATCGTGACCGGCGGTACGCCGGACTATACCTACACGTGGACCCCCGAGCCAGGAGCCGGGCAGGGGACGAGCGGAGCCACACTGCTTTGCCCGCAGGCATACAGCCTCACCGTGGCAGATGCGGTGGGATGCGATAGTACCATCGCGTTCACGATCACTGCGCCTCCCTCCATCGAACCGAATGCCACGCAGACCGATGTCACCTGCGCGGGCGATTGCGATGGCCGGATCACGTTGGCACCCACAGGTGGGAATGGGACCTTCACATACGCTTGGTCGCCAGCCCCACCGGTGGGCCAGGGGACCTCGGAAGCCTCGGGGCTCTGTGCCGGCGACTGGGCTGTGACCATCACCTCGGGTGCTTGCGATACGACAGTGACCTTCACGCTCGTCGAGCCGCTGCCCATTTCCGCGACCATCACGACGACGGATACCAGCTGTCCGGGTACCTGTGATGGTACCGCCTCGGTGACGGCTTCCGGAGGCACCGGGACACTCACCTATACCTGGGGTCCCGGACCGGTGACCGGACAGGGAACGACCACGGCGACCGACCTATGTGCAGGGATCCATCAGCTGACGATCACGGATGTAGCAGGTTGTGACACGACCATCGCCTTCACCATTCTGGAGCCCGTGCCCATGACGGCGTTGCAGAACAAGACCAACGTGACCTGCGGGAACTTGTGCGATGGCGCCGCGAGCGTGGTCGTTAGTGGTGGTGCTCCGGACTACACCTATCTGTGGACACCTGAACCTGCAACGGGTCAGGGGACGCCGAGTGCGACCGGATTCTGCGCGGGAGCGGTCACCGTCCTCATCACCGATGCGAATGGTTGTTCGATCACGGTGCTCTTCAACATCGAACCGGCATCACCTATCCTGCTGTCCCTTCAACTCACACCGACCTCCTGCCCGAACACCTGCGATGGAGAAGCGGGCGTGATCGCAAGCGGCGGTGTCTTCCCCTATACCTATGCATGGTCGCCGGAACCGGGGAATGGACAGGGGACCGATGAGGTATCCGGATTATGTGCACAGGCATACTTGCTCACGGTGACCGATGACGTTGGCTGCGACACGACGATCGCCTTTACCATCACGTCGCCGGAATCCATCGCGCCGAATGGAACGCAGACGGATGTGACCTGCGCAGGGGATTGCGACGGCACGATCACCCTTGCGCCGACCGGCGGTGATGGGAACTACGCGTTCAACTGGGTGCCACAGCCGCCCCAAGGGCAAGGCACGGCGAATGTTTCCGGTCTGTGTGCGGGAGATTGGTCCGTGACGATCACGTCCGGTGCATGTGACACGACCATCACCTTCACCATCGTGGAACCCGCGCCGATAACCGTGGACCTTGTCACTGCGGATGCTTCGTGTACGGGTGAGTGTGACGGTACCGCGAACGTGACCGCGAGCGGTGGTACCGGTGCGCTGGATTATGTCTGGTCACCTGCCCCGACCATCGGTCAGGGAACCCCCGATGCCAGTGGCTTCTGTCCGGGGCCCTACACCTTGACCATCACGGATGCCGCCGGGTGCGACACGACCATCGCGTTCGTGATCAACGATCCGGCTCCGATCATCGCCTCGGTCGTCACTTCGCCGGAGACCTGCGCCGGCCCCTGCACGGGATCGGCGACGATCACCGCCAGTGGTGGCACGGGTACTATACAGTACGAGTGGCAACCGCCGCCAGGCGGAGGGCAGGGCACGCCGACTGCGACCGGATTGTGCGCGGGGACAACGTACGCCGTGACACTTTCCGATGACAACGGGTGTGACACGACGCTGACCATCACCATCGACCCGAGCGCCGTGATCGTTCCGAACAGCAGCAGTACGCCGGTGACCTGTAATGGATCATGTGACGGGAGCGCGACCGTAGGACCGACCGGTGGTGCCGAACCATACACCTATACGTGGTCGCCGCCGCCACCCGTCGGGCAGGGCACACCGACCGCTTCGGGCCTCTGCGCGGGAACCGTGCAGGTGACCATCGTGGACAATGCGGGCTGCAGCATCGTCGCCGAAGTCCTGATCACCGAGCCACCGCCCATCATCGCGGATGTGGTCATCACGGACCCCCTGTGCGCCGGGATCTGCGATGGTTCCATCGCACTGACCACCTCCGGGGGCGCTTCGGGATATACTTATCTCTGGTCACCGCAACCACCGGCTGGACAGGGTACCGCAGTGATCTCCGGCCTTTGCGCCGGCACCTGGAACGTGCTGATCACGGATGATACCGGTTGCACGCAGCAGGCGACCTACATCACGACCGAACCCGCACCATTGACATTGTCCGTAGCCGCCACGCCCAGTCAATGTCAGGTCTGTGTCGGGGCCGCGACAGCTACCTATGCTGGAGGCGCCGGCATGCTCACGGTCGAGTGGACGAACGCGCAAGGTGCCGTTGTAGGCAATGCGGACACTGTGACCGATCTCTGCGCAGGGCTGTACACCGTGACCGTACGCGATGAGAATGGTTGTTCCGTCCAACGCCTTGTGCCCATCACCGATACCGATGGAGAGGACCTGACGGTGACCGATGGCGCCACGAGTTGCCCGAATGTTTGTGATGGAAGTGTCTCGGTGGCATTCACGTGTTCGGATCCGGCGTGCTCCGTCGCATGGAGTGACGCTGACGGCAACGCGCTCGCCACGGAAGTCAATGCGATCAGCGGCCTTTGTCCCGGTGAATACTATGTGGCCGTTTCGAACGCATCGGGTTGTGTCACCATCGATACGGCAACGGTGTTCGCTCCGGTGGTGCTTACAGTGAACACCAGTTCCAGCCCGGTCTCCTGTGCAGGTGAATGTGACGGCACCGCGACCGTCGGGATCGTGAGCGGCACTCCCGCCTACACCTTCACCTGGGATCCGCCACCCGGCGCCGGTCAGGGTACGCCGAACGCGACCGGTCTTTGTGCCGGGGTGCAACAGGTGACCATTGGCGATGGCAACGGTTGCGAGACCGTGGTGGAGGTGCTGATCACCGAGCCACCACCGCTCACCCTGTTCAACTCCATCGTCCTCGGTACCTCCTGTGCAGGTGCCTGCAACGGGAACATCACGCTCGTCGTCAGCGGTGGTTCCGGCAACTACAACTTCGTCTGGAGTCCTGCTCCCGCCAGTGGCCAGGGCTCATCCGCCGCCTTTGGTTTCTGTGCGGGCAATGTGAACGTGACGATCACCGATGACAACGGCTGTTCGTTGCAGCGGACATTCACCGTTCCCGAACCCGCCCCGCTCTCTGTGACGACCAGTACCACACAAAGCACCTGTCCGCTCTGCGATGGGACCGCGACGGCCACGGTCGTCGGTGGAACGGGTTCCTATGCGTACAGCTGGATGCTCGGGGCCACCTTGGTGAGCACCGATCCCGTGGCCACGGGCCTATGCGGCGGCATCTATACCCTCACCGTGACCGATGATTTCGGATGCAGCCAACAGACGCTCGTTCAGGTGTCCGACAGCGATGCGGAGGTATTGGAGGTGGTCGATGGCCAGACCTTGTGTGCCAATGGGTGCGACGGACAGGTGGCGGTGAACTTCTCCTGCAGCGTGGATCCATGCACGGTCCAATGGACGGACGCGGATGGCAACGTGCTCGGACAGGATCCTGTGCTGACCGGCCTGTGCGTGGGAACCTATACCGTGCAGGTGACCAACGGGTCGGGCTGCGTGAGCATTGCAGAAGCGGTGGTCGGTACGAGCACAGCGATCGTGCCCAACCTGAGCAGCACCCAGGTGTCCTGCCCGGGTGCCTGTGATGGGACCGCGACGGTCGGACCGGTCGGTGGTGTCGAACCATACACCTACACCTGGTCCCCCGATCCCGGCGCCGGCCAGGGATCCCCCCAAGCCACCGGACTCTGCGCTGGAGTGTATGAAGTGCTCATTGCCGATGCATCAGGATGCGATACCACGGTTCAGGTCCTCATCATCGAACCCCTGCCCATCACCGCATCGGCCGTGGTCACGGATGCCACCTGCTTTGGCACTTGTGATGGAAGCATCGTGGTAACAGGCGTTGGTGGGACCGGTGCATTGACGTACCTGTGGGACCCGTTGCCACCGAATGGACAAGGAAGTAATGGAGCTTTCGACCTCTGCGCGGGTAACTACACACTCACCATCACCGATGCGAACGGTTGCACTGCGGTGTTCTCGTATGAGGTGCTCGAACCCGACGAGCTTGTCCTCAACATTAGCACCACCTCCAGTGAGTGCGGTCTTTGCAATGGCGAAGCCGTTGTCTCCGTCAGCGGTGGTCAGGACCCGTACCTGTTCCTTTGGACCTCTGGCGCTGCGATCCTGGGAACGAACGATACCTTGAGCAGCATCTGTAGCGGGTTCTACACGGTTCAGGTGACCGATGCTGCCGGCTGTACCGCTGATGCGCTTGTCCCGGTGCAGGACCTGAATGGCGAAGTGCTGGCCACCACGGCCGATACCACCACCTGCCCAGGTGTGTGCGATGGCAGCGCTGAGGTCCAGTTCAATTGCGGAACGCCGCTGTGTTCCGTCGCGTGGTTCGATGCGAACGGCAACGACCTCGGGCTGTCGACGGAACAGCTCACCGGATTGTGCGGTGGAACCTATCTGGTCGCTGTCACGAACGGCATCGGCTGTCTCAGCATCGATACCGCCATCGTTGCCGAACCCGACCCCGTCATCGCGAACCTGAGCACCACCCCGGTGTCCTGTGCCGGGGTGTGTGATGGAACTGCCACCGTTGGACCCACGGGTGGACTGCCCCCGTATACCATCGAGTGGAACCCCGTGCCGACCAACGGCCAGGGTAACCCGATGGCTGAGGGCTTGTGTGCCGGTACCGCCGAGGTCACCATCACCGATGATGCAGGATGTTCCATCGTGGTTCCATTCCTGATCCTTGGGCCTGATCCGTTGGTCGTGACCTCAGATGTCACCTCGATCACCTGCAATGGTGCTTGTGATGGTGCCATCCAGCTCACCGCTCAAGGGGGCACGGGTGCCTACACCTACACCTGGGATCCCGTGCCACCGAACGGCCAGGGCAGCGCCATCGCCAACGATCTGTGCGCGGATACATGGACCTGCGCGGTCAGTGATGTGAACGGATGCGTGACCATCGTCACCGTGGACCTTGTTGATCCACCGGTGCTGGACGCGATGGTGACCACGACCGATAACACCTGCTTCGGCGATTGCGAAGGGACCGCTTCGCTCATGATCACGGGTGGTGTTGAACCTTACACGGTCAGCTGGACCGACCAGAACGGCGCCACCTTCGCAGTGGACACGACGAACGTTGACCTGCTCTGTGCCGATGCGTACAACGCGCGGATCACGGACGCGAACGGCTGCTCGATCGACCTCCCGTTCACGATCACCGAGGGCACCCCGATCGATCCCGGCTTGGTCTTCCTTGGGGAGACCTGCAATGGGCCTTGCGATGGGACCGCGAGCGTGAACCCTGCGGGTGGTGCGGGCTCCTTCACCTATCTATGGCAGCCTGATGCCTCCGGGCAGGGAACGATGTCGGTCAGCGACCTGTGCGCGGGCGACTGGAGTGTGACCATCACCGATGGGCTGGGTTGTGATACCCTCGTGCCCTTCACGGTGCTACCGTTCGCGCCCATCGTTGACAACGCCGTAGTGACGGACCTGCTGTGCAACAGCGTTTGTGATGGTGCTGTTGCAACGAACGCTTCCGGCGGTATTGGAGCGCTGGCCTATGCCTGGTCGCCGGAACCGCCCAACGGACCGGATGGCACTTCCGCCACGGACCTATGTGCGGGGAGCTATGTCCTCACGATCACGGATGCCGTTGGATGCGACAGTACCTTCAACTACACCGTGCAGGAACCACCGGTCCTGGAGTTCACGGTGAATACCCTGGCCAATGCGAGTTGTGCCGACGCGGCTGATGGAGCGATTGCCACGACCGCCTTCGGTGGTGTGCCATCCTACTCCTTCGCATGGAACGGGCCGGGCGCATTCACCGCGATCACGGAGGACCTCGCGGACCTGGTACCGGGTGCGTACGACCTGACCTTGTCAGACGCGAACGGATGTACGATCGACACGGTGATCACGGTCGGTGCTGATGTCACCATCATCGCTGATGCGGGTCCGGATCAACAGGTGTGTACCGGTACCATCACCACGCTTGACGGGTCCGCCAGCATCGGTGTGGTCACCTGGTCATGGCGCGATGCGGATGGCAACGAGATCGGCACCACCCCCATCATCGACCTGCCTGTCCTTCCTGCGGGTGATCACCTTTTCACGCTCGTTGTTTCCGATGGACCGTGTACCTCAACGGACGTGGTGCTGGTCACATCGCTCGCCCTGCCCATCGCTGATGCCGGTGTTGACCAGACCATCTTCATCAACGAGACCGCGACCCTTGGCGGTTCTCCTTCCGGACCGACGGGAGCCGTCTTCAGCTGGGCTCCGGACAGCCTGTTGAGCGATGCCTCCATTGCGGCACCGATCGCATCTCCGTCCGTCACGACCTGGTTCACCCTCACGGTCGTGGCGCCGAACGGATGCGTGGATACCGATTCGGTGCTGGTGACGGTGGTGCCGACCGTGGTGATCCCGAACGGCTTCACTCCGAACGCCGATGGAAGCAACGATGCCTGGCAGATCGATCTGATCGAGCTTTTCCCGGATTGCGAGGTGGAGGTGTACAACCGCTGGGGCGAGTTGCTGTTCCGCAGCGTGGGCTACAAACAACCCTGGGATGGCCGGTACAAGGATGGCCTCGTTCCGGTGGGGACCTACTACTACGTCATCGAGCTGAACGACGAACGATTCCCGGAGCCTTACACCGGTCCGCTCACCATCATCCGCTGATCGAAGACCCATGCGCCATCCACTTCTCCTCAGTCTGGTCGCCTTGGTGTTGAACGCCAGCGGCCAACAGTTGCCGCAGCTGACGCAGTACCAGTTCAATGATTACGTGTTCAACCCGGCGGTGGCTGGCAGCCGACCCTTCTTCGAACTGCGGAGCGGCCATCGCTACCAGTGGGTGGGTATCCAGGATGCGCCACGCACCTTCACCTTCAGCGGTACCACGCCGATCGGCGAGAAGATGGGCGTGGGTGGTTACCTCTTCACGGACATCGTTGGTCCTTCGCGTCGCACGGGGTTCCAGCTCTCCTATGCCTACCACCTGCAGCTGACGGAGGACGTGAAGCTCTCCCTTTCCGTCTCCGCCGGGCTGTTGCAATTCCTGATCGATGGGTCGAAGATCCAGTTCCATGACCCGAACGATCCGGTGATGGATGACCAATTGCGTGGTGATCTCCTGCCTGATGCCAAATTCGGTTTCTACCTGTATGGTGAGCGTTTCTGGTTCGGTGCCACCGCACCACAGTTGTTGCAGAACAAGGTGTACTTCCTGGATGAGACCAAGGAGACCTTGAGCCGCATGGAGGACCACTACTACGCCATGGGCGGATATCGTTTCCCGGTGGGTGAGGATTGGCGGATCGAGCCCTCCGTACTGGTGAAATACACGAGTCCTGTGCCGGCCAAGATCGACCTCAATGCCATTGTGAGGTACAGGAACACCTTCTGGCTCGGGGCAGGCTACCGCACCAACGACGCCTACACGGCCATGGTGGGGTATTGGCTTAAGAAGACCTTCCAGTTCGGCTATTCGTATGATATCATCACCAGCAACCTTCGCAACTATAGCACGGGCACGCATGAAGTGATGCTTGCGATCACCCTGGGCAAGGAGCCTTCGCCAGCGGTACAGCCATAGGCGCCACGCGGCGTGCACCTCGTCCGACATCGGTCGTACGAGCGATTGGTCGACGAAAACACCATGACCGTCGACAGTTGGTGCGGAAGGCGAGACCGAATTGACCTCGACGCGTCCTAACCGCATAACTTGCACGTCCCTCTTACCAGGGCTTTGTTATTCTGGCCGTGATCCATTCATTTTCTAGCAGACCACGATCGGAGTGGGCTTTTGGCCTGCTCTTTCTCATGGCGATGACCCCGACCCGGGTCTCTTGGGGTCAGGTGATCACATTGACCGATGGCGTGGACGTGGATCAATGCCATGGCGTGATCTGTGATCCAGGCGGCCCGGATCAACCTTACCCGAACGGAGTGAATGCTACGGCCACCGTCTGCCCTACAGGTGGTCCGAATGCCGGACCTACCACTGTCCTGCGGTTCGTTGAATGGGACCTGGCGAATGATCCCGGTGATGAGTTGAAGATCTTCCAGGGTACGAGTGCGACAGGAAGTCCGTTCCTGGTCGGCGATCATCACGATGACTGGCTGGACCTGGAGGTGTCCTCCTCCCATCCATCAGGATGCCTCACCTTGAAGTGGGACACCGATGGGTCTGGTAATGATGCGGGCTGGAAAGCCGCCATCCTCACCGGCATCCAAGCCGGGGAGAACGCGGCGGCGGATGTCCCGATGATCGCAACGCCCTTCGACATGATCGATTCGCTGGGGGGCTACCCTGAGCTTGGCGGGTCCTGGACCGGTCCAAGTGGCGCGTGCGATGGCACCTTTGACCCCACATCGGATCCATACGGTTCGTACACCTACAGTGTGCCTGCCCAAGCTTCCTGTGCCGCGCGCTCCGCGAACCTGTTCGTGCAACTTCCACAGAATGCGAATGCCGGGACGGACGGGACCCTCACCTTGTGCACCACGAGCGCTGTCGCTGACATGTTCGCGGCACTGGGTGGTACCCCGGATGCCGGTGGTTCCTGGACCGACCCGGATGGCGATCCCACCGATGCTCTGTTCGATCCATTGGTGGACCCTCCGGGCGCATACACGTACACGGTCCCTTGTGATCCGCAGCCCTGTGTGGACCCGACAGCGACCGTTACGGTGACAGTGAACCAGCCGCCTTCTGCTGGAACGAGCATTTCCATTTCAGTATGCAACGATCAACCTGCCTTCGACCTCTTCACCCAACTTGGTGGAACGCCGGATGCAGGTGGAGCATGGACAGGGCCCGGAGGTGGCGCCGTGACGTCGACCTTCACGCCCGGGACATCGACACCGGGGGTGTATACCTATACGGTCCTGGGCACACCACCGTGTGCGAACGCCTCGGCCACGGTGACTGTCGCCGTGGTGAATGCTCCCATCGCAGGCACGGGTGCCACCTTCACGGT
>Ga0116142_10002935_pt1 | contig 17712 bp, 12 predicted proteins | sample AD_UKC033_MetaG_FD_89785 | JGI IMG/M metagenome (GOLD analysis project Ga0116142, IMG submission 89785) | Active sludge microbial communities of municipal wastewater-treating anaerobic digesters from USA - AD_UKC033_MetaG | ecosystem: Engineered > Bioreactor > Anaerobic > Digestate | place: USA... | reverse complement strand
GCAGTTCGCGGTCGAGGTCCGCAACAAGACCTGGTTGCGGCCCCCGTTGTTCGACCTCCTCCGCAGCCACGGCGTCGCGCTGGCGCTAATCGATCATCCCTGGATGCCCCGGCCTGGAGCCCTGTTCGCGCAGGCCGCCCCGGTGACGGCGGATTTCACCTATATCCGCTGGCTGGGCGACCGGAAAGGCATCGAGCAGCTTACCACCGTATGGCGGGAGACCATCGTCGACCGCGCGCGGGACATCGAAGAATGGCTTCCGCCCATCAAAGCCCTCTTGGAAAGAAAGGTGCGCGTCTACGGGTACGTGAACAATAACTACTCGGGGTATGCGCCGCACGACGTGGACGGGCTGCTGCGCGCGCTCGCGCCCCACGCGGCGACAGATTAACCGCCCTGCGCCGCGGCCTTCAGCCGCGCGATGGCCGCGGGGATATCCGCGAATCCCCAGACATTGCGGCCCACGGTCGCGCCGGCGGCGCCGGCCGCTACCACCGCGCGCACCATGCGATCGGCCTCGTCCAGCGTGTCGCAGCGGGGACCGCCCGCACAGACGACGGGCACAGGCGTAACGGCGGTGATGTCGCGAAACGAGGCCGGATCGCCGGTATAGGGGACCTTGATGACGTCGGCGCCCATTTCGAGCCCGGCGCGCACCGCGTAGAAGACGGCCTCGGCGTCGTGCGCGACGGCATGTCGCTCGTCGCCGCTGGTTAGCGGGTAGATATGCGGGATGACGGGCATGCCGTAACGCTCGGCTTCCCGCACCACGGCGCTGAGGTGGCGCAGATACCGAATCTCGAAGGGGCCATGAACAAACATGGATACGGCGATGGCGTCCGCCCCGAGCGCCACGACTTCCTCGACGGTCGCGGTGTCGGCGAAGTCCGGCTCTTCCGGCCGCAGGGCCATACTCTGCACGATCAATGGCGTGATGCCCGCGAAGAGCCCGCCGTAGCGCGTGGCGATTCCCTTGTTCATGGTAAGCGCGCTCGGCCGTCCGCGGACGATCTCGCGCAAGGTGTGATCCATCGTGCGCAGCCCTTGCGGCAGGCCGGTGGGATAGTTGATGAGATGGTCCACCGCGACGGAGAGTATGCGCCCCGACGGGTGGCTGAAGATCCGGTTCAGGCGTATGCGTTTGCCCAGGTCACTCAAAGAGTACTCTCCTCCTGTGCGGGCCGGCTACGGGACGACGGTGCGGCGCGCGGATCATAGCGCCGCGGACGGCTCGAATCCCAATAGTTGCCGGGGCGATTCGTGCAGGATGTGCCGCGCGACGGCGAGTGCATCGTCCTTGGTGTATTGGCCGATGCGTACCCGACGCCCGAGCGCCTCGGCCAGGCAGCGGCGCATCATCTGCATCTTGCCGTACGTCCATTCGACGCAATAGGCGTCGGAAAAGAAGCCGATTTGCTTGTTGAGCGGCAGCATGTCCAGCCGCTCCTCCATCACCTGCCGCATGGCGTCCGGGAAAAAGTTGTGCCACCAGTATCCCGCGAGCGACAGGTTCGGCAATTCGCGACACAGCGTGCACAGCCCCTGGTTTCCGTGACGACTCGCCAGAAAGCACATGAAGCGGACGGCGGGATGGCGGCTGCACAGTTCCCCGATCTGAGCAATCGTTCGCTGGGACAGACGGCTGCCGGTCTCGAAAGGCAGCGGCTCCGCGCCCAGGCTGAACTGGAACACGACGTGCGGCGCTTGCCGCTCCAATTCGCGCAGATACCGCTCATTGATGTACGAGGCGCAGACGCTGCGCTCGTGTTCTCCGGCGTGGTCGCGGCGGGCCAGCGCGATCGCCATCTCGTCATCCGTAACGGGCCGCAGGTCCAGGTCCGTCGAGATATGCGTCGCGGCGGCACGCATGCGGTCCTTGGGAAAGGCCGCGACGTAGTCCGCCACGGCCTCGTGTACGTCTTCGAGCGTGCGGATGGGACGCTCCGCGGGAGGCCGCTTCCCCGCCGCGATGGGCGTCGCGGTTCCGGGAGGGCGGCCCCAACATGCCTCCAACTCGCACAGCGCCGTGTCGTATTCGCCCCAGCGGCAGCGCGTGAAGAATCCCCATTCGAGCGCGTACTCGAGGATGTCGTCGTCACGGCCCGTCTGCCGGCGCGCCCATTCCGTGCCGACGCGCTTGATGTTGGCGCGCCGCAGTACCTGCCGGTGCCAGTCGCCGTCCCATTCGCGTGCCTGAATGAGCGCATGGAGGTCTCGCCAGTTTCGCGCATGGACCGGTTGATGCCAGTCGTAGAGGTCCGCAAGGATCATGCGAACGGCCCAGGCAGTGCTGGTACTCCTCGCGAGTTCGAGGTAAGGCAGCGCCTCCTCGACGCGGCGCTGAGCCTCTTGCGGCGAAGGCCAGCCGGGATACTCCGTCAACCGCGATCCAGAGGGGCATCCGGCGGCATAAAGGTCGCTGACGACCATGTGATACAGCAGGATTTCGTGGAGGCCGCGCGCGCCGAGATGACCGTCCACCAAGTGCGTATGCACGTCGATGACGGGCGTTTCCGCAAGGGCCTCGAAGAGTTCCTGTTCTGCCCGATCCCACATAAGGCCTTCCTTCCGCCGCCGCTTAACGCCGGCGCACCCGCTCCACCCTTCGGTCAAGGGAAGAAGAGAGTCGCCTGAGACGATCATACTCGCGCTGTCTCGAAGACGCGACTCGCCGCCGTCGAGGAATGCGGCCTATCAGATGGCACGCCCGATGATCATCCCCAAGCGAAGCCTCGGGGCGCTGGTTTGACGCATTCCGCCATACGCGATATCATAGCGGCCGGGGCGGACGGCGCCGCGGCCACGCCCCCAGCCGTAATGTGTGCGAAACGAAGCGGAGAAGGAGTGCCTGTCCATGAGAATGCGTATGTTGCGTCGCGCCCCGTCTCCGGCGTATGACGTGAACGATGTCTTCGACTTTCTGCTCGGGCTTATCGGCGTCATCAGCGGGGTGATCTTGATTGTCAACAATATCATCTCCCTCGTGGAACGCCTGACCGACAACACGGAAGCCTGATCTCCCGCGTGGGCTCAGGGCGGCACGCGGTCAGCAGTATTGCGCGACGGTCGCCAGGCCCGTGGCGACGCTGGTGAACGTGTCGCGCGGCAGGAGCCGGTCCGCTCCGAAACGTTCGGCGAGCATGTGGCGAATGGCGGGGATGAGGCTTGTGCCGCCGGTGGTCAAGACGAGGTCGATGTCTTTCGGTCGCACCTGCGCCGCCGCCTCGGCTTCCTCGATGCTGCGCATCATGCGTTCGAGGTTGTACTCGATGATATGCGTGAATTCCTCGCGCTCGAGGCGCTCCTGAATGTCCACCGTGTCCATGTGGAGCCGGATTTCTGCCTCGTCTTCCCAGGACAACCGCTTCTTGGCCGACTCGACCTCGCGCGCCACGGGATAGCCGTAGTTCCGCTGGATCAGCATGCGCAACGCCCGGACGGACCCCGGCGCGGTGCAGTCCGCCTCCATCGCGAGGAACCAGTGGACTATCTCCTCCGTGTTGAGTTTGTATAGGTTCTGCCAGTCCAGGATTTCGTTGAAGATGTACTGCGGTATCCGCAGCCTGGACGGACCGTAACGCACGCGGCTGCCGAAGACGGGGAACAACTTCGACTTGATGATCTCGCGGTCGATGGCGTCGCCCGCAACGGGCACGCCCGAGATGCCCAGTATCCGGCTTTCGGCCAGGCGCGCCGCCGCGCCGCGCGCGCCGCCGAATTCCATCACGCAGACGTCGCATGTGCCCCCGCCGATGTCCACCACCATCAGCCGCTGGCGCTGCTCGATGCCTAGCGCGTATTCGACGCACGCGCCCACCGGCTCGTAGAAGAAGGTGACTTCGCTGAAGCCCGCGAGGCGGGCGGCCGTCTCAAGCCGCCGTTGCGCCACGTCATTTTCCGCGTCATGAGTCGAGAAACGCACCGGACGACCGAACACGACGCGCTCCACCGGCGCGCCGGCCGCTTCCTCGACGGCCGCCTTGACACGGCGCAGTATGCACGCCACTAGTTCCTCGATTTGGTACAGCGTTCCGAAGACCTCCGTGCCGCGAAAGGCCGTGTGGCGCAGTTGCGTCTTCAGCGACTGGAACAGGCGGCCCGGAGAATTGACCTCGATGGTGGCCCGGGCGCGCACCCCTTCGCGCACGTCTGTGGGCGCCGCCGCAGGCCGGTACGTCTCGCTCTTATCCGGTTCGCCGCCCACGTAGGCCTCGATAGCCACACCCAAGTCCACCTGCTTGAGTTGAACCTCCCGGTCAACGTTGCGGTCGATGAACGCATCCGCCGCCGCGCGCCCGACGATCTGCTCGCCCTCGTTTGTGATATACAGGAGTGAAGGCAGCGAGGCGGGATTGTCGTTCAGCGGGTCGAGTTCGAGCACGCGCACCGCGCCGTCACAGGACAGCGCGGCGCTCGAGTTCGTTGTGCCGAAGTCTATGCCGCAATGGAACTTAGCCATGATCTTCCGATTTGTCCAGAACCCGCTTTCGCCCCCGCTTGTCACCCGACAAGCCGTTTATCATAGGTAACGTAACACGCCGTTTCCGGCGTAAATTCGCAGTATATCAAGGCGCCTTTCCATATGCAACCGCTCTCGCGCGTGGGTAGTTTATTTACGTGACATCGAAATCTACGAGTTATTACTTGACAAAATACTTGGGTTTCATTAGAATGTACGGTATGAAGTCGGAGTATGAGCTTAAGAACCGCGTCAAAGAACTCCGCGCTCGCTTGGACATGCGTCAGGCGGACCTCGCCGCGGAGGTCGAAGTGACGCGCCAGACCATTCTCGCCATCGAGAAAGGGCGTCTCAACCCGTCTGTGGCGCTCAGCCTCCGCATCGCACGCGTCCTGCGCGAGCCGGTCGACTACGTCTTCTACCTCGACCGGCGTGTGTCACCGGCGCCCGGCCCTTCGAGGGTGCGCGCCGCCGTTATTGCAGTTCCAAACGAATCGGCTTGATATGGACTTCCTCGTAGAGGTTCCCCGTGCCTGAGGCGGAGAACGCCGGAAACACATAACGAGTGGGAAAGCAGTCGAAATAATTGTAACTCATCTTGCCGGCCCCGCCGTCCTTCGTGATTTCTTTGACGGTCACGGTGCGTTTCCAGGGCTTGCCCTGCACCGTTTCGGTAATCCATTGACACAGCGCTTTGCGCCCGGAAGTGAGCGGGCCCCGCAACGTGACTTCGCCCACGGACTTGTGGCCCGGTGTCGATGTGTGATATTTGGCGCCGGGCATGGTCAGCCGCGGGATCAGCATCGGCTCGCCGCCGGACCACGTTTCCCATGCGCCGTCCACATCGCCCCCCGTCTCCGCCGCGTCGATATCCAGCAGTACGTTCCCGGATTCGTCATCGGAACCGTCGCTGGCTCGCGTCGTCAATTCTATCCGGCCAACGCTCACGGTCAGGGTTTCCGTTTGCGTCTTCAACGACGGCGAGTACTCGCCCGGGTCCCACCGCGTCGGAAAACAGTCAAGCAGGTTGTAACGCCGCGCCTCGCTCCCGTCCCGCTTGAGCGCAATCACGCTGATGCTCTTGCGGATGTTTTTCCCTTGTGAGCAATCCAGCCACCACTGATACAATTCCCGCGAATCGGCGCCGCCCAACGCCGCGCTCAGCCGCGCACTGCCCCAGTGCGCGGCGCCCGGGCCGTACAACCGGTAGCTGCCCTGACGCGCCGCGGAGACGTCCGCCGGGAAATCCGCCGGCGCAAGCGGTATCGTCCGGTAGTCCACGACGATATCGTCGATACCGACCTCAAGCACCTCCTTGAGCACCCGGGGTTCCGTCCCCGGATCGCCGATCTCGACCAGGAACGAGCCCGGCTGCGCGTGCGCCTGCGGGGCAAGCACCGCTCCAACCCAGCAGAGCATCGCGACAGTCTGCGCTATCCTATTGCCGTACATAATCTTATCTCCTTCAATGGACGTTGACACCCAAGCAAACGTTACAATCCCGACCTACACGGTTATAATTGTATCGTTGATTTCTGTTCTTGTCAAGAAGACACCCAACGGAATAGGGCAAGAGACGGGGCACACACCCATCGGGCGAAGGGCATGTAAAGAGAAGGAGGCTTCCCGGAGGAAGCCTCTCGTGTAGTTGGTTTGGGTCGGGCGGTTACTTCCGCGCGGTCATCATGTCTTCCGCGCCGACGGACTTGGGCGCGTTCTTGGCGTAGTCGCGGTACTGCGGCGGCAGGTCATTGTAGACATCCTGGATCAGCCAGCGGTACTTGCCGTCCATGAGGTTGACGGCGACCTTCTTGTACTTTCGGTTAAACTGGTTGCTGACGGCGTCGAAGTTGGCGGCGATACGGCGGCGCGCGGCGGAGCAGAACAGGTCGGCCAGTTCCTCGGGCGTGCGGTCGCTCGGGTTCTTCGCCAGCAAGTGATCGGCGTAGGCGAGACTTGCGGCCATGACGAACAGGTCGACGCCGATCTCGACGAAGTTGCCGAGGATGACCTGCTCGTACTCGAGCTTCGGGCCGTACTTGGCCATGGTGTGGAAGAGGCGCCGCGCGAGTTTCTTGCAGGTCTTCGCGGCAAACTTGAGGTGGCCGCGGCTGGCGGCGCTAAGGTGCTTCACGCCGAAATTCTTCTGCGCGGGCATCCAGGTCTTCGGGTACCAGCCCGCGTAGAATTTCATGGCCTTCAGGATCAGCGAAAGCTTGCCTTCCTTCTGGCCGGGCTTCGGCTGGATGATGGGCATCGCGAGCTTGAAGTGGGTGTCCATGGCCTCGCGCGCCATGATCAGGTGCATGACCTCGGACGACCCCTCGAAGATGCGACCCACGCGCATGTCGCGCATCGCGCGCTCGACCGTGAACGGCTTGTCGCCGCGGTTGTAGAGCGAAGTCGCCATTTCATAGCCGCGTCCACCCATGACTTGGAGCAGGTCGTCGCAGATGGCCCAGGTCTGCTCGGTGCAGAAGTACTTGGCGGCAGCGGCCTCGAGGCGGATGTCCGCGTTTTTCTTGTCGGCGAAGGCGCAGGTCAGTTGGACCATAGCCTGCATGGCGAAGGTCGTGGCGGCGAAGTTGGCCAGCTTCTTCGAGATGGCCTGGTGCTTGCCGACGGCCTGGCCCCACTGTACGCGGTTGGCCGACCACCATGCCGCATCATCGAGGAAGCTCTTGCACGCGCCCGCGCCCGCTGCAGGCACGCCCAGACGGCCGGTATTCAATGTCGTCAGCGCGATCTTGAGGCCCATGCCCGGCTTGCCGATGATGTTCTCGGCGGGAACCCGCGCGTTGTTGAAGCGCAGCAGGCCGTTCGATAGCCCTTTCAGGCCCATGAACTTGCAGCGGTGAACCACCTCGAAACCCGGCACGTAGTTGCCGTTCTCGTCCTTTGTCTCAAAGACAAACGCCGAAATCTGCGGGATTTCGCGCCCGTTCTTGATCTTTGGCGGCGTCTTCGCCATAACGACAATAATGTCGGCGTCCGGCCCGTTCGTGGTCCACAGCTTGTCTCCGTTGAGCAGGTAATACGAACCGTCCTCGGACGGCGTGGCCGTCGTGCTCATCTTCGCCGGGTCCGAGCCGACGTCCGGCTCGGTCAAGGCGAATGCCGAGATGGCGCCCGCGCAAATCTTTGGCAGGAATTTCTTCTTCTGCTCGGGGGTGCCGAAGTCCTTCAGCGGTTGCGGCACGCCGATGGACTGGTGCGCGGAGACCCAGGTAACCGTGCTCTGGCAGTAGCTCGCGATGTAACTGAGCATCCGCGCGTAGTTTATCTGCGAAAGGCCGAGGCCGCCGTATTCCTTGGAAATCTTCATGCTGAAGATTCCGAGGTCCGACAACGCCTTGATGGCTTCCTTCGGATATTCACCCGTGCGATCAATCTCGATAGGATCAACGTACTTCTCCAGAACCTCCTTCACTTTCGCCTGGAGTTCGTCGCCGATCTTCTTGTCTTCAGGGTCTTGTTCCGGGTAGGGATACATGAGGTCCCACCGGAAATTGCCCTTGAACATTTCGGCGGTGAAGCTCGGGAATTGCCACTCGGTTTCCCGCGCCGCTTCCGCCAGTTCCATTGCAGCGTCTTTTGCCCGTTTGTCTTCACCGCTTGCCATAGCGATTGCCCTTCCTTTTCGTTCGCGCGCTTGCGCCCTGTTGTTTAACGAACGGTAGGTAACTTCACTCGGAACCTAACGACCGGTAGGTATTAGACCACGAATGACACCCTTCGGTCAAGTACTATTTTCACTTGCGCCGCAGTACGCGACCACGCCAACCCGGTCCACAATTCAGAATCGTCCATGCCTGATCCATTGGACTGCTCAGACCGGTCAGAAGTGTCAAACCAGTCGGACGAGTCTGACGAGTCTGACAGGGCGGATACGTCGAAAGTCCTGTGAGCGGGATCACGTACAGGCGTTCGCTCCCCTCTTGACATAGCGGCGCGCTCTTGTTAGAATTCTGAGCGAGCGCTCAATCAGGAGAGATGTTATGGCTGCGACACAGGCCGCGCATGGCCGCAAAGTCATCCCGGCGCGGGTGAAGAATCACGACCTTGTCGAGAAGAAACGGCGCGATTTAGTCGATGCCGCAGTGGGGCTTTTCATCCGCAAGGGGTTCCACCGGACCACGACGCGCGAGTTGGCCGAAGCGGCGGGCTGGTCGGTCGGGCTGCTGTACGAATACGTGAAAACGAAAGAAGACGTGTTGTACCTCGTGTGCGAGGCGATTCACGGCGACATGGAGCGTGCGCTTCGGGAACGGATCGGGGCGGAGGCCACGGGCCGCGCCACGCTTGAGGCCGCAATCGCGGAGTACATGCGGGTATGCGACCGGATGCAGGACGCGATCTTGCTCATCTACCGGGAAACGAGCGCTCTCAACGGGACATTGCGTCGCTATGTATTGCGCAACGAAGAGCGGATTACACGAATCTTCGAGGAGATTCTGCGCCGGGGACTCGAGGACGGCACGCTACGCCTGCGCGACGACAAGGCGCTGCGGCTCATGGCCCACAACATCGTTGTGCTGGGGCACATGTGGGCGTTCCGCCGGTGGTTCCTGGCGCGGGAGTTTCCCTTGGAGGAGTATACTCGTGTTCAGACTTCCCTTCTGTTGCGAGAGCTTACGAATGACCTCTCGGGAATGCGAGGTACGCTATGAACAGAGAATCAGTACAACGGCAATTGGCCTCCTATCTGACGGAGCTCGACGAGATGGGCGTCAAGTCTCTTGAACTATTCGGGTCCGTCGCGCGAGGCGAGGCGGGACCGGAAAGCGATCTTGATTTCCTCGTGGAATTCAGCCGCCCCGTTGGTCTCTTTCATTTTTTTCATGTACAGCACCGGATCGAGGAAATCCTCGGTGTGAAGAAAGTCGATCTCATCGAGAAGGGCGCTGAGCATGCTGCGCTACGCGCCCGCATCCGTGAGGAAGCCGTCCGTGTCGCATAAAGACGAAGATATCCAAATCACAAGAAGGCGTTTTCTCGCGGCAGGCATGGCGGCGTCACTATCAAGCTTCAATATCCTGGTCTGTAACTACGAGAAAGACATCCTCCCCAATATCCTGGTCTTTATGCCCGATTCGTGGAGAGGAGACCACGTCGGCGTTCGTGGATATGGAAGGCCGGTCTGCCCTGAGATAGACACGTTCGCCTCGACTTCCTGTTACTATTTTAGGAACGCCTACAGCCAATCAACGGCTACCAAGCAATCAGTAGCGTCTCTATTTACGGGGGTGATGCCGAGCGTACACTTGGCTGGGCTACAGCCCAATACCTATACAGTGTCAATAGACTCCGATGAGCAAGCGGATTTTACGACGCGTACTCAGACAATACGGAGCCAATTCAAGACGCTCGCCGAGTGTCTTTCGTCTTGCGGGTACCACACTTCGTGGATATCCGCCAATCCCGTGGTGAATGACGCGCCCACCTTTGAACGCGGTTTTGACACGGTAATCACTACGGGTCCGGAACGAAAACTAGAGCAAATGGAAGAAGTGGACAGGTGGCTTTCAGAATCGGCACAGGAGCCATTCTTTACGTTTATTCATGTCTATGATCCGCATTTCCCGTACCTGGAACATTTCCCATACTCGGCGACGGGAAAGTGCTTTGGCGATCTCTTTGGTGAAGACGTCTTTGAACTGATAGACGGATTGCCTCAGCCTGATAAGACAATCTTACGCTTGTATCTGGAAGCCCATAAGGAGTCAAAGGATAAATACGGAAATCCGCTGGAACTAGCGCAGCTTAGCAAGCAGGGGCTTTCCGTTGTCCAGAAGCTGTATGATGCTGAAATACGATCCGTTGATGAGCGGTTTGGGCGCATTCTTGCACGTCTGAAAAGCACCCGCGTTCTGGACCGAACCCTAGTGATCGTCCTGTCGGACCATGGGCAATCGTTCAGTGATCATGGGGTATTCTATCATGGGCACAGTCCCTTTTATCATCAGATTCATGTGCCGCTTCTAATCCACTTGCCTGGACAAAGCGCGCCGACGACCGTTACGCACCCCGTATCGACCTATGACGTGTTCCCGACGCTTCTGACGCTGGCGCGCGGGTCCATACCAGACTACGTTCAGGCACAAACGCTATTTTCCCCGACCGGGCAACTGAGTGTCTCGGGCGATAGAATTGTTATGGCTGAGGCGGACATGCGAAGACTTAAACCTCGCGAATGGGATGTAACGGTTATTCAGGCGGACACGAAAGTCAATGAGTTTCAAGCGCTCGGCGCACCATGCGTCCATGATGACAAGGATGAGGATGCGAAAAGGCCTTGTTCCAGCGACTCAGGGATTCGACATATGAAGACCCTGCTTAAGCAAAAGAAAGCGGAAAACGTCGCTCTGGCAAAAGCATTCGGCGAGCCCGAGTGGGTATCCATCAGTAAAGAAACCGTAGATGTGTTAGAGGCAATTGGTTATTTGTGACGGGTGGCGCGCCCTTACCGTAGTACGCGAACACTCGAATTGTGTGTCAGGTCTAGCGTGATGACGTCGGAGACAGCGGCGTTCGGTAAACCGATGGCAAGCCTGCAGCGGCCTCTTGTAAGCCGCTGTGGTAACGTGCTGGGCTCGCGCTGGACAACGAGCGAATCAGATACGACATACACACCTTGGTGGGAATTCGTGAATCATGAGTCTCAAAACGGTATTGCAGCCCGCAACCACGCTTGACGAGGCGCCTTCGCGGCCGGTACGGGTCGTCACGGCGACGTCGCTGTTCGACGGGCATGACGCGGCGATCAACATCATGCGCCGCATCCTGCTCGAGGCGGGCGCGGAGGTCATCCACCTCGGGCACAACCGCGCGGCGCGGGAGATTGTGCAGGCGGCCATCCAGGAAGACGCGGACGCCATCGCGGTGAGTTCGTACCAAGGCGGGCACATGGAGTTCTTCCCGTATATTCTGGAGTTGCTGCGCGCGAGCGGCGCGGGGCACATCAAGGTCTTCGGCGGCGGCGGCGGCGTTATCGTGCCACGCGAAATCCGGGAACTCGAGGCCCAAGGCGTCGCGAAAATCTATTCGCCGGAAGACGGACGCTTGCTCGGCCTGCGCGGCATGATCGACGACCTGATCGCGCGGACGTTGGCGAACCGCCAACCGCTCGAACCCGCACGCGCGTATAATCTTGGTGACCCGCGCGAACTGGCCCGCCACATTACGGTGCTTGAGGCCGTTTGTGGCACGGGCGTCTCGCCCGTGATGGAAGCCATGGGCAAGATGCCCATGCCACGTGGGGCGGTCGTGGGCATCACCGGAACAGGCGGCGCGGGCAAGTCGTCGCTCATCGATGAACTCGTCACGCGCTTCCTTCACGACTTCCAGGACAAGCGCGTGGCGATCCTCTCGACGGACCCGACGCGCAAGCGCACCGGCGGCGCGCTGCTCGGCGACCGCATTCGTATCAATAGCGCCGGCGACCCGCGCGTCTACATGCGGTCCTTGGCGACACGCGCGCGCGCCGGGGAAATTTCCGAGGCGCTGCGCGAGGCGATCTTCGCGGTCAGCGCGGCGGGGTACGACCTCGTGATCGCGGAGACGGCCGGGGTTGGACAGAGCGACGCGGCCATCGTGCCGTTGGTGGATGCGGCGGTCTACGTGATGACGCCTGAGTACGGTGCGGCGTCACAGCTCGAAAAAATCGGCATGCTTGACTACGCGGACCTCGTGGTCGTCAACAAGTTCGATCGCCCCGGCGCACTCGACGCCCTGCGCGACGTGCGTAAGCAGTACCAGCGCAACCACCATCTTTTCGAGCGTCCGATCGAGGACATGCCCGTCTTCGGCGCGATCTCTTCGCGGTTCAACGACGACGGGGTCACGGCGTTCTATCAGGCGCTGCTCGAGACGCTGAACCGGAAACGCGGTCTTGAACTGCGGTCCACGCTCCCGCCGCCGGCCTCGAAGTGCTCGACCGACACCGCCGTCATTGTGCCCCACGAGCGCGTGCGGTATCTCGCCGAGATTGCCCGGACCGTGCGCGCATATCGCGCCTGGGTCGAACAACAGGCGCGCGTCGCGCGCGACCGCTGGCAACTTGCGGGGGCCGCGGACCTCGTCGAGAAGGCGTCCCTGCGCGAGGCGTTGTTCGAGAGGCGCGCCGCGCTCGCCGGCGAGTTGGACGCGCGCTGCGCCGCGCTGATCGAGGAATTTCCCGGCCTGCGCGAGCGCTACGCGCAAGAGGAACTCGCTTACGAGGTGCGCGGGCGCGAGGTGCGCGCGTTGCTGTACAAGGAGAGCCTCGCGGGCAGTCGCATTCCGCGCGTGGCGCTGCCGCGATTCGAGAACGACGGCGAGCTGCTGCGCTGGCTGCTGTTCGAGAACGTGCCTGGAGCATTCCCGTTCACGGCGGGCTGTTTCCCGCTCAAGCGCGGCGATGAGGACCCGACGCGCATGTTCGCGGGCGAGGGCGACGCGCGGCGGACGAACGCGCGGTTCAAGTACCTGTCGAAGGACGCGCCCGCAAATCGGCTTTCGACCGCCTTCGATTCGGTCACGCTGTACGGTTTCGACCCCGACGAACGGCCGGATATCTACGGCAAGATCGGATCGTCGGGCGTCGCCATTTGCACCCTCGACGACATGCGCGAACTTTTCGACGGGTTCGACCTGTGCGCGCCGAACACGTCGGTCTCGATGACGATCAACGGCCCCGCGCCGATCATTCTGGCCATGTTCCTGAACGCGGCTGTCGACCAACAGGCCGACAAGTTCGTAAGCGCGCACGGTCGCGCGCCGTCTGACGACGAGATGCGCCGCCTCCGCGCGGACGTGTTGCGCCGCGTCCGCGGTACGGTGCAGGCGGACATCCTCAAGGAGGACCAGGGGCAGAATACCTGCATATTCGCCATCGACTTCGCGCTCAAGATGATGGGGGACGTGCAGGAATTCTTCATCAACAACGACGTGCGCAATTTCTATTCAGTCTCGATCTCGGGGTACCACATCGCCGAGGCGGGCGCGAACCCGATCACGCAACTGGCGTTCACGCTCGCGAACGGGTTCACCTATGTCGAGTACTACCTCGCGCGCGGCATGGACATCAACGAATTCGCGCCGAATCTCGCGTTCTTCTTCTCGTGCGGCATGGACCCGGAGTACGCCGTGATCAACCGCGTCGCGCGGCGCATCTGGGCCGTGGCCATGCGCGACCGGTACGGCGCGGACGAACGCGCGCAGAAGCTCAAGGCGCATATCCAGACCAGCGGACGGTCGCTCCACGCCCAGGAGGTCCAGTTCAACGACGTCCGCACGACGCTCCAGGCGCTCACGGCCATCTACGACCAGTGCAATTCGCTGCACACGAACGCCTACGACGAGGCGATTACGACGCCCACCGAGGAATCCGCACGACGGGCCATGGCCATCCAGCACATCATCAACCAGGAGCACGGTCTCGCCTTCAACGAGAACCCGCTTCAAGGGTCGTTCATCATTGACGAACTCACCGACCTCGTCGAGGAGGCGGTGTTGTGCGAGTTCGAGCGGATCAGCGAGCGCGGCGGCGTGCTCGGCGCGATGGAGCGCGGCCACCAGCGCGCCCGCATTCAGGACGAAAGCCTGCACTATGAGCACCTGAAATCGACTGGCGTCCATCCGATTGTCGGCGTCAATACGTTCTTGAACCCGCACGCGGACCACGAGGAGGCCATCAACCGCCTCGAACTTCGGCGCGGCACCGAGGAGGAGAAGCAGCGCCAGCTCGCGCGCCTGCTCGCCTTCCACGAGCGCAACGCCGCGCACGCGCCCGAAGCGCTCGATACGCTGCAACAAACCTGCCTCGGCGGCGGCAACATATTTGCCGAACTGATGGACACCGTGCGGTATTGCTCGCTCGGTCAGATCACGCAGGCGCTCTTCGCCGTCGGCGGCCAGTATCGAAGGAACACGTGAGCCGAGACCAGGGTCTGGGCGGCGGCGTTTTCTCAGACGGGGATTTTCAACAGTTGACTTTTTCCGCCGTATCCCGCAAACTTGAGCCTAAATTAGGGTTATGCCTCATGGCGTTACGCGCGCCGCGATTTCGCGGACCGTGACGGAACGCCGTGACCATGTGCCCGTGCACGGAGGGAAGGACCGCTTCTATGTTGCGCGCTTCATCTCGCATCCTGTGGACGCTTCTGGCCGGTATTACGATATTGGGACTGACCGGTTGTCCCTTCTTTACCGTCGACCCCGATAAGCCGGAGGCCAATTTCCGGGCGGCGCCCACGCGGGGGTGGGTCCCGCTCACGGTCCAGTTCACGGACACGTCGCTGCGGGGCTCGGGCACGATTTTCGCCTGGTCCTGGGATTTCGGCGACGGGAACCTGGCGAACACGCCCAACCCGCGGCACCAATACACCGCCGCGGGCGTGTACACGGTGCGGCTTTCGGTCCAGACCGCCTATGGCAGCGATACGGTTGTCCGGGAGAACCTGATCACGGTTAATCCCGTGAGCGCGGTCGGGTACATTGGCCCGGAGGGCGGCGCGGTCGCGTTGGGCGACGCCACGGTGACGGTTCCGGCGAATGCGCGCGCTTCGGAGACCGCCGTGGGTATCGAACTCCTCGAGGCGCCCTTCCTGGTCGTGGAGCCTCCCGAGTCGGTGCTTGTGCTTTCCGATGCGATTCGGATTGCGCATGACGGCGAAGACCTCGGATTCGTGGCGCAGAATCCCGATGAGACGCTGGCCCCGACGACGATTACGCTGCCGTTTATCGCGAGCGGCGTGCCCGAGGCAAACCGCACCGGCGAGAAGATTCACGTCCTCATGCAATTGGAGGACGGCATGTCCCTGCCGCTTTTCGGCGACGTGGCCGGGGGCCGGATCACCGTGCCGGTAGCGAGTCTGCCGAGCCGGGCCGTCTTTGGCGTCGTATACCGCGCGGACAGCTACAGCAAGACCCTGGATTTCTCGCAGGGGAAGCTCCTGAGCAGCCTGACGTGGCAGCGCCAGTGGCGGCTGCGTCTGAGCCCGCTCATGCTCCAACAGTTGACCGCGTTGCGCATCGGCGACATCGACGACACGGCCCCGTACAGCCGCCGCGATTTCTCGCAGGCGCAACTCGATGTCACGCTCGCCGCCATCGAGGAACGCCTCGAGGAAACGACGGGGCGCTTCGAGACCGCCGGCTTGCGGAGTCCGATGCTGGTTGCGCGGAACGGCGCGTATGAAGTGGTCTTCTACAACCTCATGGGCGCGTACAGTACGGACTACGAACGGTACGCCGGACTCACCCCGGCCTTGCACGCCTACGGCGCCCTTGCGCTGGACCCGCGCCAGTTGCTCAACGTCTCGCTGCACAACGCGGAGGACGTTGACGAAAACGCGGACGGCGCGCAGGAACTGAGCTTCGAGAGCGCCTTTGCCGAGGCGTTGTACCGGGCGTCCTTCGACGGCTATGACTATCCGGTCGTCGCGGCGGCAAGCCCGAGCGACGTGGACGCCGCGGGCAACCCGCTTGAAGTTTCATTCACGCGACCGCTTCTCGACGGCGTCGGCGCATACGTGGGCCAACTCCTCGATGACTTCGCCACGGCCCGCTCGTTCGAGGTGGGCGATACGGCTAATTTGTCCGATCCGCTTTTCTCGGCGTTTTCCGCGAGCGCGCCCGGCTATGCGACGGCGGCACAAGACTTCTTCCTCTTCTTGGCCAATGCGTTCGACGTGGACCCGCTCGTGCACCTGTTCGCGTCGAATCCTGTGAGTCCCGGAGTCCTCGAGCGTGTTCGCGTGGCGCTTGCGTCTTTTATGGGCGCCATGACCTTCAGCGGCGCGCAATATGAACTGCGCCTCGCGGCGGACGACGCACTGAGCGCCTTCTTCGGTCAGTCGCTGCCGTCCCTGTATTGGTTCTTCGCGCGGGAGCGGGCCGTGGAAGGCGGCGCGGCCAACCAACTCCGACCCAGTGACGCGGCGCGTCTTCCGTTCACGCTCCAGGAGGACCGCTTCGCGGAAGGCCACGTGGTCGAGGCCGCATTCGCCGAGGGCGAGGACATGGTCGTCGTCAGCGCGGCCACAGAACCCGCGTTGCGCGATATTCCACCGCTCAGCAGCCGCGCAGTGGCCTTCGAAGTGGATCCGACAACGCGCAATCTCACGTTCGGTTTCAATCGCGACGAGTGGAACATCGACAGCCGGGGCAACAGCGTTGGCGTCAAGGTCTATCCTGAGGGCGAGGATGGCGTTGAACTGCAACCGGGCGATTCGACCCTTGTGTTGAACCCTTACGCCGAGCCGTGTCCGCTACCGAATGATCCGGCCGTCTTGTTGCCCATCCTGTGGTTCGTTTTTGATCTTGATGGCGACGGCGGCCTGTCCCTCGCGGAAGTGCGCGTGCTCGACCCGACCATCTCGGACATCGCGTTCGCGTTTGCCGACGCCGATGCCAACGGCGTGCTCTCGTTGCAGGAAGTGCTCGCCGTGTGGCCCGTCCTGGGCGTCGACCTTCTCGCGCTGCTCGACGTCAATAGTGACGGCTACCTCGAACTGGCCGAGTTCGGCGGCGCATTGACGCAGGAACTATTCGACCTGATCGACGTGAACGGCAACGGGTATTTCGATTGCGGCGACCTGCCCCCGATCGATAAGCAGGCCGATCCCGCCGGCCTGGGCCGGGTCATCGTGCTTATCAGCAACCTGAATCTCGGCGCCGCCAACTCGGTTTACGTGAGCGCCTCGCGGCCTCCCGCCGGGGAGTAACGCGCCCGCAAGCGCATAGAAGCGCTGTCCATTCGTGGTCGGTTACGTTGTGTACTTGAGCCCGCGGAGGGCGGATTCCAGATTCTCGCTTTCGCGGGCGTGACGAAAAGCGGTCGTGATTTGTAATCCTTCGAGTATTTGCATGCAGAATGCCTTGCCCGCGCTTTTGCTTCCACAGCGCTATGGTGTATAATTAGGGCGGAATGTTGGTGTCTTGGCGGATCAACTTTCACGCGCGGGGTGGACTTATGGCTGCTGCGGCGAATCGTGGACGGTTTGGACGGCGTTTTCTGAGTGCGGGGTTGCTATGCGCGGCATTATGGTGTCTGGCGGCGGCGGCGCACGCCGCGATTCCGCGCATCCTGTACGTGGGCGATAGCTGGACCTATGCGCCGTGGAACCAGAGCCCGAAGGCGCTCCGGCACGTGTTGCAGCAGGTCGGGTTGGGCGACTATGAGGAGAACGGGGAACTCGCGCTGCTGCGCGCGACGGCGGCGGACTGGAACGCGCCGGACGTTCTGAACGCGATCACGCAGAAACTGAATC
>Ga0116142_10002933_pt1 | contig 17721 bp, 13 predicted proteins | sample AD_UKC033_MetaG_FD_89785 | JGI IMG/M metagenome (GOLD analysis project Ga0116142, IMG submission 89785) | Active sludge microbial communities of municipal wastewater-treating anaerobic digesters from USA - AD_UKC033_MetaG | ecosystem: Engineered > Bioreactor > Anaerobic > Digestate | place: USA... | reverse complement strand
TTCATGAAATCGTCGATGGCATTTCCCTCTTTCAAAAATTCCGGGTTGCTGACCACATCGAAGGGAATATTTTCGCCGCGTCGGTCGAGCTCTTCCTGAATCACTGCTTTCACCCGGGCGCCAGTTCCGACCGGCACCGTGGATTTATCGACGACAATGCGATATTCGCTCATCGTACGACCGATACCGCGGGCCACGTTCAATACGTGCTGCAGATCGGCAGAACCATCTTCGCCGGGCGGAGTTCCGACCGCGATAAAAAGCAGCAGACACTTTTTTACCGCTTCTTCAAGATTGGTAGTGAAAGATAACCGCTCTTCCTCGACATTTCTTTTTACCAGGCCGTCGAGGCCGGGCTCATATATTGGAATAATGCCATTTTTCAGGTCATTAATTTTCTTTTCATTGGTGTCGACGCAGATTACATCGTTTCCAGATTCAGCGAAACAGGTGCCGGTAACCAGCCCGACGTAACCTGTTCCTATCATGGCGATTTTCATTTTTCTGCTTCCTTTCTCATGAACGGTTGAATTTTGACAAATTGAGGCTCATAATACCACCTGACTTTAAAATTTTAAACCCGCATGAGTTAATCTCCATACAATGATCAGAATACTCGACAAATACATAATCACACAGTTGATCGGGCCTTTTCTCTTTGGCTTTTTTCTTTTTGTGACGATCATCGCCATCGATCCTTTGATGTCGACACTGCAAAGCATCGTCAACGAAAATATTCCGATGAGCGTCATGGGTCGCTGGTTTCTCAACCGCCTGCCGCAAGACATGATTTTCACCTTCCCGATGTCGGTTCTGCTGGCCAATCTGCTTGTTTTCGGCCGCATGTCGAAAGACTCTGAAACCACTGCATTGCGGGCCGGCGGCACGAACTTTTTCAGAATCATGCTGCCGGTGGTAATTTTTGCACTGTTCATAACCGCTGTCAGCTTCGTTTTTAACGAACTGGTTGTGCCGACCGCCAACCAGGAAGCCAGAAACATCCGCCGCCAGGAAATCATGCGCCTGGTTGAACCTGAAGCCACCGAGAACTCGGTTATGCGCACGTCTGACGGTGCTTTCGCCTATGCTCGCAAGGTGTATGAAAAACGCGGTCTGATGGAAAAAGTTCTGCTGGAATATTATGACGACACAGGCGTTTTAAAAAAGCGCATTTCAGCCGCTACCGCCGAATGGGACGGCAGCGCCTGGGTTTTAAAAGCTGTCATCGAACAGGCTTACGACCCGACTCAGGGTCTGACAGCGCCGTCTACAATGCCTGAGCTGCGTGTGCCCACAATAGAAGAAAGTCCCGAAGATTTTGCCAGACAGAGCAAAAAACCCACCGAGATGAGTTACAACGAGCTTAAAGGGCGCATTGAAGCATATGAACGCACTCAATTCATGGATACCACAGAAATGCGTGTCGGCCTGGCCATGAAAACTTCTCTGCCTTTCGCCAGCTTCTTCTTTGCCATAATCGGTGCCAGTTTTGGCCTGACGAATAACCGCAGCGGGGCTTTCATCGGCTTTGGCGTCTCGATACTTATCATTTTCATCTATTATGTGATGATGAGTCTGTTTACCGCCCTGGGAAAATCAGGCTTTCTGCCTCCGATGCTCGCCGCCTGGGCACAGAACATTATCTTCGCCTTTGTCGGCTTTTACATCGTAAAAAATATCAATGACTGAGCCAAACATCTACATTGACATGCCAAAAATTTTGCGATCGCGGCCTTTTGCCGGGCTTAGCTTCATTTTTGCCTGTGTTTCTATGTCGTGTCTTGGCCTTTTGATGCTCATTTTGTCGCCACAAAAGGCCGAAGCAGAAGTTTTTCGACCAATTCAGATTTTTTTGCCGGGTAACCTGCAGGGCAAACTATCTGAGCTCACCCCGGACAACAAATTCACCCATTCAGATGCCTGGAAACTACCGGACATTATCGCTGCCTTCAAAAAGGATCGCACCAAAGATCATCTGGTTCTCGCCATTGGCAACGATTCCGATTTGTATGCACCTTTGAGCTTTATCGACTCCGGGCGTTTTGAACGCGAACTTATCGGGCGTTGCAACCCTGAAGCAGGGGCTCTAACACCGGCTGACCTCGAAATGTTCAACACGGCGAGATCAGCTGGCGTTCTCGGCAACCGCATTTTCACAAATCTCGACAACGGTGAGACTGCGCCACTGTTCAAACACTTTTTTGTAAAAAAGCTGTCACGAGGCTCTTTGTGGTTTTTCAATTTCGTCGCCGCCAGCTGGTGTAAAGAACTACCCCGTCAGACCCTTGTCACTTCAAACGTTGACTCACCTGTCAGAGCACTCAAGCGCCTGAATCCACAATTCGACCAGTTCGACATCAGCCTTTCTCTCATATATGACGACCAGGCCGCGATAGCAGCCCTGACCCGCGAGCTCAAAACCCGCCCTGGGCACCATCTTCTCATACAGATGCCGTCACCGGGTCATTCACCTTCACCGGCTTCATGGAAAGCAGAACCGGACGGCAATGTTTTTACCATGTCACTGCAGCCGGGGTATCGTTTTCTTCCCATGCTGAGTATATTCAGACGCTACAACGGTACGCCGCGCATCAGTCTGCGGATGCTGCCACTCGCTTCCGGAAAATCCGAAAACGCCCGATACTGGAGCCGGGAGGCAATGCAACGAATAAAACCAGCTCTGTTCGAAACCCTGCGGGTTATAAAAACCACATCAGGGCCAACTACGAAAGCATGGCGCTTCAGCGACGCCGCCTTCTCATATTTTCTTCGCTCAGGGATGTCGGCTGACCTTGCCATAGTGGTTCCACCTGAAATACGGCATCTTGACGACAACTTTGTTACCGCTGCCAGCCCGCTACACAGCTTTCCCAATGATCTACTGTTCAGCTTCAGGCTTTCTGGCAATGAACTGCAAAAACTCGGCGAAACATTGGCACAAAACCGTGGTCTGAACAGTATAATTTTTTCAGGGTGCGAATTTTCGGCGCTGGGCGGGCAGATGCGAGAATTGCGAGTCAGCGGGCAGCCGGTTGCCGCTGACAGATTTTATACCATCGTCACAACACGAAACACTCTCAAAGACCCGGCAATCGCCAGAAGCCTCGTTAAATCAGCAATGGCTGATTATGACGGCAACACTCTCTGGAACCTCTGGCAAATTGCCCTTAAAACAATTAGAATATCTGATGACAATCTTTTCGATTGAAGGAACAGCGATGAAAAACCACAGCCGGCTTTTCGCCTCAATATTCATGATCATTCTGTTTGCGGGCCTGACACCGCTTCTGGCCGATAACGGCGATAACTACTCTCCCGACCCTGAAATAACCGCCCAGATTGCTTCTGACCCGTCAATAATCGAGCGCAAACTCATATCTTCGATGAACAAGCTTCTCGAAAACCCGGCAACTCTGAGTATCGAATTAACGCCAATCGACGACGAAGAGACCGCTCTGGGCAAATTCAAAAAAATCGTCGTTCATACTTCCAGGGGCAGCGTCGACAATCTTACCCTCAACAGAGCCGACATCGACTTTGAAGATGTCCAGCTCGACACCCGAAAACTTCTGGTCGAAGACAAAATAGATCCTGTCTCCATGAGCAATATCAACATGGACGTAAGCATACTCGAAACTGATTTGAACGCTTTTCTTGAAGCCAAAAGCAAGTCAATCAAGGTTGATCGCCCCCGCATTCTGATAAAAAACGACAACATGGAACTGTCAGGATCGACCAAATACGGCCTGGTAAAAGTTGAATTCTGGGCAACGGGCAGACTTTCAATCAAAGAGGGCCGCGAAATCTGGTTTCATTCAAATAAAATGAAAGTTAACCGCATGACCATGCCCAGATCTTTTGTCGGTATGATCATTAAAAAGATAAATCCGGTTCTCGATCTCCAGAAGTTTCCGTTCAAACTCAATCTCGATGCGATCGATCTGAAAAAAGGCGAAATGCATTTTACCAGCTTTCGCAAAGGCACCACTCCAAGCTCTCGCTGATCCCAACGTTATTACAAGCCCAGCGAACCAATCCAGTGTTGCTCCATACCTGCAAAGTCAGCCCGACTGGCACTAAGAGCAAAGCGAAGCAGTCCATTTTTCTCTCCTGCTCTGATCATCAAATTTTGCAAATTGAGTAAAAGTACAGTAAAATGGTATCACTCAAATTTCAGTACCGGAGGTAATATGAAGAAATTACTGGTAATTCTTCTTGGATTCATGTTTGCAATGCCCGCTTTCGCCGGCACAATCAGCGCAGTCAGCAATGAGGCATGGCTCGAACACATTGGTCAGATGCAGTCGCTCAGACAGCAGATTCTGAGCCTGGTCACCAAAAGCAACCCCACCGTCGAAGATCGTCAGAACCTCGAAATTCTCAATCTGACTTTCGCCGAAAAAAAAGCTGAGTGGGAAAACTATCTCGAAAACGTTGCCAGCGGCAAACAGGTTGAAGAAAAACAGGTAGAAGAACTCAAAGAAGCTCCTAAAGCCAAAAAGCCCTGGTCCCGCTACAACAAAAAATCACGCAAACACAGAAAACATGTCTGCGAGTCTGAATGCAAAGACATGAATAAAGAAGAATGCAAAAAAGCCTGCGGCGAAATGATGAAGTGCAAAAAAATGCACTGCAAAAAAGCCCACAAAATGGCAGCATGCAAAGAAAAATGCGAAAAAATGGGTAAAGAAGCATGCAAAGGCATGAATAAAGAAGAATGCAAAAAAGCTTGCGGCGAAATGATGAAGTGCAAAAAAATGCACTGCAAAAAAGCCCATAAAATGGCTGCGTGCAAAGAAAAATGCGAAAAAATGGGTAAAGAAGCATGCAAAAGCATGAGCGAAGAAGAATGCAAAAAAGCCTGCAGCGAAAAGAAGTTCAAAAAAATGCATTTCCATAAAAAAGCCTGCAAAATGAACAAAGACGCCTGCGGCGACAAAGCCAAGATGACTTGCAAATGCTGCAGCGAAGGCAAGTGCGGCGAAAACTGCGAATGCATCAAAGCCAAAGCTCACATTGGCTGCAAAAGCTGCAAATAATTCTGTCTAAACCCGAATAAAAAAACAGACACCGACCGGTGTCTGTTTTTTTATTACCCGACTTCAAGTCAAAGATGGTTCACGTGTGCCGCCATCACGAAATCGTTCTTGTGCAGGCCATTGATCTTAGAAGTCTTGAATCTGACCCGGCAAAAGCCCCAGCCAACGGTCAAAACCGGGTGATGCCCCATTTCGTCACACAAGCGACCGACCTTGACAGCAAAATCCATTGCCTGAGTAAAATCTTTAAAAGTAAATTTTCTGACAATTTCGGTAGCATCGGCATCGAGCTGCCACTCCGGCAACCCGGCAAGATAGGTTTCGCAGGCCTCCCGTTCGAGAGGCGGCACATCAGAAGAACAAGGAACGCAAACACGGTGTTCTGTCATATTTTTCCTCCCATACCGATAATTTTACCACACCCCGCCCAAATAAACTAACCAGCCTCAAACAGGGTGATACCAGTCGGGGCAACTCTGACAATCCGGTGTGGTCTCGAGTTGCAGATGCAGATGTTTGTTTCTGAAGTTTCTGGCGGTTTCAGAGTGCCAGATTTCTTTGAGCGAAGCATCTTTGACGTTGGCAAAAACATGCCGGCCCTCAAAATCATAAGGGCAAATCGTCACGCCACCATCGCTGAGCACCGTCAGGCTAAGAGTTGCATTGCGGCAGGGGCGGCGCCGAACCGGCGTAAAATCGACCAGCGAAGTCCGGGTATGAGCTTTTAAAAACTCAACCTCACCGAGGATCTGAAACCACTGTATCGCCTCAGAAACGGTATCGAACGGCCAACGAAAAAAATGCTCTCTGAACACAGGCCTGACGACCTGTTTCCAGTAATTGATAAACGACTGCAACTGCGCCTCAGATAACCGGTGCCGCAAACAACTCACGCCAATTTCAGGGAAAGCCTTGCTGTCGCTTTGTTTGCGAACTCTGGCCAGATCGAGAAAGCTTTCGATGTTTTGCCAGATACAACCGTTACGGCGCTGCCGGAAGTCTTCTTCAGTGAGAGCATCAGTGCTGATTCTTATCTGATCGACAGCAGAATACGGAAAATCGGCAACCGGCAGTTTTTGAAGCGAAGTTACCAGCATGGAACTGAACTTTGCGGTTCTGGCAATCATCTGATCGATGAAAGGGTTGAGCAAAGGCTCGCCCATACCAGAAAACACCCATCGACAGTCATCACCAGGGTCGAACGAATCTATGATTCGGGAAAAAATTTCGGGGGTCATCAGCAGTTTTTCACGCTGCATTTGCGGGTAGACACAGGCAAAACAGGAAGCCTGACATAGACTGGCCGGTTCAACATTGATAATCAACGGCGCAAAATCACACCAGGCGGCCTGCCAGCCAGAATTAGCAAGCCATTCATCGTATGAAAAGTCTGAGGAGGCGAATTCGGCACCAGCGGCCACTGAAAGTGTGTGAAATGCACGATTTGAATTCAAACGCAAATCTGCGACAACACCTGGTCTGGTTCTGGGGCAGTGATAAGCACCAATTTTAAACGGGTACAACGGTTTGCGCAGCGCCCACGCCAGACCGCCGCGGGCCCACATCAGCTCGGCATGACTTTTCATCAGCCCGTTGATAAGGTCTGCTTCAAATATATACCAGGCAGCGCCACAGATGCGTTCTTCGGCGGCAGTCATATCGAAAGACTCACGCCGATGCAGAACAAGACTCGCAAACACGGCATCAGGCTCAACCAGAAGGTTTGTCAGAGGCACCATAATTGCAGTCTGCCAGCCCATTTCAGTTATCGCCTGAGCAAATGCTGCACCCAGCCAGGTATCGTTACCGCTGTCATCTTCCAGGTTCCAACGCTGCTGCTGCAACGCCAGAGGCTTTTCCTGAATCGAAGCCGCAGCGAACCGGCTGACTTTTATTCCGAGAATTTCGGCCTGCCCGGCCAGAGAAACGTATTTTTCGCTGTCAGGCAAAGAAAGAACCATTCCGGCAATACTCCCGCGCCCCTGGAACCGTTTAAAAAGGATTTCGAGGGCAGTCAGACCGCCAACCACAGGACTCTGCAGGTCAACATCGCTGCGGTACAGGTTCTTCAACCCGCTTACATAAAAAATGATACCGGTGCTGATAACGATCTCCCCAATCAAAATTAAGCCGGGTATCAATGAAGATACCCGGCAAAATCTTACCGCAAACCACCGGCAAAAAAAAGATAAAAATCAGGCATAGAGGTCAATTGCCCTGCCCAGGCCTGTTGCTTCGGCCTCGGCGACTCTGGCACCAGTTGCCATTTTAACCATCTTTTCGGCCAGTTCTACGGTTGCCTGCTGATTACTTTCGAGAATTTTCATCAGTTCGGCGGTTGCTGCACCATTACTGCCTACAGAATTGATTGCGGACAATAAACTCACCTGCCTTTCTGGCTTAAACTGCCACGTTCAATCGCGGGCGCGGCGGCGTTATCTGCTGTGAAGTCTGCAGCTTCTGCATGGCTTCTTCCCATGTATTGCGCAAGTTTTGTACCAGCGGCTTGATTTCCAGCATGGGTTTGATGTCTTTTTTAACGTTCGCTTCGCCGAGCTTCTCGAGAAAGAACACATAGAGACGTTCGAGATTCACGGCAATTTCGCCGCCTTTCTCTTTATCGAGGGCGCTCATGAGTTCGGCAAATATAGCCTGAACACGCAACAGCATATTGCTGATCTGCTCGATATTCTTTTCTTCGAAAGCAATCTCTGCCTGCCCCATAAATCGCAGCGCCCCGTCATAAAGCATCAATATGAGGGCCTCAGGCGAAGCTGTCTCCACCTGCGTTTTTCGATAAGCGGCATTCTGGGTATACGGGTTACTCATTGCATTAACTCTCCCTCAGAACCGTTTTTCGATTTGTTTTGCCTGTTGAGGGAATCAATCGCCTGTTGCAGCAAAGGGATCTGATATTCATGAAATCTGTCGAGAGCGGCAAAAAATTCAAGAATCTGCCGCAGCCACTGCTCGACGGTCGTATCAGAGTTTCCTTTGAGGCTCTGTATTTCCATTGTGTGACGAGTGATAAAGCGTGTCTGGTGAACTGAAAACCACGGGAACAGATCTTTGTCACTGCAGATAGCATCATGCAGCTGCAGAACGTCAAAAAACTCGGCGCGGGCACGGCCATCGAGGTTATCGGCAACAACATTCGCAGAAGAACTCAGAAGTTTACGGCAGGCCGAAACGGCACGCCTTGCCGCGCTTTCGTTCTGCAGAAGCATCTTCTTGAAACCGGCAAGGCGGTTCAGCAAAGCCTGCCGATCAACCTTAACCGGTTTAGTCAAAGCTTCGCCGATAATTGCCGCAACCGGAGCAGCTTTGTCTGCAAACTGCTCGATTACCTTCGCAAAAGGCATTCTTTCAACGTATTTATCGACAATACCGCCTTCAGTGGCATTGATAATGCGGGCAGAAGTCTGACGAAACTGATCTTCAAACCAGTCTTTGTACAACTTCATATTCTGGTCTGTGTAAAGAACAGCGCCATCGGCCCGCGCAAACTTAAAAACTCCGCGGGTATTGATATAATCAGCCGCTTCATGTTCGATCGAAGTGAACTGATGCACTTTTTCAAAAAACAGGTCGTCAGAATAAGAGCCACGGGCATGCAATCGCCCATCCTGAAACGACAGGTCGAGCCCGAGAAAAACGATCGGATCCGCCCCAAGACGGCGAACCAGATCAAATACAGTCGTAGCGATAGAACCCCAGCACCCGAGAGTGCCGACCGGTTCGCGCATGTCTTTAAAAACCGGGTGCAGACCACCGCCGAAAGTCATCAGCATTTTCGGCCCCTTGAAACTGGCGAATATATCGGGGTGAGTCATGGGTTCGACCGCCAGCACCACATCGGTTTCGTTCTCGACGCCGACAAAATCGAGCGAATTCTCGTAAGAAGGGTCGGCAGCACAGACGATATCAGGCTTGATGCCGTTGGCAACAAGCTGCCTGAGGGCAGTATCAACCGCCACAATCGGAAAACGCCCCTTAACATCTTTAAGAAGATGCATATTGCGGTCGAGAGACGGCCCCGCAGCCACAACCACAGCCGGAACACCCTTAAAGCGATCGAAAAGACGCTCTACTCCGGGCAACTCAAAGCCGGCGGCGAGGTTGGCAAAATAATTGGAATGAAATTCAAAACCGGCATGCATGAGAGTGACAAGATTACCCTTGGAACGATTACACAGATACCTGATTTTTTCGACCAAGCGCTCAAAATATTGTTTAAACCTGCCCACAGAAGGCGGATGGTCGACGATCGCCAGGCGTTCAAGAGCCGTCCAGTCGAGGTTCGTGCTCCACAGCTCCCCCACTTCATCAGCTGTCAAACCGACGCTCAGGCTTACCCGGCTGTCGTTGAGAAAACTGGTAAGATCTCTAGCCTGCAACGCCGCAAGAAAAACTCCAGCATCTGGCTCGATAACGAACAGTTGTGGCCCGGCTACCCTTTGCGTAAGCCTGCTGAGTAATTGCTCAGCCATATAACCGAGACCAAAGCCCAGCAACATTGCGTGCGTCTGGCCATCATAACCGGCCTGCACCTGCTTCTCGGCCTCTTTAACCGGGTCATAACGACTGTGGTAAGACACCGCCCGCTGCCCTTCGACCTGGCAGATCAAGGCCGGGTGGCCGGTTTTGGCCTGCTCAACGAGATAAGAAGCCGAACGCCATGTTTTCACTGCCTCACATACGACACTGAAAGCGCCGGGGTGCCGGCGCAAAGCATTCAGATTCCTGTTGAGCATTTCATTATTCATTCATCAACCGCTGCATTCAAGAATTTTGGCTATCAGGCGGCGTGCTTCGACAAAAATCTCAGGAAACTCGTATTCGAGAATATCAGCAACACCAACCCAGTCTTCCGATTCCTGGGCAGATTGCACACCGGCCATCTGTTCGCTCATCCGAACCAGTAACTGCTGCCGATCCGCCTCGACAGAGGACTCCGCCATGCCGGCAGCAAAAGCGCGATGAGCGTTATTGAGCATCGTCACCAACCATTCCACCCCATCGACAAACTCGACGTAGCTATCCATGGCCGGCTTGATTTTGCCGATTCTCAGCTCCGAAGCAACTGCATGTGCCAGCTCTTCCAGGTGATCGACACCTGCTTCACCGTCTTCAAAAGCGGCTCTAACCATATCCGTAGCTGTTGCAGCCGTTATCTCGACTTTTGCAAAGCTCGCCAACAGCAATTCCGACAACTTATCGCTTTCGTCAGGGCTGTAAGCTTCACCATCGAGAATTATCTCAATAACTGTGCTGCCAGTGCCCTTGAGCGATTCTTCAACAACTTCGATCAACTGAAGAATGGTTACCTCGCTGTCGATACCTTCAATTTCGAGAGGAGTGCCGTTCAATAATATTTCCAAAGTTTCACCTTCAAGATTTTTATGAATATTCAGGTTACTTGCCTCCAGACAACTGCGAAAGCTGGTTGGAAAAGGCAGTCGCCTGTGACTGGTAGTTCGTCAGAGCGGTTTCAAGACTGGCAAATTGCTTTAACAGGGCTTCTTCTCTGCTCTTCAAGCGTTCTTCCTGGGTGGCTATCTGACTGTTGATCAAACTGATCTGTTTATCCATTTCGCTGTTTGAAGCCACGCCCGAGCGACCGACCCGTTTCGTCAGAAGACCGTCTGACCGGGTAAATTCATTGAGCGAGAATTTAAGACGTCTGGCAATACCCATTTTGTTTGGATCGGTCGAATCGCGATTAAAAAGTTCGGCAACCTTGTCAGGATTCTCGCGAAGAGCCTGTTCAAGCTTCTCCTGACTGCTTATCTGCAGAGTTCCGACCATTGTGGCCTTGTAATCAGAACCAACGGCGCCAGTGTTGATACCAAGGTCAGAAAGACTGTCGAACATCTTATCAACACCAGGAACGATAGAAGACATCACCATGCGCATCTGTGATCTGACCGATCTCAGGGTATTGTCGCCCGAAAGCAGGCCCACTTTGTAGGCATCTTCGTATGCCTTGAGATCCGCATCGCTGAGAGCATTTCTTTCACTGTCGGTCAGAGCGGTTAATTCCCAGTCTCGTTCTTCAGAAAGACGCGAATAAACGAGTTCGGTCACTTCATTGTAAGCAGTGATAAATTCGCTGATAGCCTTAGAAGCTACTTCGGTATCGGCTTCGACGTTGATAATAGTGCCGGCGGCACTGGTAACATTGTAAAGGTCGAAAGTGACACCAGGTATGGCATTGGTAACACTGTTGGTCTGGCTGACCTGATCAGCGCCACCATACAACCCGTCTACGCTGTAAATGGCATTTTTGCCCACATTTTGAACGGCACCACTCAACCCCATGGCTGAAAGAAAATTACTTGTATCGTCGGCAGCCCCCAGAGCAACCGCACGGTTACCGGTTTCGGTAGAAGTGAGCACAAACTGGCCGTTGGTCGGATCGTAATGAGCTTTAACGCCTACTTTGGCATTACTGTTGATCGAACTGATCAATGAATCAAGGGTCATACTCGAAGTACTGCCGATATAAAACTTCACGCCGTTGATGCTGAAAGTTCCGGCGGTAATCGAATTAGCAAAACCTGCAGCATTGAGGGGTGAAGAGGTTTTAACTTCAGAAATCGGTCTTGAACTGGTCAATGAAGCGCCATAATCAGAACCGCTCGCAGCACCGGTATCTAGACCTAGAGAGGCAGCGAGGTTACCACCATTGATATCGCGAACTTCAAGAGTTGCCGAAGCGCCTTTATCCTGACCGATAATATTAACCTTACCGGTTGAAGCGTCATAATAGGCTTTTTCAACACCCTTCAGCGCCGAAACTTTGTCGAGAATCTGCTGCAGAGACTCGCTGCCATCATAGGCGATATCATTGGCCTGACCGTTGACCATAACGCGCAGAGTACCGGCGACCGCACCGAATTCGCTTGTCAGATCAGAATTTCTCACCTGGTCGAGGGTTTTAGCGAGATTGCCGGAACTGCTCAAATTTGCGGCAGCGGCCTGACTGCCGGCAATCATGCCGGTAACGCTGAGAAAGTTACTGGTATCTGTCGATGAGCCAACCCCGATCGGGGCGTTGCTGCCATCTTTGCGGGTGAAAGTGATGACATCGCGGGCAGAATCGTAAGTGGCGTTGATATCAGTTAAAGCAGTTATTCGCGACAGAACACCCTGCAGATCGTCAGTCTGGGCATTAACGCTGATTTGAACTCCATCAACCGTAAAAGTACCAGAGCTTACCGGAATAGCAAAAGTCTCACTGGCCAGCTTTTCGCCCTTGTCGAGCAACGAAACTTTGTTGGCTGAACCGAAAAGTTTCGCCGACATGTTACCAGAACCGTCAGTAATGTGGATTTGAGAAGAATCTGCCGAGCTGGTATTGAGAAGACGCAGTTTGCCGCTGGCAGAGTCAAAGCGAAACTCAACCAGACGATCAGCTGGATTACCGGTAGGAACGCCACCTTTGACCAGACTGCCACGAGTATCTATTTCCCTGTTGAGAAAGCTTATCAGATCGGCAACTGAAGTGTCTGACGACAGACCGGAAATATCAAATGCCTCACTGATACCGGTTTCGCTTCTTTCAATATTGAAAGTGCCCTGATTGATGCCAAGATCAGCAAGGGTTGCGTTCATGCCTGATCTGATATTTTTCAGAACAGAATCTTTTACCGGAATATCTTTATTGAGTTCAATCTGCCCGCCGGCATCGAACATCGAAGAAATAATATTCGAAGTGCCGCTGTCAGCAATCTCAAGTTTGAGGCTCGGATCGAGCAGGTTGAATTTCAGCCTGTTGCTCTTGTCGTCGAAAGAAACATTCAGCTTGCCCTTCAGTTCAGGTTTGTTCGCTATGCTGACATTCATCAGCGTAACCATATCTTCGACCGAATTCGAACCATCGACACCCGGAGTAATGTTGAAGGTACCCGAACCGCCACCGACGATGCGCACCTCAAGGTTGTCGGGAGACACCCCAAGAGCATCGAGAGTAGTTGAAGAACCGCCAAGTTTCTTGTCAGAAGTGATGTTCTGACCAAGTTCGAGAGAACTGGCCAGTTTCGCTTTTGACGCCACACTTGTAGCGGTGGCAATCTGCTTAACATGAACGGTATAACTGCCAATAGCCGCTTCAGTAGTGGCTCTGGCGTTTACAATTCGCGGGTCACTCGAATCGATTTTTTTTGAATTGAAGGTTTTGCTGAAAGTCAGGTCTGTCGCTTTATTCTGCAGGTCAAACAGCTTCAGGTTAACCTCCTGAAGCATGTCGCGCTGGTAAGTTATAGTATTGCGCTTTCTTTGCAGGCTGAACTTGGAAAAGCTCTCCGCTTTGATGAGCTGGTCGATCAACGATTGCGTGTCGAGACCACTCGAAAGCCCGCCTACCCAGTTTCTACTGATGCTGCTTACCATTTTACGCCTCCTGCCGAAAATCAGACCGTCTGACTTTCTTTCAATTCACCTTATTTATGCTTTTTTATCAAATATCAGACCAAGGTAATCATCCATTTTAGCCACAAGATCAAGAACTTCTTCGGTCGGAATCTGCCTGATGACTTTATCCTGAACGATGTCGATCACGGAAACCATGGTGCGATGAGTTTTGTCATGCACCTGGAACCGCAATGATCTGTCAAAAATCACCGCAGTCTTATTTAACTTATCGACCGCTTCTTTGAGTTCTTCTTCACTTTTCTCTTTATTTTCTTTTGCAGCTTCAAGAACTTTACCGTCAGAGATTTCTCCCTGATTTTTTACAGCCTCGACCGGCTTACCACTTGTTGTTGGTTCAAGAACAGGCCGTACATTCCCAATTTCCATTGTTTCCACGCTCCTTTCAATATACAGGCAACATCCGGGCAAAATAAAATTCCGACTCGGATTCGGCAACGACGAAACCGGTCAGAAAATATATACCAGACAAATTGAGAGATTTTTTATGCAGTCTGGGCAGAATTTTGCCAAAAGCACGCAGCAACCCGGAACTCAAAAATGTCAGCCCGAATAGTTTTTTTGCGCGCTTCATCAAGTCATTAACTTCTGCCAATAATAGAGTCTGCATTTCAGATTCCTCCTTGAATCTGTCCAGATCGCTTCCTTGCCAGAGAAAAAGTCAAACAGACACACTTTCCTCTTATCCTTATAGTATTTATCGTCACATTTAACCGGTTAATTACGGGTCATTAAAGACGATTTAAGACGATTAAACTGATTTATCGAACCATTTCGCCAAATTGCTATCTATTTTAACTTTTTTTCTCTATTTTTCTATATTGCAATTAAATATACGCTTTTCACAACAGATTGCGACCTTTTTGCTTTGCCAACCATTGTTCAAATATGATCATTTTATCTTCCGATGTTGCGCCAGTCAGCACTCCCCACCCACTATAACCCTCTTCCTCTTTCTCTTCCTCTTTCTCTTCCTCTTCCTCTTTCTCTTCCTCTTTCTCTTCCTCTTTCTCTTCCTCTTTCTCTTTCTTCTTAGCCTTTATCTGCGTCTATCCGAGTTTATCCGTGGCTCTCTTTCTCTCTCTTTCTCTCTCTTCTTTGCCTTTATCTGCGTCTATACTGTGTTCATCCGCGGCCTTCTCTTTTCATCCGCCTTCATCCGCGGCTGAAGACCCCGCTCTGAATCATGTCCAAAATCAAATTAACCCCTGCCAGAAAGGCTTTGCCATTTATCACATCATCGTCGGCAATCTTTTTAACGAACAATTCGCCGGCGCCTTCAAAATCACGGGCCATGGCATTGAAAAAAAGCTGTTGTGTCTCGGTCATTCTGCCGTCGATGGCGTAGTTGATCCAGTTGCGGCCGTAGCTGCCAGAACGGTGGAGAAAGCGGCGAATCTCGACCGCCAGGCGTTGAAACCATGACATTTTGAAGCGACCGCCAAACGAAAAACATCTGGTGGTCAAAAGCATGCCGCAAAGCGCCGCGTCACCGGCCGCCACTTCGCCGTCTCCGAGGCCGGCCACCCCGATTACCGGAATCTCGGCAGATTCGATCAGATGTTCTTTTATTGATTTTGCCAGGGTATCGAGAGGCTGTTCGAGCTCTTTGAGAAACTCACAATCTGGCTGACGCAATCGTCTGCTGATCATACTTTTCAGATGCCCCGGAAAATCTCGTACCCCGATACTTGCATCTGACTCAAAAAAGCCGGGGGCACCCGCAAGATTCAGCTTACCGACAAAAGGCACTGTCAGGCTGGCGTTTTCAAAAACCCAGCCGTCTTCGGGCAATGATTCGTCAAGGCCAGGCAATCTGTCGAAAAGAATAAAGTCGGGGCCACAGGTATGCGGAGCAGCAACAAGATTTATCATTCGCCCGGTCAGCGAAAAAAGTGCAATACGATTGGCAGTACGCAGCCGCACAGCGTAAGAACCGACAACTCCAGAGTAATTCAAGAGCTGCCGATCGACCATCACAACGTTGGCAAAATTCCTGTTATTTTCAACCATATTTTTATGATACCACACCATGAGAACAGTGGTTAGTGGATAGTGGATAGTGGGTAGTGGATAGTGATTAGTGGACAGCGACAGGCAAGCTGAGCAAAACTGTTTTTGCAAGCGAAGCAGGATCATAAATCATCGCCTTAATCATTATTGGTAGCCGCAAAGAAGACTAGAAAAAACTGTCACTGCGAGTGAAACGAAGCTGTCCCATTTTATGAGAAATAAAAAAGTGCAGATTAAGACAGTCATTTTTTTCTAATTTTGCGATCGGAACAGGCCGATAATCATCGGGATTAATCATTTTGTCGGCATACAAACCCGGACGGGTCAGTGAACAACAAAAAATTATACAGTCCGGTCTGCAATAAGGAGTCGCTATGAGAAGTATGGTCGGGGTATTCAGAGCCTTAATCCTGATTCTTTTTCTTGTTTCAGGTTTATCAACAGCATTTGCGGCTGCCCCGGTAATCACCAATGGCACCGCTTATGTGTTCGACAATGGCGAGCCTAGCGACAACATTGCCCGTATCGGCGACCGCATAAGCTACACAGTTTACTTCACCAGCGACATTTCGACACCACAACCAACAGCTTTCGTCGTTGTTCCTGCCGAAGGAAATCCCAATGTTGCAATGTCGGTAACGAACCTGGGAGGAACCAGTTATGCCGCCACAGTAAACTGGACTGTTCTTCAGGGTTCTAAAAACTACACCGAAGACAACACCAGATTCATTGTTGGTAACACAGATGGCATCGACGACGACTCAAGCTATGCCCCGGTCAAACTTGATAACGTACGGCCTGAGAGATCCGGTATCATGACTGCCAAAGTCAATGGCTCTGCTGGCTTCATCGACTACACCGGCACTCCCGTTAAAAAAGGGGAAACAGTAACCTTTTACCAAAATCTCTCGACTTCTGACACTCTGCAAACAGCCAACCTGAATCTGGCAAACATCAGTCTGGCAAACAACAACCCAATGACGCACAGCAATGCTCCAGCTTTGCCACCACAATTCATTTTACAAAACATCAATATTCCCGACAATCTCGACGGTGCGTATCAAATCCCGGTCACCTTGACCGATGGCCGTGGCAACGTTTCTGTACACACAGACTTTTCCCTCAACGCAGACACCAGAGCCCCATTCATTGCAGCTAGAAGCGTTACAAACGCAGCCGGATCAACTGTTACAGCACTCCCAGGGCACGTTCTCAACTTTTCGATTACCATCAACGGCTATGATAACGACGTCGTTACCGTCGAATGTGCCTCATTCACAGACGCAGGTATTGCCCTGCCGACCCTGACCCCAACATCAACCCCATCGCCAGGCGCAAACATAACCTATACCGCCACCCTTTTTCTCACAGAGAACCCTCTGGTTTTCGGAAATCAGTATCCCTTCGTTTACCGAGTAGTCGATAACGCCGGCAACGTTTCAACGGCGACGGCATATCTCAGCAGCATAGATCTCGCGCTTCCATCGCAGGATTCAGCCAACGCCAGTGTTTATTCCCCGCCACCTCTGACATTCGGCCCGACATACGTCGCCAGTCTCAGCACCCGCCTGCAATTCAAGACCGTAATAACCTCAGAAGACCCTCTTAATGTGACTGTCGACCTGACGGCCATCGGCGGCTCGAATGCTTACGCTCTGGGGTCCGTAACCGAAGATGCCATCGACCCCAAGAAAAGAACATATATCGGAACCTACACTCTATCTGCCGGCACCCCCGTAGACGGCGTCGATATGAACTTTGTCATAACCGGGAGAGCTGCTTCGGGAAATCTGGTTTTCAAAACCACAACCCCCGATATATTTATCGACAATGTTCCGCCTGCGATAACCTCCCTAACTCTTACGAAAGCTTCAGGAACCGGCCCCATAGTCATTGGCGACCAGGTTACTGTTGAAGCTACTGTTACCGGCGTTAACACCGCTCTGGGCGGAAAAGTATGGATCGATCTGACCGCATTGGGTGGGGCAACCGAAGAGATCCTGACAAATGAAAACCAGAATTTCTGGCGAAAAACCATAACAGTAGCTTCTGGAAGCGTTGATACCAGCAAATTTTTTAAAGTTTACGCCTGGGATAGCAGTACAGTAAAAAACCAGGTTACTTTTGATTCAGCGGCAGTACAAATTGACACCGAACCCCCGGCAAAAACCGATGCGAAATGGAGCTTCGTTGTTCAGCCGCCAGGTCGAACACAGGTGCAGAACGGTGATCAGCT
>Ga0116142_10002929_pt1 | contig 17742 bp, 14 predicted proteins | sample AD_UKC033_MetaG_FD_89785 | JGI IMG/M metagenome (GOLD analysis project Ga0116142, IMG submission 89785) | Active sludge microbial communities of municipal wastewater-treating anaerobic digesters from USA - AD_UKC033_MetaG | ecosystem: Engineered > Bioreactor > Anaerobic > Digestate | place: USA... | reverse complement strand
ATATCGGGATCAATATCTATGTTTTGCTGATCGTTTTTCGCGCCGTCATCAGCTGGGTGAACGCGGACCCGCATAATCCCATCGTGCAGTTCCTGCAGAAAGCCACCGATCCGCTGCTGGTTCCCATACGCAAATTTCTGCCGTTCTCCTGGAAATGGTCCATTGACGTAAGCCCCGTCATCGCCATATTGCTTTTGATATTCGTCCAGTCGTTTTTGGTGCGGACGCTCTTCGATATCGCCCGGAGGCTTGGCTAAAAACGGGGTCAGAATTATTTATTTGTTAGCTATGCGTAATGCGGCAAATAAATAATTCTGACCCCGTTTTTAGCACTTTTTTTTGTTGACTTTTGAAGGCAAAAAGCTTACAATCACTTTATATAAGGAGGTGACACGATGAAAAAGTATATTGTTGTCGCAAGTGTGTTCATGGGTCTGGCGCTCGTATTCTTCTGTATCGGCACATATTTATCCGCCCAGGAACAGACTCCGCCCGACAGCGTCACGCATGAAGGCGGTTCGTTCGGCAAGGTCACATGGTCCCATTCGGGACACACGGCGTCTGCCGGATGCAAGGACTGCCATCATATGGGAGAGTCGCCCGTCCAGAAATGCAATTCATGCCATACCGCGGACGCGACCCTTGATGCCAAGGCAGCGTATCACAAGAACTGCATCGACTGCCATAAGTCCAAGGAACAGGGCCCGACGGGCTGTATGGACTGCCATAAGAAATAAGTTGGAATTCTATAAGGGGCGGATCATGATTTTGTACCGGGCATCGCCGCGGCAAAATCAGTCCGCCCTTTTTCTATGACCGAGAACAATCCGTCTTTAACCCGCGCAAAACTCATCCTGAACCTGGTCATATCGATCAGGCAGATCGCTATTTATCCCGCAAATCATCCCACGGTCGTCAATTCCATACGCGCGGTCCTGGATTTCCTGAACGCGCTTTTTGCCGAATCGCCCGTTGTTGCCGTCAGCGTATCCCCGGACAATAATATCGTCGTCAATAACGAGGCGATGACCGACAAGTCCGTGGGCGACCTCCAGGGGTTTGTCCCCATCTTCAACAAACTGGGGATCGAAGGGCTTATGTTCACCCCGGATATCAAGGCATCGGAGGTGGCGGAATTCATCAAGATCGCGGCGCTTGACGCGGCGCAGATCAAACAAAACCCTGATCTCAACGCATTGTTCGCCTCGCGCGGCATCACCCATATACAGGCCAAACAGTTCTCATATATCAAGGTAGAGAAAGGCATGGAGGATGCGGTCGTGGGCGGTCCCGGCGGCGCCGGGGCAGGCGGCACCGCTGCGGTCAAGGATGAGCAAAAAGCGAAATTAAAGGATTATTTCTCCCATAAGATCACCGACCAGGCAGAGATCTCCGGCATAGAGGCTGGCATCTTCCAGGCTGTCGGTTCGGAACTGAAGGAAAAGGGCAAAGTCGGGGCTGCGTCAAAGAACCTTTTGAAGAAATTCATCACGCATGCTGGCCCGGAAGCCGATGCTGCGGGCCGGTTACGGGCGGCATTGGTCGATCTCGGGTGCCCGGCCGGGGATGTGGATACATTATTGGCCAGGATCACGGATGAGATCGCCAAAGGGCCGGCGGTGCGTCAGCGGGGCGGTTCGGACGGCGATACGGCAAAGCTGGCAGAGGAGAACCGGGCGCTCAAGGAGCAGCTCGCTGCGCTGGAAAGCACGGTCGCCGAGATCTCCGAGAAATTCGCATATGCGGAAAAGCAGAATAAGCGCATCAGTGACGAGAAGCAGCGCATCGACAATATCGTGCACAATATGGCAGAGGGCATGGTCGTGGTCGATGCCGAAGGCAAGATCGTGCTCGTTAACCAGACCGCAGAGTCTCTGCTTGGGATCACCAGGAACGACGTGGGCAAATATCTCAAGGATGTGGTTACCGATGAGCATTTGTTGACCGTGACCAGGAAGGTATCCGCAGGCCCGGAAGATGTGGTCGAGAAGGATATCGAGCTGGTGAGCGGGAATGAATCTACCAAGAGGGTCCTGCGTACGAGCTCCGCTGTGGTCGAGGACCCCAACGGCAATACCGTCGGTATGGTAACGACGCTCAACGATATCACCCGCCAGAAAGAGGTGGAGAAGCTCAAGGCGGGGTTTGTCGCCAGCGTATCGCATGAATTGCGCACGCCGCTGGTCGCCATCGAGAAATCGATCTCGATGATCATGGATCAGAGCGCGGGGAACGTGTCCGATACCCAGAAACAGTTCCTGACGATCGCGGACCGGAATCTCAAGCGCCTGTCGATCCTGATCAACGATCTGCTGGACCTGTCCAAGCTCGAGGCGCGCAAGATGCAGATCAAGCGCGAACTTGTCGGCATCGACAAGGTCATTGAAGAGGCGATCGCGGGCCTGGATACCTGGGCCAGGACCAAGTCCGTGGTTATAGAAAAAGATATAGCAGCAGGCCTTCCGCTTATCAGTATAGACCAGAACAGGATCCTGCAGGTCTTGATCAACCTGATCGGCAATGCGATCAAATATACCCCTGCGCAGGGGCGCATCACCGTTTCCTGCGGGCAGCCCGATGCGGACGGCATGATCAGCGTGCGCGTCGCCGATACGGGACCGGGCATTCCCCCGGAGGATATAGGAAAGATATTCGAGAAATTTTATCAGACCAGGGAGCGGCCGTCGAGCGATATAGCCGGCACCGGCATAGGGCTGACGATCGTCAAGGAACTGGTGGAATTGCACGGAGGCAAGGTCTGGGCCGAAAGCGAGCACGGCCACGGAGCTGCTTTTATATTTACGCTGCCGTTAGTGGCGCCGGTCACCGAAGGGGAACAGGGAGGATGAGGTATGCACGAACAGGAGAAAAAGATCAAAGCGCTGCTCTGCGATGATGAGACGGATTTCAGGCAGCTGATGTCATTCTGGATGCAGTCAAAAGGGTATACGGTGGTCGAGGCTTCGAACGGGCAGGAAGCGGTCGAGATCGCCCGGAAGGAGAACCCCGATATCATATTCCTGGACCTGAATATGCCGGTCATGGACGGGACCGAGGCGCTTATGAAGATCAGGGAGTTCAACAAAACCGTGCCGGTGATCATCATCAGCGCGTATGTCGAGGATAAAAGGGCGAAAGAAGCCATGTCCGCCGGCATCGCCGGCGTCTTTTATAAAGGGAAGGACTTTCAGGAAGGGCTGGCGCTTCTGGAAGCCGCGCTCCACACCCACCGCCAGCTGAAGAAATAACATTTTTCGAGCGTCAGGGCTAAAAACGGGGTCAGAATTATTTATTTGCTCGCTCAGCGCATCGCAGCAAATAAATAATTCTGACCCCGTTTTTAGCCCTCCCCAAAAATAGAACCCCATTCTCTTTTCTTCAGGGCCGCAGTTTGTAACCCCTCAAAAAATCAATAATTTATGTTGACAAGTATGAAATTTATGATATATTCTGGACTTATAGTAGTTACAATAAGTACTGTACATGATATACCTTCAGAAGGTACGGAATATGCCGACGGAAAAATCAGGCGATCTCGAAGGCCGGAAACTGATATCGGCAAAAGATATCATCGCCCGGTATCATCTCACCTACCAGACCATCAATTATTATACGGATTTCGGGCTGTTGTCCATGGTATGCAAAAAAGGCAATGTCCGGTATTATGACGGCGTCCAGGTCAGGCAGCGGTTGAGCAAAATAACCAAATTATCCCGCGAGGGATATTCGCTGCGGTTGATCCGCAGGAAATTACTGGGGATATAGCTATGAGAAAGACGGTATCACGGGTCGGCGTATGGATGATCCTGGTATGTGCGGCCGTATCGTTGAGCGGTTGCGGCAAAGCGGAAAAGGCAACGGAAACGGATGCGCAGGGCAGGGTCCCTGCGGCCGCTCAAGGCAAGACTTCAGCAGCAGCCGTTCAGGGCGCTGTCCCCGGCCTTCCTGCGCAGCCTGCAGCTGCGCCGGGAGAAGATTTTGCCGGCGAATTCTCCGCATGGGGCGTGCGGGTGCCTTTGACGAACTATTATTTCGTGCAGGGGGCGATCAGTATTTTCGGCACGCGATGGGGATCCCAGCCGACAACGCCCGAAGAGCTCGATGATGCCGCCTGGGACCAGCTCGTATTGTCGTATGAGGCGTTCCGCAGGAATATCCAGGTCAAGGAAGAAGAGCTCGATGCCGAGGTCCGGAAGGTCCTGGATTCCGAGAAAGCGGCTTTTGATTGGAAAAAGGACACCGAAGAGTATGCGAAGTGGGTCAAAGAGAAGCTCAACGTGACGGTCGAGACCTTCCAGAATTTCCTGCGGCATCTTCTGCAGCTGGAGAACCTGCGTAAAGAGATGCTTGCAACATTTACGGCGTCCGTGACCGAAGAAGAGGCCCGGGCCGAATTCATCAACGAGCATAATACGATCGAGCTGGAAATGGCGCAGTTCGACGAAAAAGAGGACGCCGACAACTATTTCAAGACCATGCAGGACCCCAAATTGTGGGACGAACAGAATGAAAAAGACCCGAAGTATTACAAGCATCCGGGCTTCGTTTCGTTCGAGTTCCTGATCTTTATGTGGAAGATACCCAAGGACGATCTTTATAAGATGATAACCATGGAAGAGAATTCGATCTATCCTCCGGTGCCTGTCTATAAAGGGTACGGCGTTATGCGCATCCTGAAAAAAAGGCCCGCGGTCGAAGAAGATTTTCCGAAATACAAGGATTCCTATATGAAGCAGGTCGAGAATAATAAAAAATACGAACAGCTGAAAGAATGGCAGAAACAGCTGAAGAACGGCGCGGGGCTTGTCAAATATCCCCGCGGGGACGTCAAAAAGGAGCAATAAGCGGCCATGGCTGATATCAATCCCGCTCAGGCATCAGGACAGCAGGCGGCGCAACCCGCAGCGGCAGCATCGCCGGCGCCGAAAAAAGCGGGGGCAGCAGGCCTGGCAGAACTGAAGGACAGGGTCATGTCCGCGTTCAAGGCCGGCTCCGGACCATTCGACATCGGTTTGGTCAACCGCGGATTGATCGCGGTCATCGGGATCATGATCGTTTTTGCCGCCACCGGCTCGTCGTCGGCCTGGCGCGAGCTTCGCGAGCTTTCGATAAAGGAGTTTACGGTCAGCCCTGCGGCAAAGAGCGAAGCCGGGTTCAAAGAGATCGCCACGATGAAAGGGGTCGCCTATTATATAGGAAAGCTTGCAGGCAGGGATATATTCAGCCGCAAGCCCCGGCAGGACGACCTGTCGAAAGAGCCGGTATTTTCTACCAAGATGGCAGATATGACCGCATCTTTGAAATTGGTCGGCATTTCCATGTCGGATAATCCCGATGCCATGATCGAGGATACGAAGCTGCAGAAGACATATTTCGTCAAAACCGGCTCGACGGTCGGCGATTTGCGGGTCGATCTGATCACCAAGGACAAGGTTGTCCTGAAATATAACAAGGAGCTTTTTGAATTAAGATGAGGGCGCGCGTCAGAAGATCAGCCATGTGTGTGCTCTGTGCGGCGATGCTGCTGCATGTCCCGGGCGTTTTTGCCGGACAGGCAGGCCGGGAAGAGAATCCGACCCTGCTCGCTCAGGCGCCGCTTTTGCCCGCGCAGCCGGACCTTGCCATCGCGGCTGCCGGCGCAGGCATGCAGGGCAGGATCTCCCTTGACCTGCGTAATATCGATATCGTCGATGCGTTGAAGTTCCTCGCGACCAAGGCGCAGTTGAACATCATTACGACAAAGGCGGTCACCGGCAGGGTGACGCTTCTGGTCACCAGCGCGGTCATCCAGGACGTGTTCGATGTCATGATCCGCAGCAATAATCTTGCCTATGACCAGCGGGGCGACATATATAACGTCATGACGCAGGAAGAATACCGGATCCTGTACGGGAAGAATTTTTCGGACGTGCGCAAGGTCAAGGTATTTTATCTGAAATACGCCATACCCGAACAGGCGTTCAGCATGCTCGACATGATCAAGAGCGAGGTCGGCCGGGTCATGGTCGATCCGGAGACCGGCAATGTGCTGGCGATGGATTCTCCAGAGCGCCTGGAGCTTATGGAAACAGCGCTCTCCAATTTCGAGGAAAAGAACACGGTCAAGGTGTTCAAGCTGAATTACGGCAAGGCAAAGGAAGTCGAGGAAGCGCTCAAGAACCAGCTCGATTCCAAAAAAGTCGGGCTCATCAAGGCCGATGAGCGGGGCAATCAGCTGATCGTCCAGACCCTGCCTGACCGCATGGACCAGATCGAACGGCTTATCAAGAACCTTGACCGCAGGACACGCGAGGTCATCATCGATGTGAGCATCGTAAAGGTCCAGATCTCCAGCGGGCTCGATTCAGGCGTTCAGTGGGAGGGGATCTTCGACCTCGGCCTTGCTGAAAAAGGCCTGCAGTATCTGGGCACGTCCCCGTTTGCCGCGATCCAGGCCACGACCGACACGTTCCGGACGCGCAACCAGGTCCGCTCGGACCTGGGCAACGATGTCGGATCGATCCCCTTCACGGGCACATCGACCTCGTATTCCGCCGGCAGGAAAAGCATCGGCACCCAGGAAATGCATCTGGGAGTCGTCGGCAGGCAGGATTTCGACGTCATCATAAAATATCTGGCGACCATCGGCAAGACGAACATCATATCGAACCCGAAACTGGCGGTCGTCAACAACCAGGAAGCAAAGATCCACGTCGGCTCCAAGGAGGCGTACGTCACCTCGACCACGACGACCGGCCAGACGACCAATACCGTCGCGGAACAGGTCACGTTCGTCGATATCGGCGTGCTCCTGTCGGTCGTTCCGGTCATCAACGACGAAGATTTCATCAACCTGAAGGTCAAGGCCGAGATCAGCGAGGTCATCGATACGCTCATCACCCCGACGAACAACCAGATCCCGATCATCGATTCTTCGCTTGCCGAAACGACGGTCTTGGTCAAGGACGGTTCGACCGTCATCATCGGCGGCTTGCGCAAAGAGACCAAGGTTACTTCGTCGAGCCAGGTGCCGTTCCTCGGAAGCATCCCCGTCCTCGGCCGGCTGTTCAGCCAGAAATCCGATTCAAAGCAGCAAAGCGAATTGTTGATCATCCTGACCCCGCGGCTTATCACGGGCGAAGTGCTCGTATCGGATGCCGGGGTCAAAAGTCCGGGCCAGATGGGCTTCAAGGGCCTGAAGGAATACGAACGGTCGTTGACCATGGACGTCGCCAGGACGCTGCCTCATGAAGTGTTTATTCCGGTGGAAGACATGAAGCTTCCGCTTAAAGGCGTTAAACAACGGACACGATAATGCACGGCAGGGAGAATATCCATATGAATAAGGACCAGGTGCGGGGCATGCGGCCGCGGCACGGGACAGGTATCTTGCTTTTAATATGTTTTTTATGCCTTCCGTGCAATTCCGTCCGCGCGGATACGCCGTGTGAAGGGTTCGAGCAGATCAAGCAGGAACTGGAGCTGACGAAGCAGTCGCTTAAGAATTATAAGGATCTGTACGAGCGCAAGGACCGGGAAATAAACGCGCTCAACAGCAAGCTCAACAAGCTTCAGGACGGGTTTGACAAATTCCAGGAGATCTCCGACCGCCTGGCCAAGGAGAAGGAAGCCCTGCAGGCACAGCAGGCGGAATTGGCCGCGCAGTTGAAGCGGCTCGAAGGGCAGAAGGCCGCGCTTGAGAAACAGAACAAGCTGTTATCCGACTGCACCAGGGAATCGAAGCAGAAGTCGCTCGATATCGCTGCCCTGACAAGCATGACCAAAGCGGAGAAGCAGGCGCTCGGGCAGAAGCTGAAAGAAGCGCAGGCGCAGGTGGACAGCGCCATGGAGAGCAATAAAGACCTTTCGAGAAAGAACGCGGACCTGAAGGATAAATTCACGGAATTGTCGGTCAAGGCCGCGGGGCTTGAACAGAACAATGCGCAGCTTCAGCAGCAGAAGGAATCCGCTCTGACACAGGCGCAGGGCCTGGCGCGCGAGATCGAACTCGTAAAAGCGAAGCTGTTGACCGCGCAAGCGGAGAACGCGCGATTAAAAGAGTCGGCGGGCCGCGCTTCGGAATGTGAAAAGACCGAGGCACGGCTTGAGAAGAACCGCGGGGAACTCGCCCGGCTTAAGGACGAGAACAAAAAACTTTCTGCCGCGGTCCTGAAACAGAAGGATGTCGAAACGCTTCAGCAGGAAGCGGCTTTGCTGCGCAATGAGGTGACAGTCCTTAAAAAGGAAAATAAGCGCCAGCAGTCGGAGATTATCAAGTGTAAGGTCAACGAGACATTGCCCGAAGAGCTTAAAAATGCGCGCGCAAAGCTTGCCGAGCTGGAGAGCTCGCGGGAACAATTGATCCGGGAATTCACCGAGAAGTCAAAAGACCAGAAAAAGATGGTCGAAGAACTGATCGACCTGCGTTTACGCGCCGGCCGGCAGGCGAGCCAACTCGAACAGCTCGAGGCGGAGAACAAGGTGTTGAAAGCGGCGCCTGCTCCGCAGCCTGAAAAAGCCGCCGGCATCATCGATCTTGAGCGCGTGAACGCCGAACTGGCCCGGCTTCAGGAAGAGAATGCGCGTCTGCGCACAGCGCAGGCCGTCAAACCGGGACAGGATGCGCTGCTTGAAGAACTCAGGCAGATCCGCGAGGAACTGGCGCGGACCGATATGGAGAACAGGAAATTGCGCAGCGCCTCGGCCGCCGTTCCCGTGCAGACAAGGGAATTGCAGAACGAGATAAAATCGCTCAAGGCGGAACTTTCCGACCTGAAGGAAGAGAATACCAGGCTTCGCCAGGACCCGGTTGCCAAGCGCCAGGAAGGGTACGACGAGGGCATTGCCGTCGGGCTTCAGCGCGAACTCGACAGGACCAGAAAAGAGGTCGTCGGGCTTCAGATCCAGATCGAGCGTTTGGAAAAGGAGAATATCAAGCTGAAGCATGCAACCGAACAGCTTCAGGACCAGGAATTGTTGAACAAGGAAGCTGCCCGTCTGCGCGAAAAGCTCGCGCTTTCCGAACAGGAACGCAATCTGCTCAGGTCCGAGATAGCCGAGGCGCGCAAGCAGGACGGCTTTGTCGAAGGATTGAAACAGGGGTATGAGAAAGAGATCGCAAAGCTTACCGATGCCCTGGAAAGCGCTCAGATCGATAATAAAAAGCTCTCCGATGAGGCGATCCGGCTGAGGCAATTCGAGGCTTCGACGCAGGATATGGCCGACGCGCGCAAACAGATCATCAAGCTTGCGGAAGAAAAACAGGCCGTGGTGGTCGATCTGGAGGCTATGAAGCTCAAGCAGGACAAGCTGGTCGACCAGCTGGTCAAGGCGCGCAAGGAAAAAGAAGCCATCGAAGAGATCAACCGCGGCAAGACCGGGGCCCAGGTCGAGCGCCTTCAGAAGGACCTGAAAGACGCGCAGGAATTTTCGTATCAGCTCGTGCAGGAAAAAGCCGGTTATCAAGTCAGGGAAAAGCAGTTGAATAACCGCATCAGCATGCTCGAGGACGCGGTGGCGCAGGGAGAAAAGGCCGTTGCCGAGCTTCAGAACAAGCATGCGATACTGAAAACCGAACATGCCAAGCTGTCCGAGGAGCTCGCCCAGACCATGGTCAGGCTTTCCGAAAGCGAAAAAGAGAATAAGGCCATCGCCGGGCAGTCCGAAGCGGCAAAGCGCGAGATAGAGAATCTGCGCGCGCAATTGGTCCAGTCGCAGGACATCATTTCGAAGATGAAGGATGAGATGTATGAACTGCGTAAATCCAACGATACATTGACCGAGGCGAATGCGCGGATCGTGGGCCAGCGCGCCCAGGAAACCGCGATCGCCAACGCGCAACTGGAGCAGGTGAAAGCGCATAAGGACGGCGAGATATCCGCATTGAACCAGCGATTCGCCAAGATCAGGGCGGAGAAAGACGCTGAGATCCTTGCCATATCCGAAAAGGCCGGCAAGCTTGAAGCAGAGCTTAAGAACGCGCAGGCAGTATCATTGCAGCTTATGCAGGAGAAGACCGGATTTTCCGGCCAGCAGAAACAGATGAACGAGGAATATACGCGTCTGCAGAAACAGAATACCGTCATGGCGCAGGAGATCAAGAAACTCGAGGACCAGAATACGTTCCTCAAGAATCAATTCATAACCGTATCGCAGGAAGCCAACGACATGAAGCGCGTCGCCCGCGCCGGGCAGAAAGGCGCGCAGCCCGAGGAGCGCTATCTGGAAGAACTGCAGCAGCTCAAGAGCGAATTGCTGCGCAAATCACAGCAGTTACGGCTGTACGAACAGGCAGGGGGGGACGGGATCTCGGGCAGGAACAAACAGCTCATAGACGATTATGCCAAACTGAAAAAACAATACGACACATTAAAGGCGCGCAATGCGGAACTCGAAACGGTCAAAAGGCAGTACGAGGATTATAAGGAAAAGTCCGCGAAACTCCATACCGAGACCGCGACCCTGCATTATAATCTGAGCGTCCTGTACGCGCAGAACAGGGAATACCAGAAAGCGGTCGCCGAGCTTGATAAGGTGCTGGAGCTCAAGCCCAACGACGGCGAGGCATATTATAACCTGGGCGTCATCCACGGCGAATATCTTAACGACCGCAAGAAAGCCCTCGGATATTTTAAAAAATACCTGGAGTTGTCTCCGAAAGACCAGGATGCCGACCGGATCAGAAAATATGTTTTGACCTACGAGACCCTTGACCAATGAACGATAAATATATCACGGTAAAAGAGATATCGCGGCAATACGGATTGTCGTATCAGATCGTGAACCGGTATTCGGATGCGGGGCTTTTGCGCGTGGCGTTCAAAAAGGGCAATGTGCGGTATTATGACCGCAGGCAGGTTTCCCGGCGCATCCCGCAGGTGTCGAAGCTGGCGCGGGAAGGGTATTCGCTCATGCTTATCCGTAAGAAACTGATGGGGATATGAAAAAAACAAGAATATTCTTTTTGATTGTTATTTTCTGTTTTTGCGCGATAATATCTGTATTCGCGCAAAAGGAAAAACAGGTTTCCGATACGGCGGCGATCTTTTCAGAGCCGGTTTCCCGTCCTGATTTTCCCGATACGAGGATCTCCCTCGACCTGCGCGATATCGATATCGGAGAAGCATTTAAATATATATCGGAGAAAACCGGGCTGAATATCGTGCCGACCAAAGCGGTCACCGGCAGGGTCACGATGACCGCCGAGAGCGTTTCGGTCAAGGACGTCTTTGATATCATCCTGCGCAGCAATAACCTTGCGTATGAGAAAAAGGGGTCGATCTATAACATCATGACCGAGGCGGAATATAAGACCTTTTACGGCAGGAGTTTTTACGATACCCGCGTGTTCAAGGTGTTCCGTCTGCAGTATGCGATCCCCGAGCAGGCGTTCAACCTCGTCAATACCATGAAAAGCGAGATCGGCAAAGTGCTTATGGACCAGGAATCGGGATTGATCCTGGTGATCGATACTCCCGACCGCGTGCGCCATATGGAATCCACGATCTATGCCATGGACCAGAAGAACGTCATCGAAGTGTTCTCTCTGAAATACGCGCGCGCAAAGGACGTGGAGGAGCAGCTGAAGAATCAGCTCGACGTCAAGAAAGTCGGGTCTATCAAGGCGGATGAACGCACCAACCAGGTCATTGTCCAGACCCTCCCGGACCGCATGGAGGGCATCAGGAAACTGATCCAGGGGCTGGACCTGAAGACGAGGCAGATACTTATCGACGCAAAGATCGTGCAGGTGCGGCTGAGCAATGACGTCAGCAGCGGCGTCGAATGGGAAGGCCTGTTCAAGGTGAACGACAATCCCGATACGCTGCGGTATCTCGGCTCCTATCCGTTCAGCAACGTTGCGTCGTCAACCAGCTCATTCATGACGCGCAAAGAGGTCTTACAGTCGCTTACCAACGATATCGGCTCGATCCCGTTCACGGGCACCACAAGCGATTACGCCGCGGGCAAGCAGTCCATCGGTACCCAGGAGATGCATCTGGGCGTCATCAGCAACAAACAGGATTTCGACACGATCATCAAATACCTGCAGACGCTCGGTCAAACAAGGATCCTGTCGAACCCGAAGCTGTCGGTCGTCAACAATCAGGAAGCCAAGATCCACGTCGGCGAGAAGCAGGCGTATATAACCACGACCACCACGCAGACGCAGACGTCCAATACCATTTCCGAAGCCGTGACGTATGTCGACGTTGGCGTGCAGCTTTCCGTCACGCCCACGATCAACGAGGACGGGTTTGTCACCGTCAAGATAAAGCCGGAAATATCCTCGGTCACCAGTTACCTCATGTCGTCGCAGAACAACAAGATCCCGATCATCGATACGTCCACCGCGGAAACGATCGTTATGGTCAAGGACGGCACGAGCATCCTGATCGGCGGCCTGTCCAAGGACGAAAAAACGACCAATTCCGAAGGAACGCCTTTTTTAAGCAAGATCCCGATCATCGGGACGGCTTTTTCGAGCAAGACAGATACGATCGTGAGGACCGAACTTGTCGTTCTGCTGACCCCGCATGTCATAGCGGGCGACGAGCTTAAGACCGGTTCCACCCATGAATACGGTTATGAGATGGATAAGCAATATCAGGCGTATCCCGGGATGGAAGAAGAAAAAACCGATCTGCGGCTGAAACAGTATCAGCCATATCCGGACCTGAAGGCCGATCTTATGCCCGATATCAAACCGGCACGGAATTATTAAGGGGAGGGCAATGCAAAAATATACCGCGATTTCTCTGGCGTCCTGCTGTATGATCGCAGCATTGTCGGTCATATCCGTCAGCCCGGCTGCGGGGCAGGAGGATTATAAGGCAAAATACGAGACGCTTAAGCGCGATTATGACAATGTCTCGGCAGACCGGGCAAATATCATCCAGCAGGTCAAAGGCCTGGTAGAGGCGAACGCAAAATGCCAGTCTGCCGAATCTGAGATCCGCAAAGCGGTCCTTGCGCAGGAGGCCGCGGCTGCCGAGGCGAAGAAATACCGTGAACAGGCCGCGATGCTTACCGATAAGGTAAATAATCTTGAAACAACGTACGCCGGCCTTGTCAAAGAGCGCGACCAACTGAAGCGGGACCTTGACAAAATGACGCTCGATTATAAGGTCGTACCCGAGACCCAGCGCGAAAACTCCCGCCTGCGCGGCGACCTGTCCGCAGCCCAGCGCGATCTCAAGAACCTTCAGATCAAAGCAAAGCGAATGGACGAGCAGGCATTGAACGACGCCGCCCAGATGGAGATTTACCGCAGGCAGATCAAGGAGTTCAAGAAGCGCTATGAGCTGGCGATGGCGAAGAACCGGTCCCTTGAGAAAAAGATAGAACAGGTGCCGGCGAAGTTCGCCGAGATAGCGCGGGAGAACAAGGTCCTCATCAAAGAGACCGCGCTCATGCATTATAACCTCGGCGTGTTCTATACGAAGAACAAGGAATATTCGCGCGCGATCGCCGAGTTCGAGAAGACCGCCGAGCTGAATCCCAATGACGCGGCCGCGCAGTATAACCTCGGCTTTATTTACGCGGAGTACCTGGTGAACCGGCCCAAGGCGCTTGAGCATTTCAGGAAATTCCTCTCGCTTGTCAAGAGCGACGATAAGGACGTGGATTGGGTGAAGAAGTATATCCTCACCTGGCAGACCTGGGAAGGGAAGAAACCGATCGATTAGGGTTGGAGAACAAAATCTAAAAGGAGGAAGGGATGAAAAGGGTTGGGATAGCTGCTCTGGGGTTGTGTTTTATTCTGGTAAGCGGTGCCGATGCGCATGCATGGTTCTGGGAAAAAAAAGATGAAACTGCCGCTCCTGCGGTAAAAGAACAGAAGTCACAGAAGGCCCCGAAGGCCCAAAAGGCCCAGCCGGCAGCTCCTGCAGCGCAAAAGCTCGATAAGGCGCTTGAAAAGGAATTGAAGGACAAGCGCGTCGTCGTTGCCCAGAAGATGTCCCTGCTCAATAACACCGAATGGCAGATCGAACTGTCCCCGCTTTCCGGCAAGGGCAAAAAAGAGACGGATACCGTGACCTTCAGGAACAATCAGGTATCGCTTGCCAATTACGGAAAGAAGGGCTTTCCGTCGACGAATATCACCCTGACCGTTCAGCCTGACGGAAGCATGATCTGGGAGACCATGCAGACGTCGGAAAAGAGCGGTATCTGTTTCTGGCGCGGCGAATTGGATAAGGCGATGACCGTGATGCGCGGGGTATTGAGCCACAAGATAGACGACAGGACAAAGCAGGATTATTCTTTTACAAGCACGTCGCGCAGGACATTGCCGGCAGGCCAATAAAATATGTATGAAGCATACTGGGGGCTGAAAGAGAAGCCGTTCGAGAACACCCCGGACCCGCGGTTCTTCTATTATTCGCAGCAGCACAAGGAGGCCGTGGCGCGGATGCTCTATGTCGTGCGCGAGCACAAGGGCGCGGCGCTCTTTACCGGCGACTACGGCTGCGGCAAGACGCTTCTGACCCGGGTCCTCTGGAACGAGCTCCAGCAGGAGAACCGGTACCAGTCCGTGTTCATCCTCAACCCGAGACTTTCAAGTCTCGAGTTCATACAGGAGATCGTGCATCAGCTCGGCGGAACTGATTCTTCAAAAGACAATAAGATCGACCTGTTCCATACGCTGCACAAGATACTGTATTCCAACCATACCGCAGGCAAGCACAGCGTCATCATCATAGACGAGGCTCAGGCCATAACCAATAAGGATACCTTTGAAGAGATCCGCCTGCTTCTTAATTTCCAGCTCGATAACGCGTTCCTGTTGACGATCATCCTCCTCGGCCAGCCGGAGCTCAAGTATACCGTCATGTCCCTGCCCCAGTTCATGCACCGCATGGCGGTCCGGTTCCATCTCAAGGCGTTCAACGAGACCGAAACGACGGAATATATCGAGCACCGTTTGCAGGTGAGCGGCGCTGCCCGGCAGTTGTTCGAGCCGGAGGCGTATAAGGAAGTGCACCTGTGTTCCGGCGGCATCCCGCGCAGGATCAATACGGTCTGCGATCTTGCCCTCCTGGTCGGCTTCGGCAATAATCTTGCCGTGATCGACCGGCAGACGGTAACGAAGATCAACGAAGACCTTGAATCGTCCGATTTCGACGTGAAATACATGGATTCGAGATCGAATCCGCCGTCTGTTGCGGATAATATCGACAAGAGCACTGCTGCGTAAAATGCTGAGCATACTGCAGATCCTCAAAAAGTATCAGGACGAAAAACAAAAGCTCAAAGACCAGGGCGCGTCTTCGGGGGCGGGTGCCGGACAATCCGGGCCGGACGGAAGCGGACCGGCGGGACTGTCTTTGTCCGCCGATGCTGCGGTGAGCGTTTTTAACGCGGTGAACCGCGAGATCGAGGACGAGCGCCTCAGCCGCGTGCGCGAGTTTTACAGCACCGCGCTGGATTGGGCGCGCCGGATCTATTCGCTGGAACTCAAGACGCAGGCAGAGTTCAGGTCGCAGTTCGTGCCGTTCGCCCAGCAGGCGGTCGGCGTTTATAACCTGAATGACAAAAATTTCCTGTTCCAGTGCCTGCACGATTACGAAAAGATCGACGATTATATCTACTGCCATGCGGTCAATGTGGCGTTCATGTCCGTGGAACTGGGCAGGGGAATGAATTATACGCCGGCGCGGCTTACGGAATTGTTCTGCGCGGCGTTCATGCACGATATCGGCATCATGCCGTTTATCGATCTTGTCCGTAAACCGGGCGTTCTGGCTCCGGAGGAATATGCCAGGATCAAGGAGCATCCGCTCAAAGGACTTGAGATCCTCAACCAGCTCGGCGGAGAATTTTCTCCGGGCATGATCGAGGCGATCACCCAGGAGCACGAACGGACGGACGGTTCCGGATATCCCAAGGGTTTGCGCGAGGGCAATATCGGCGAGTTCGCGCAGATCGTGTGCCTCGCGGACGTGTACGAGGCGTTGACGCATTCCCGGCCGCACCGCAAGCGCCTTTCGCCTCCCAAGGCCGTCAACGAGATACTGGACAGGAAGAATATATTCAGCGTCAGAGCGCTGAAGATGCTGCTTGAGCGCATCGGCATATTCCCCGTCGGGACATGGGTGCGCCTCAATACCAAGGAAACGGGTATTGTTTTCAAGCATAATCACGGCCTTCCGCTGCGGCCTGCGGTACAGGTGCTGTTCGCCGAGAACGGCGCCAAACTTTTGCAGCCGAAGCTGGTAGACCTGGCAAGCAACCTGTTGATCTCTATAGAAGAGTGTCTGGAGAACCAATATAACCCGAGGTAATCTCTGCGATGGCTATGTCGATAAAATTCTGGTTCCGCTGGGCAGTCGTGGCCCTGGTTGCAGGGGCTGTTGCATATACCGGTCTTATGTTCCGGCGGCAGGATGCGGTCAAGCTGCAGTTGAACCAGCTTCTCCAGCAGGCGATCGAGGAGAAAGAACAGCTTCAGTCCACGATCTCAGCGATGGAGTATCAGATCAGGGAGCGGGAGGCGCGGTTGAACGAGCTTTCGGACGTGCAATCGATCCGGCAGTCCCTGACCCAGGCGCAGGCGACGATCGAGAACATCAATCAGGAGCTTGAACGGGTTAACCGCGAGCGTATCGCTTTGCAGAATTCAAGCCTGTCGTCGACGAGCCGCCTTCAGAACACGACGAAGGAATATATGAAAGCGCTCGACGATCTGAAGAAAGCGCGCGAAGAAGCCGCGCGCCTCGCAAAGGAGCAGAGCCCGGATAAGCGAAAGATCGACGAAAGCAGCCGCTTGCTCCAGGCAAAGACGGACGAGCTTGCAAAGGTCAAGGCGGACTTTGCAAAACAGCAGAAATCCTATGACGAACTGGTCGCAGCGAACAAGGACCTTGAAAAAAGGGTCAAGGCGCTTGAATCGGAAAAAGCATCCCTGGCTGACAGGATGCGGCAGCTTGACATCGATGTCGAAAAACAGGGCTCTCCGCTGAAGGCTATGCGCGATACGGTCGAAGAGCTCAAAACGCAGTTGTCCCGCAAGGAAAGCCAGGTCAAGGCGCTGCAATCAGAGCTGGCAAAAGCGGATGAAGAAGCGGCTGTTTTGCGCAGCCGGGCAGGCCGCGCCGCTTCCCGGGAGCAGGTTTCTTCCCAGGATGCGCAGTTGAAGGCGCAGTTAAGCGAGCTGATCGGCCAGCTCAATGCGGCACGCGAGGAAATGGCTGCATTGAAGAAGGCCCCGGGGACATCCGGTTCTGCGGAGCAGGACCGCAAGCTTTCCGATATCCTGGTCAAAAAAGAGATAGAGCTCGAATCGACGAGGCGAAAGGCGCGCGAGGCGGAAGACAGGATCATGTCACTGGAATCGCAAATAAGGAATCTCGAAAACACCCTTGCGGTGCGCCAGCAGACGCAGGAGAGGATCCGCGAGCTTGAGAGCGAGCGCCTGGCGCTTCAGTCAAAGCTTCTCGACGCGCAGGGCGCATTGAGCAAAAAGTCGGAACTGTCCCAGAATCTCCAGCAGAACGTCGATTACCTGAACCAGCAGCTTGGGCTCAGGGATAAAGAGAAGGCTGACCTGCAGGCCAAATTATCAGGCCTCGACTCGGTCACGAAGCAGGACCTTGAAAAAGAACGCAGCCGCTATGCGGAGGTCAATACGCTGTATAACAGCCTTAAGACCCAGATCGCGCAGTTTTCCCAGGCCCTCGATGCCAAGACGGCAGAGCTCGAACAGCGCAACAAGGACGTGTATTCGCTCAGGGAGGAGTTGACCGGGCTGAAATCCAAAGT
>Ga0116142_10002924_pt1 | contig 17759 bp, 6 predicted proteins | sample AD_UKC033_MetaG_FD_89785 | JGI IMG/M metagenome (GOLD analysis project Ga0116142, IMG submission 89785) | Active sludge microbial communities of municipal wastewater-treating anaerobic digesters from USA - AD_UKC033_MetaG | ecosystem: Engineered > Bioreactor > Anaerobic > Digestate | place: USA... | reverse complement strand
TTCCGTGTGATGATTACTGGATCGCTAAAATTAAAAACCTGCAGGTTTCAGTTTCTGAGAATATTAATTCAAATAAAATAAAAGTTTTTCCTAATCCTGCAAAAGACTATCTTTATGTTTCCGGTCAAAACGACAGGGAATCAATTGTAATTCGAAACCTCCTTGGGAATATCGTCTTGCAATTAAAGTTGACTGAAACAACAACAGGAATTGATATTAGTAGTTTATCTACAGGGCTATACTTATTAGAAATTGAACAGAAATTTAGAAAAAAAATTGTCGTCTTAAATTGAATTTTAATGTACATTGGTTGTTAAGCTGGAAATTCCTGTTTAACTGACCAGTAAATTCCTGCTCAAATTGTCTCTTATGAAGGTTTATAGCCCGGAATTTATTAATGTCTAAATGGTTTGTGTTTTTTTGGTAGTGACTAGCTTTTGATAGGCTTACAGACTTTCAATCTGGATTGCAAATCCACCTTTTGTTAGCAAAGGATTGCAAATCCTTCGCAGCGGAGGGTTCATTGATTTTAGCAACTGACAGCCTCCTTTCAAATAGCGCAAGACCATTTAGTGAAAGAATTATTCAACATGAAAATACAGGAATTCAATTTGAGGAATGGCTCTTCAGAGCAAAAATTGAATTATTGAAAAACAATATTCATCTGACACCTGAGAGACTCAAAAATGCTGAGAAAAAACTGATAGACGAAAAGCTTAGAATTTTTAGGAATACAACACAATAACACCATTGCATGTGCATTATTCTTTAAAGTAGATCTGCTTTGAAATTTGCTTTGAAATTTTGTTGCTCGAACTGGATTTTGAGTAGCTTGCAAGAATAGGGCACACAATAAAAGGTTCGTATATTACCTAGTTCACACCTTAAAGAGGGCAAGTAAAGCTTAATGGGATTTTAAACCAAAATGTGAAACCCTTTCGCTCCTAACCACTCGTTTTTCAGAATCAAAGTAAAATACAAAATAGTCACATCTAAAGTTGTCAGCGGTTTCCTTACATGGCATTGATACCAAGTAATCAAATGAGGTTTGAATTTGAGAACCGTCTGGTAATTTATGTGTTTCTGTAGGATGCCCGAATAATTTAATTATTTCAGATTGATAAAACATATTTAAACATTCATCATATACTGTATCGAGTTTAACTAAGAATCCATAATTTGTTTGATAAAAAACACTGTCATCGTTTAAGCGCCAATTTTCTTCAAGATTTTTTTTTAAATTTTCTAAGCAAACTTTTTTAGTGGAATTTATCTTTGGCTGATTCAAGGTATTGCACCCAACTATGAATGTCATACAAACTAGAAAGATTTTCATTGCTTTATTATTTTTCGAATTGAAGATGAGTTTCCAGCTGAGATGCGAAGGAGGTAAATTCCAGATGCGTAGTCATCCATTAACAATTCTGTCCGAAAAATACCCTGTTCAATCATTCTATCATCGTGATAATATTTCCTGCCGTACAAGTCGAAAAGTGAAATTTGTACTTTAGCACGATGATCTAAATCAAAGAGTACGTTAATGTTTTTACTAGTTGGGTTTGGAAAAACAGCAATATTAGAAACAGGAGAAGCAATCTCAGTTATTCCAATTACTCCAACACAGTTTTGGGTTCCCATTTCCATAATTTTAATTACAGGACAGACAATGGTATCAAAGGACCTGGACTTATCCATCACATATGACCCTCCAGCAATTGCAGATTGATCATTATACAATCGAATTTTTCTTGAAGTATCTGGTATTCCAAGATTGCTAGCACTTCTAAACATAATTGCAGAGGGGTTATTCACATGTGTAAGTGAATGTGCGTGCCCAAGCTCATGTAGTAATACTTGAAATAAATCATATTTACCTGCGGGCACTGGTACTAGTCGATTTGTATCAGTAAAAAACTCTGGAATCAAGTCCTTGTTTACAACAATATCAACTTCGGATGTAAAAGTCTTGTTGCAAGACCCTCCTGAAAAATAAGCCCAAGTTTTTGTGTAAGCTAGTACTGAGGTGTCTTTTGAATTTCCAAAAGTAACCAGATTGACATTATCTCTTTTTTCGATTGTGTCTAAAGACAAAGTGTCAGCACCTAACTTGTAATTTACAGTTGTCAAACAAACCCATTGTTTGATAGCTGCATCTAAACATGCTAACCTGTCTGGAAAATCTGAAAAGCTCTTATCGGGCCTGAAATTAAATTCCCTCTTCATCGTAGAGCTATCTATTGGGCTTAAAATTAGCAGATCCTTGGGTCGGAGTGGATTCGAAGTGATCACGTTTGTGACGCCATAAAAAATCGTGAGAACATGATTGGGGTTTAATAATGAATCACCACCGTCATTTTTAATTGCAACAATTCCACTTCCCGGAGTGCCATTTGGTTTATTATTATGCGTACTGCTTGAATCAACCAATGAAGGTAAGACAAATTTAATTCTCGTGTTAGTCCATTCAATGTAATCTAATGAATCAAGGTGTAAATATACGTTACCTGCGTAGTTAGCATCCCTTAAAAAGACATTTCCAGAGCCTCTTGAAGGACCTCCAAATCCATCTCCGTAAATTGTTATGGTGTCACCAACGCCAGCATTTGCTGTTGAAGGCCAAATTGAATCAATATAAAGTATGTCGCAACCTAAAAAACTTAGATTGGAATCAATGTATGTAGTGTCGTACTGTGTTAAGCTGAAGGGTCCAGTTTGCGCATGATCGGTATAATCACCAACGAAAAGTGAATCTATTGCAACGAGATCAATTGTGCTAAAATGACTGCAATCGGCAATTTCCATTTTTACATGAATAGCAGGACTTGGTGTAGTACTCAGATCAGGAAAAATGACAGGATTTATAGCAGGGTTATTGACAGTGATTGTCAAAGTAAAACCATCATCTGAGTTATCTGTGACAACCGGGTTTTTAAAAGTGATGGAATCAAGTAAAAGTGTACTTCTTGAAACAGAAATTTTTCCGTTTAATTTAAGTCTTTTTCCAAAAGTTAAAGTGTCAAATTTAATTTTAGCACTAGCATTAACAAAATAGATGGAATTTGTGCTGTCGCTAAGCCCTAAATCAAAACTGAAGTATTTATGTCCAGAAGAGGCACTGAACTGAGGGTTTAGCAAACTAAGAGTTATTGTTGTATCAATAGCTCCGGTGGCTCGTTGAATATTAAGTGGATCAAAAAAGAATTCTCGGACACCTTTATTCACTAAGAGTTCTTCAACTTCTTGATTTGATGATGATGAAGATGAAGATGATTGTCTTTCTTGGGCAGTGTTAGCTACTTGAAAAACTGATTGGTTGGGATAACAATCAACGTAGTTTAATTGCGTATATAATGGTAACCTATTGATTCAAAAAACAAGTACAAATTCAAAAGAGAGTATTGCTTTAAAAAATCTGGTACCGGGAATGTACCTGATCGAGATGGATCATAATAAACGCCTGAGGTTTATAAAAAATTGACCTAAACATTGCTAACATTGTTTAACTCGTTAAATATTTTCGCAAATATAGATTTTGGAGATTTCAGTGAATGTGATCACCAATTTTCTGGCAATCCAGACAATTTGATGAAGATTTCGCTGGTTCGTTTGATCGGAATTTCCACTAATGTCTCATAAATTAATAATTCCTGATGCCGACAAAAGGATTGCATGATCTTATGTTAATTTGCCGACTTATTCATGCGTCAAGCCTTCTCTTATACAAATTGAGTTGGATCCTTAGAATTCGTAAGTGTAGCATGGAAGGTGCTGTTATCTTGGAAATCCATAAAAACACTTAAAACTCCATAATATCAACCAATTCAAATTTTAGCTGGTTCGATATTTGGAACCCTACGGGTACTTTATCAGTGCAAGAAACAGAGCGAGTGAACAGTAATATACTGTTCACTCGCTCTGTTTCTGAGACTCACACTCATTTTGATCACTTTTCTAACTGTGGACAAATTTGTAGAAGGTAGCACAGAAATTAATATAAAATCTCATTCAGCTTAACGGGTCATCTTCTCTTTCTCGAAAAAGCTGTAGTAAATTCTTCATGTTCTACTTTGCCAAAATTATTCTTTTTGTGTACGTGGAAAATTCTTCTTTTACGATCACGAAATAAATTCCGTCGGTATATCCGGAAAGATCGAATTCGTTTTGTCCATCATCAATTTCTTTTGAGATTATGAGGGCGCCGGTGAAGTCAAATATTTCCATTTTACCTTTTTTAGAATACAGGTTAAATATTCCGGTGCCGGGATTTGGAAAAATGTTGATGCCTTCCTCTATCGGAGTGTAAATTAACTCCTCTTCGTCAATTGCCTTTTCTCGTAAATGATATTGCCTGACAGGTAGGCAGGGTACAGTCATTTCTGCAACTAGTGAAGTGTCAGAACATTGAAAGGAATTTGTTCCTACATACCAGTAATTACCTCTGGCTCTTGCAGTGTAATTTTGACTTGTGGCACCGGGGATTGGAGAATTCCACCTAAACCACTGCCTGGATGAAAGTCCTTGTGCAGACGATAAGACGACACTATCACCTTGACAAAATGAAATAGGACCTGATGATGAAATAGTAGCCATCGGACTAGGTTTGACAGTGAAATAATCAATGCGAGTAAGGCTATCACATCCACCACTTGAATTGCATGCAACCAATTTTACAGAGTAAAGTCCTGGCACAGCATAGGTGTGTGTTGGGTTAGCCAAGGTGGAAGTACTACCATCGCCAAAATCCCAAAAGTAGCTATTGGCATTTGTAGATGTATTGTTGAATTCGAGTGTGGCAGGGACACATGTTGGTGCAGGTAACACATTAAAAGCGGGAGTTATTGGAGGATAAGTATTAACCACGATTGTAAAATCAAGATATTGGCCGCATATAGTAGCACAACTTGATGGAATATAATTATAGCTGGAAATTACACGAGCTCGTAGAGGCGTATTGAGAACGGCAGTCAACGGAACTCTGAACCAAAGCCATGTATTTGGGCAACCTCCCAGATTGCTCGAAAATAGCCTTTCATCTGTCTCATTAAAATTACCATCGTTGTCCCAGTCAATCCAGGCACACGATGAACCGCCACAATTGTTCGAGCCCATTTGTCTTAAGTAATATACAAGTGCATAAGTTGAATCTAAAATGAGGTTAGCTTTATTGCTACAAGTGTAATCTAACTGAAAATTTGAGTTGCCAGAAAATATTGAAATCTGGGAGGTTGAGCCATAAACTGATAAACTTGTAAGTCCGATTCTTGTACATGTTGCAGTTTGATGCGTAGGAATGCAGAAAGGAGCAATAGGAGCACTTGGATTTTGAACTGTCACTGTTTGAAAAGCAGTATCGTTACCATGTATATTTGAGGAAATTAATGCAACAGTGTAAACTCCTGAATTGTTGTAGACATGTTGAGGAGATACAGATGTGGAAGTGTCGCCATCTCCAAACACCCATAGATAGTTCATCGAATTAGAGGATGAATTCGTAAAGGACACGGTCGTTGCACAGCCAGTAGTTTGGGAGTGTGAAAATAACGAGGTGGGAGGTGATGGTGCCAGCCTGATCGTTACTGCATAATCTTCGTACTCACTATTTTGAGATGCCGATCCGCAAGGTGTATTATTAGTTAAGCTGATAATATTAATACGCATTCTCAAAGGTTGGTCATAATTTCTAAAGGATGATGGAATCGTGATTAAACCGGTGGTAGATGATGTATTAAGCAATCGCTCATCCAATGAAAAAGTTCCGCTAGTATCTAGGTCTATCCACACAGATCGAATACCGCTGACATTACTGGTGATGGAGATTGGATAGGCAATGTTTCCAAAAATTTCTGTTTTCTGATGGCAAGAGTAATCTGAATAGACGCCCGAATTTATTGGACTAGTATTATTTATTGTGTTAAAAGATACATTGGAAATTCCAAAAGAATTTACACCGGCCGGAATGCATGCAGATTTAACCGGGCTTTGGATAGGACTGATTCTACTATAGACAATATTTGAATCTATGAAACAAGAACTGTTTTTGATTGCTAATACATTGAATCGAGTAACAGAAGATACACCGGCATTTGAAATTAACGTGAGCGTACTCCCGTTGCCAATTAAATTAGTTATTGGTGTAGTGTCATTTCGTAAGATGTAATTGACGCCGGTTTGAGAATTCGGTATATAAAAGACTGCTCTGTTACCGGTGCAATTTGATGCCGGATTAGCTTGAAGGGAGAATGAAAGCGGATCATGTACACTAACCGAAATTTGTTGACTATAAGTGGAGGAACCTGTTCCATTACTTACGGTTAAGCTAATTACATGTTCGCCGGAAATGTTGACAGCGAGGTTCGGGTTGATTTGTGTGCTAAATACGACGCTGTCAATCGCCCATGAATATGAGTAAGCCGGTAATTGTGCTGTTAGGTTGGAAAATGTTATAGTGTCACCGAGACAAAATGAAGGTCCTCCTTGAACTAAAAATTTGGGAATTGGTAGTGTTGGGATCGTGTTGAAGTTATTGGTCATTATCACAAATCCTGAGTCACCTACTGCAATTCCTGAATTTGAGTTTATAAAATCCAACATTGTGATCTTCTGAAAATTCGGTATGTCAAACTTCTCCCAAATAGATCCTCCATTTACAGATTTATAAAGACCATCAGTACCGGTTGCCAATATAGTGTCGAATCCGGTCGCAAAAACAATCCCATCGAAACTGAAAGGAAGCGAAATCGGAGAATAATTTACCCCGGCATTAGTTGATTTGAATATGGTATTCGAATAATCAACTCCGGCGTATACTTGATTTTGAAAGCTACTGACTGAATTAAAATCTCCTGCCACGTACAACCGAGACCAGGTCAAACCCGCATCATTGGATCTTAAAGATTCTTGTTTCCCAACAGCGACTACAACATTTGAGGAGATAAACTTAACATCTGTGAGCTCTTTGGTTGTACCAGAATTTACGAAAACCCATGTATTTCCGGAATCAGTACTCCTCGCAATTCGACCATTTGAACCAACGATGATCATCACGCTACCGTCTCTGTCAATTGCATTCAATGTACGCGGGTAGCTTCCACTAAACGTCGTGGTAAGTACATGCCAATAGTTTCCATTATTTGTTGTGATGAGAATTGTCTCAGTGTTTCCAAGATTAAAAAAGCCAACACCTACTGCAGACGTGGGACTTGTTAACTCAAGATCATCCATGTTGCCATAGAGAGGATTAGTAAAGATGTCCTTAATAGGATCAATTACAGTCCAGGTGGAGCCGCCATTTCCTGTCCTGATAACTTGTGTGCCTGAGCCAATCCAAATATCGTTCGGACTATAATAATTTACACTATACAATTTTTTTGAGCTTCCGATGTTGATGCGATTCCATTGTGCGGTTGCCGTACTGCACACTATTGAACCAAAAACAAGGAAAAGATATTTGGATAGAATAACTAGCGATAATTTTGCTCTTACAAGTTGTAATTTTAGGCCTTCATTCTTTTTCATTTTTTATTTATTAAGTAACTAGTTAGAGGTTAAAATTTGATAATCTTACAGAAATCAATTATCTTCAATGAAGGCGGACTCGCATTATGATATAGACATTTCGTATTGCATGTATGGTGAGAATAAAAATGTATTTGCAGTCCAGTGTAAAAAAATTATTGATTAATTTATTGTCTACCTTTTCGTGAAAAAACCAGATAGATTTTAACTGTTAGCCCTAATTTTATTTAGACATATTCTGAGTACTATATTACAAAATTATTATTTATCCATTTATATTTTTAGGGAGCGTTTTGAGGTTATTATAGGGAGCGACATTTTGAGGAATAGCCGAACTGGAAATTTCGCATCCGGCTTTAAGTCCGAATCGGTCAGTTTTAGTCAAATGGAGTTGTATCATCAGAAAGGATGAAAATAAAGGAATTATCAAGGTTTTAATCAATTGCGCCTCTGAATAAATTTTGGGAAAATGAAAAGAAGGAGCATTTTGACTGCTTGATCGAGGTGTCTGTCTGATGACTTTTTTAAGCATGTTCTAGATTATAAAGTCTGTTACAAATCATGGTTCTAGTTTTTCATATGTTAATTATTTTCACCTCGAAACTTTGAATTAATGCCAATTCTTCAGTAAATCAGTTCGATATTCGGAACCCTGCGGGTACTTTATCAGTGCCAGAAACAGATCGAGTGAACAGTATATTACTGTTCACTCGATCTGTTTCTGGAGCTCAGACTAAGAGTTACACCCTGTTTTTTTCTTCTGTTCACTCGCTCTATTGGAAATTCCTGTTTAACTGACCGGTAAATTCCTGCTCAAGTTGTCTCTTATGAAGGTCCATAGCCCGGCATTTTTAATGTCTAAATGGTTTGTGCTATTCTGGTAGTGAGCAGCTTTTGATATGCTTACAGACTTTCAATCTGGATTGCAAATCCATCATTTGTGAGTAAAGGATTGCAAATCCTTCGCAGCGGAGCAAAGGATTGCAAATCCTTCGCAGCGGCGGGTAGGCTTACAGACTTTCAATCTGGATTGCAAATCCACCATTTGTTAGCAAAGGATTGCAAATCCTTCGCAGCGGAAATTTTGTTTATATTTATGATATAATTGGGAGGCGTATTAAAACTAAATTGATAGAAAGTGAAGATCAGATACTAAACATTGAACAATTTGATGACGGAATTTATTATATACAAAACCGTAATGTACGTAGTACTTTAAAATTCATGAAGAGAAACAAGAATTATTGATTTATGAAAACCTTGTTTTTTATTTTATTGACTTCACTAACGAGTCAGATCTGTGGTCAACCTACAATTAAATGGCAAAAATCTTTTGGTGGTTCAGAATTTGAATTTCCAGGTAGTTTAATTTTAAATCGTAATGGTGGTTTTACGATTGCTGGCAGCTCAAACTCACAGGATGGTCAGGTAAATGGTTTACACGTTGGATCTTGTAGCTTTGGTATTTGCCAAGATTATTGGGTAGTTAATACAGATAGTCTAGGAAATCTGCTTTGGGAAAAATGTTTCGGCGGAACAGGTGATGACGCGGCATATTCAATTGCTTCAACTGGCGATGGTGGCAGTATTATTTGTGGCTACACTACATCACTGGATGGAGATGTTACTGGTATTCATACCGGGTTTTCAGCAATGGATGTATGGGTAGTTAGATTGGATTCGTCGGGTAATTTACTTTGGCAAAGATGTTTAGGAGGGTCAAGAGGAGAATTTGGATTTAGTATTATTTCAACAATTGATAAAGGATTTGTCATTGCTGCTTACGCAAATTCATATGATGGCGATGTTCCCGGGAATAATAACCCAAATCAAAGTTCAGACGTTTGGGTCATAAAGCTTGATTCATTTGGTAGTACTGTTTGGTCTCAAATTTATGGAGGGCCAGGGGATGATTGGCCTAGTTCAATAATTCAGACCTATGATAGTGGATATGCATTCTTAGGCTGGTCTGCAGGAGCCGGAGGACAAGTGACAGGTTATCATAGCGCCAGAGATTATTGGCTTGGAAAAATTGACAAATCAGGAGTCTTTCAGTGGGGGCGTTGTTATGGCGGTTCAGATTTTGATGAAGGTTATGATATTAAACAAACTCCTGATAGTGGATTTATTTTAACTGGTCGAACTTTGTCGCATGATGGCGATGTGACAGCAAATCTTGATACCTCCGCGTTTGAAAGTTGGACTATTAAGACTGATAAAAATGGAAACATTGAATGGGTAAAAACATTAGGCGGAACCGCTTATGATCAAGGAGCTTCAATTTTAATTCTTAGTGACTCTTCTTTCCTTCTTAGCTGTACAAGTCAGTCTAATGATAGAGATGTAAGTGGAAACAATGGTGGTGATGATATCTTTTTAGCGATATTGAATTTTAATGGGCAAGTTCTATGGAACAGGTGTTTTGGTGGGCCTGGTCAAGAAAACGCAAGATCGATGATAGAAATTGGTAACAAGGATTTGTGTATGGTTGCTGAGAGTAGTTACAATGGAGGCGATGTGAGTGGCAATCATGGGTATGGAGACTATTGGTTGGTAAGGTTAAATGAAGCCTCCACATCGGTACCAAATAATAGCCCGATCCAGCCTCTTGAAATATTTCCTAACCCTTTTGACAATTCAATCAGTATTAAGTTTAAGGGTTCTATGGAAGGCAATCTTAAGGTTTTAGATATGATTGGGAATATAGTATTTGAGATTGATGATTTTAATAGTCGTTCAATTAATTTGTCATTTCTATCAACCGGAATTTATTTTGTAAACTTTACTAATAAGAGCGGGTTCAGCTCTCAAAAAATAGTAAAAATTAATTGATTGAAATTGCAATCTCTTTCTAATGGTTGCCATGAGTCAGAATCCCCATGCTTTCTAAGCACGTTTTGTAGTGCTATCTCTTTGGTGCAGACGTTGCATGGAATCAAAAGAGGAAAATCCGGTATATTAGAAAGATCTAATTTATCAACCTTAATAAAACCATGCTTCAATTTCCCTAACATTATTCTTCGGTTACCATCATAAACCGGAAGAAGAGAACTCCGGGTTAAAACACATTGTCACCGATATGACTCTTCAGATTGATGCATTCTAACACGTGTATGAAAAAATTACGACGGCCTGGCATAAGGTTAAGTTTTGCCGGAGCAATGTTTGAGGAGAAACATCTATCTATTCGTCAGGCCTGTCAGTTCGTAAACGTTCCCCGATTAATTTCAGTTATGTAGCTGGAGCGGATAAAAATGTACCTGTAAGGGAACAACTTCAGGATTTAAAATCCGGCAAAGGGTTTGTGTTAAAGTTTATTAATACTTACTCTTTACTGACAATCCGGCTATCATATTTCATTGAACAGTTCCTATATTTGTTTAAAAATCCTGTGAAATGAAAATTAAATTGTACTCAAGCCTGCTTTTCGTATGGCTTTCTTTTTTTGTTAATATTCACACGAAAGCACAAAATTGTCAATGGGCGAATCAGATCGGACATTTAAACAGCAATACAAAACTGAATGCCATTAGTAACTATAGCGGTGAAAATATAATTATAGCGGGCTCTTTCACATCTCCAACCCTTACATTTAACACCCATACACTTACCAATTCAGGCCAGGAAGATGCTTTCTTCGTTGTAGTGGATAAGAACGGGAATTATTTATGGGCAAATAAAATCGGCGGACTCGAAGTGGATAACATTACGAATGTCGTTTCAGACAGTCTGGGTAATATTTATGTTGCCGGACACTTTTATAGCTTATCGCTGACCATCGGTAGTTCGGTTTTAGTAAACTCGGGTGAATCAGATGGCTTTCTTGTTAAATTCAACTCCAATAATACTGTTGAATGGGCACGAAATATAGGAACGAATCTGGCTGACGTAATTTCCGGATTAGGCGTAGATAGTTCAGGAGATGTTTACGTCAGCGGCCACTCTTCTCTTCATCCAATTAATAATGTTTTTATCAAAAAGTATGACAGCAACAATAATCTCTTGTGGGAAGAATATGGAACTTCTGATAGTCTCGGTTTCAATTCCATTTCTTCTACTTCATTGACTATTGATGCCGATCAAAATGTTTATCTCACCGGTTCTATTAACGGTTACGCTACATTCAGCAATACACACTCAATTGGCTATGGAACACAAAGTGGCTTTATTGTAAAATACAGTACATCCGGGCACTACATGTTGGGCATCGCTGACACCGGCCTTACGCAGGTAAATGATATAACATCTCTCAACAATGAACTTTATGCCTGCAGTGAAAAATTGACATGGAAGATGGGATGGGGCTGGCCACTTCAATCTTCTAAAGTATATGTTACTAAGCTTGACAAGACTTTGAATAAAATCTGGCAAAAGGAAAACGGGGGCGTATCCGGTTCTATATACGATGAACAATATGACCGTGCCAGAGCAATTTCAGTCGATGAATCAGGCAATACTTATGTTGCAGGATTTTCTTTCAGCGATACACTTTATTTTGCCAACACAACACTATTGAATGAATACTACATAAGTTATTATTACCCTCAGGCTTTTGTTTTTAAGTATGGACCAACAGGAGATGAGTTATGGGGAAAATTTTTCGGAGGACAATTATTGGATGAGGCAACTATTGTTATGGCCGCATCAAATGATAACTTCTATTTCGGAGGTATGTTTGAGTCAGACACTATATCCTTAGATAATCATTTATTGGAAAATACAGGGATACTGGATAGTATATATGTTCACATAAGCCCAATTCGCTTTGGAAGGAAACAATTAAGTTTTATAAGTTATTTTGAAAATGATTCTACGATTAATATAGATGAACTGAACAATTCAATTATTATTTCTCTTTTCCCAAATCCGGCAAATGATTATTTCTTCATAAAGTTTCTGACAAAACCTGTATCAGCAATCAAGGTGTCCATTTATTCAATGGATGGTCGATTGATCAAATCGGATTATCACAATTCTCCTTCTGAAATACTGAAAGTTGACGCGAATGAAATTGCATCCGGGATCTATTTTGTTATTGTTGATTCAAAAAACAGCAGAGCTATACATAAATTAATCAGGGAATGAAAAATTCAGTGCTATTGGTTTTCATATTACTGAGTGTGAGTTTAAATGCGCAAATCAGAATAAATGAAATTCTGGCCCTAAACAGTTCCGTTGTAGACGATCCTGACTTTGGAGAATTTTCGGACTTTATTGAGTTACACAATACAGCCGCATACGCTATCAATCTTCAAAACTATTCTATTACTGATGATCCTGATACAAAGAAAAAATGGATATTGCCATCTCTGGTCTTGTCAGCAGATCAATACCTGATTATATGGGCTGACGGGGAATCTAAATATCCGGGAGAACGCGCTTACAGTAAATACAAAAATGATACAATTACTACAACCACTTTACATGCTAACTTTAATGTCAGTAGTCTGGGTGAGACAATTTATCTTTATAACAATCATGAAGAACTTGAGGATAGCCTGAAATTAGATGTGCAGGAATATGATATTTCGATTGGCAGAAATATTCAAAATTACTCAGAATGGAATTATTATAGTGAGCCTACTCCCGGTAAAGTTAATTCATCTTTCGGCTCAAGGTCCCTGAATTATGCATCCGAACCGGTATTCTCAATTGATGAGGGCTTTTATCCTTCTGCTCAACAATTGCAAATCAGTTCTGTAGGACAGAATTCCCTCATACGCTTTACTGTTGATGGAACAACACCGAATGAAGATTCTCCTGTACTTTCCGGAAGTTTTAATGTTGCACGTAATTATGTAATCAAAGCTCGTGCTTACGAACCGGGAAAATTGCCGGGTAAGGTCATTACTAAATCCTATTTTATAAATGAAAACATCGACCTCCCTGTTATTTCTATTTCAACAGACAATTCAAATTTCTATGACTTTGATTACGGTATACTGCAAAATGGAATGAAGGAAAGAGAGGTTCCAGTTTATGTTGAATATTTTGATCTGAATAAACAAAGAAAATTTAATGTGAATGCCGGTGCGAAACTATTCGGATCTACCATTTTCAATTTACCTCAAAGACCAATTTCAATCGGAGTAAAATCAAAATACGGTGATGATAAAATAAACTATAAATTATTTAATGACAGAGAATCCTCCGTTTATTATTCCTTCCTCTTAAGAAACGGCGGTAACGATTATAATCTTTCCTATTTCCGTGAGGGCTTATCCACCTCCCTGATAAAAAATAAAATGGACGTGGATTATCAGGCATACCAGCCTTGTGTGGTTTTTATCAATGGACAGTACAACGGCATTTATGAGATAAGAGAAAGGCTGGATGAAAACTTTATTTCAAACAATCACTACACCAATAATGCCAACCTTGATCTTCTTGAAGACAGTTTAAGAGTCGTCTCAGGCAGTAAATACAATTATCAAAATCTGATTCACTTTATTGAAAACAATGACCTGGGTGTTGCCGATAATTATCAATACGTTCAGGAACAAGTCGACATTCATGAATTTACCAATTACATAATTCATAAAATATTTATCGGCTACTGGATTGTTGATTTAAATAACAAATATTGGAGAAACAATGATACTCAAAGCAAGTGGCGATGGATTGCAAACGACAATGAACATGCATTTGGAAAATTGGGCGGGGACAATTATATGGACAACACATTGAGTAAAGTTTCAGGAATTACCGGAAACCTGCCTGATTGGTCAACTTTTTTATTCAGAAACCTGCTGAAAAATGAAGAGTTTAAAAATGATTTTATACAACGTACATCCACCTACTTGAATACAGTATTTAATCCTGCTGTTACATTACCTATTACAGATAGTTTAAAAGCAGTTCTAAGTCTGCAAATGCCAAGGCATATTAATAAATGGGGTACGCCTCTGTCGCTTTCATTCTGGCATTCAAACATTGATTTTATCAAAACATTTTTACAATATCGCGGAGAACACGTTCGTCAGCATATTACTACTCAATTCGGAATTCAGGATAGTGCACAGGTGGAAATAAATATTGGAAGCGGGGGAGATGTTTCTTTGTGTGACGTATTATTAGGAGACTCAATACATTCTGGCTATTATTTTATAAACATTCCAATAAAATTAAAAGCTTCCCCAAAACCGGGCTACAAATTTATTGAATGGCAAGGAACAGGAAACGCATTTCCGGAAATCGTTTTTGTACCTGGAAGCGACACAAGCATTACGGCAGTATTTGCTCCTAACCCAATAAGTATAATTCCTCCATTGATTCAAAGTGATACCATACTGAGTGCGACTCATTCACCCTGGTATGGATTGGAGGATGTAATTATTAAACCCGGCGCTAAACTTATAGTTGAACCGGGTGTTGAAATATTTATTTGCGAGAATAAATCTATTTATGTTGAAGGTGGTTTAAAAATATCCGGTAGTCCGGACAGTATGATTAGTATTCGGGTTGACACATTATATTCAAACATAAATGACAAAGAAGATCTCCGTTGGGGCAGTATCATTGCTGATAATCCAAGCGACTCGGTTCTTATACAATATGTAAAATTTAATAATGGAAGTTACGGAAATGATCGGGCAAAATATTTTTCGACCATTGCTGTTTACAATACCAACATACGATTCGAACACTCGGAAATTTCAGATGGCGGACCACCATTTTATGCAGATGGTGGTAATGTATATATTGCTAACTCGACTTTTCACACCCACAACAATTGTAATGGATTCGTGAGTTTAAACAATGTAATTAACCCGATCGTTGAAAATTGCTCTTTCAAAGGCAATAAAGCCACAGATACTGATGGATTGGACTTAAAAGGAGTTACAAATGCCTTGGTCAGGAACAATCATATTCATGATTTCTCAGGCACGAACTGCGATGGAATTGATTTTGGAATAAATTCTGTCAACAATATTGTTGAAGGGAACATGATCTATAATTGTACAGATAAAGGTATTTCTATAGGATCACAATCAAATGCAACGATCTACCGCAACCTGATATTCGACTGCGGTTTAGGAATCGGAGTAAAGGACAGTTTATCTTTTGCCAATCTGAATCAAAATACACTTTATAGAAACCATCACTCTATAGCATGTTATGAAAAGAGTACGCTTAGGGGCGGTGGAAAAGCGTTTATACAAAACTCCATTTTGGCGGGGTCATTGTTTGAAACTGTTTCGCTTGATGATAAGTCAGAAGTAGAGATTAACTATTCTCTTTCGGACAAAGAATTGCTTTCCGGCAATCATAATATTTTTGATGATCCACAGTTTATTCATGCAACGGCAGGCAATCTACAACTTAAAAACACTTCACCCTGTATCGATTCCGGAAACCCATTGTCTCCATACGATCCTGACAGTTCAATTGCTGATATAGGAGCATATTATACGCATTTTGGCAACAATGGGCTAACTGTTCACATAAATGAAATAAACTACCATCCCGCTGACAATTACAATACCGGAGATTGGGTAGAAATTTTTAACAGGACCAGCCAGGTGGTTGATTTAAGCGGATGGAAGTTAGGTACTGGTAAAAATGACTTTTCACTAAAACAAAATACCCTTATTCTGCCCGGGGAATATCTGGTGATTTGCGAAGACACGCTTTTGTTTAAGTCCAAATATCCCGGTATAAATAATATAGACGGAAATTTCTTTTATGAATTGGATAATAAATCCGACAAGGTTTCACTGTACGATCATAACGGCACGCTGGTCCACAGCATCAGATATTCCGATTCCGGGCAATGGCCGGCATTGGCTGATGGCAGAGGGGCAACCCTGGAACTGAATGAATCAAAGGATGGAAATCTCGTTCAGGATTGGCACGAAAGTTTTCTGCTCATGGGCTCTCCGGGAACTGCTAACACTCTTCCACCTGATTTCAGTGGTCTATTTATAAATGAAGTAATGGCTTCTAACAATGGAAGCATAGCAGACGATTTCAATGAATATGATGACTGGTTTGAAATTTATAACAGCACAGGTAGTTCGATCAATCTCGGCGGACTTTATCTAACGGATCAATTATCAAATTACGACAAACATCAATTGCCTTTGAACTTCCCTACATTAACTACTATTCCTGCCGGAGGATATTATGTTTTGTGGGCCGACAATCAAATTGAACAAGGCACTAAACATGTTGCTTTTAAATTAAATGCTTCCGGAGAATCATTGGGATTCTATCAGAGAAGCTTGGAGGATTATTTGTTGATTGATAGCTTATCTTTTTCTTTCCAAAACTTCCGTGCAACTTGGGGCAGGTATCCGGATGGAACTACAACGATACGTTATCTCGAGCCGACTCCCAACCTAAGCAATGTATTAAAACCGGAGCAGGAAGATATCAATTCCAATATCATTGTTTTCCCAAATCCTGCTAAAAATGAACTTCGGATCCGAACAATGAATCATTTGGTCGGTTCTGATTTCACTATCTATTCTGCGATTGGGCAAAAAATACTTACGGGAAAAATAGAAGCAGAAAACACCTTTGTTAATATTAGCAATTTATTAAAAGGAGTGTATTTTATCTCCGTTCATCCGGAAAAACCGGTAAAATTAATGAAGTATTGACTGGAGATTCCGGTGAACCAAATCACATTTTTCCGGAGTAATTTGTCTACCTTTTTTATTGACAGCGAATGAATGACCTGTTTAATATTGGATCAAATTCAAGCTTTAGGTCATTAATTATTGAATTCAATAAGATGCGATTTTAATCCGGAAATATGTGGTCAGCTTGATCGGATTCCGCCATAGCCCGGAATTTATTAATGTCTAAATGGTTTGTGCTATTCTGGTAGTGAGCAGCTTTTGATAGGCTTACAGACCATCAAGGTGGATTGCAAATCCACCTTTTGTTAGCAAAGTATTGCAAATCTTTAGCAGCGGAATATCTGTTATCAATTTGCACAGTTAGAGTGAAAATTCTTATGTAGTTTATTATTCTTAGATTCGTATTCAGTTACTGCAGGGGTGGAATGAGCTTGCACACAAGCTTTCACACAACATTCCATCTAGCGGGTGCATCCTGTCATGAAAAAATTGAAGAGTGTCATTATTGTTCTACTTTGGATTATATCTCCTACTTTGGTATTGGGACAAGCACCATTAATTGAATGGCAGCGAAGTTATGGAGGAAATGGTATAGATGGAGCAGCAAGTATTGAGAAGACGACTGATGGAGGCTTTATCCTTATTGGAGCAACTAAC
>Ga0116142_10002923_pt1 | contig 17760 bp, 12 predicted proteins | sample AD_UKC033_MetaG_FD_89785 | JGI IMG/M metagenome (GOLD analysis project Ga0116142, IMG submission 89785) | Active sludge microbial communities of municipal wastewater-treating anaerobic digesters from USA - AD_UKC033_MetaG | ecosystem: Engineered > Bioreactor > Anaerobic > Digestate | place: USA... | reverse complement strand
GACAAGTACGTCGTCGTCCACCACGGCGGCGGCGAAGTGCTTATCGAAGAACCGCTGAAGGCGCTCGAAACCGAGTTCGCCGACCGCTTCGTGCGCATCCATCGCAATTGCCTCGTCGCCCTCGACAAGCTCAGCGGTCTCGTCCGCCAGGCCGACGGCCGCGTGTTCGCCAGGCTGGAGCGGGTGGACACGCCGCTCGAAGTGAGCCGGCGCAACCTGCCGGCGCTGCGCAAGACGGTGCGTTCGCTGTGAACACGTTGCGCATCGCCACGCGCGAAAGTGCGCTTGCCCTGTGGCAGGCCGAACATGTCGCCGCGCGCTTGCGCGCCGCGCATCCCGGCCTCGCCGTCGAACTCGTGCCGATGACCACGCGCGGCGACCAGGTGCTCGACCGCCCGCTCGCCGCGATCGGCGGCAAGGGCCTGTTCCTCAAGGAACTCGAGGTCGCGATGCTCGAAGATCGTGCCGACCTCGCCGTGCACTCGTGCAAGGACGTGCCGATGGAGCTGGAGTCTGGCTTTGCGATCGGCGCGATCCTCGAACGTGCCGATCCGGCCGATGCCTTCGTCAGCAACGACTTTGCCCGCCTTGACGAACTGCCGCAGGGCGCCTGCGTGGGTACCTCGTCACTGCGTCGCCAGGCCTTGTTGCGCGCATTGCGTCCCGACCTCGAACTCACCGACCTGCGCGGCAATGTCAACACGCGCCTGGCGAAGCTCGACGAAGGCCGCTACGCCGCGATCATCCTCGCCTGCGCGGGCCTCGAACGCCTCGGTCTCGGTGCGCGCGTGCGGGCACGCCTGGTGGCGCCGACCTGGGTGCCGGCCGTTGCCCAGGGTGCGATCGCGATCGAGCAGCGCCTTGGCGACAACCGCGTCGCCGATCTCGTCGGCGTGCTCGACGACCCCGACACGCGCCGCTGCGTCGAAGCCGAGCGGGCGATGAACCTCGCCCTGCATGGCAGCTGTCACGTGCCGGTTGCGGGCTTTTGCACGGAAACCGAGCAGGGCCTTGAACTGTTGGGTCTCGTCGGCGATCCCGCCAGCGGTCGCCTGGTGCGCGCCGGGGCCGTGGCGATGGACGGCGAATCCTCCGTCGATCTCGGCAAGCGCGTTGCGGCGATGCTGTTCGAGCGCGGGGCGGGGGAGTTGCTTGCCGCGCATGCGGGATAACCGATATCGCGCGGATTTCGTGACGAATCCGCGCAAATGAAAACGGGCCCGTGAAGGGCCCGTTCCCGTGACGCCGGCGGCGATCGATCAGAAGTTGTAGACGAGATTCGTCGTGATCAGCTGATCGGTCTTGTCGGTGCCGGGGCTGACGTCCGTATTGTGGCGCACCTGGTAGCCGAGCTTGAGCGCGAGCTTGTTGTTCATGCTGACGGCGAGACCGGCATCGTTCTGGAAGAACTTGTTGTCCGAACCGGCTTCGACCAGCAGGATGTTCTCGAACGCGGTGTTGTCGGTGAGCTTGTGCTTGAACGCGACCAGGCCGCGGGCGACGACCTGTCCGTCGGCCGAAGGGTTGATGGTCGTCGCCACCGGCGGTGTGCCGATGAACGCGGTATACGGACGCTTGTCGAGGCGACGGTAGCCGGGGCCGACTTCGAAGGCGAGTTCGGTGCGCTCGTTCTTGAGCGCCGTGTAGCCGTAGCCGAGCGAGAACACGCCCTGGTACTCGTACGGCGAGAAATCGTCGTTCTCGTAGCGGATCGCGCCAACGACGTAGCTGCGTTCGTCGAGCTTGTAACCCGACGAGGCGCCGAGTTCGAAGCGGTTCGCAGTCAACTGGTAGCTGTCGACGGTGTCGCCGGCGGCGTCGGTCACCTTGACCTCGCCCTTGTTGCGCAGCGCGTTGAAGAAGATGTTGTGCTTCCAGGCCTCGTCTTCCTTCTTGAACGCAAGCTTCGCGTTGAGGTTCTCGGACTTGGTGTTGCCGCGGCTCAGGGCGAGACCGAGCTCGCCGCTGCCGGACCAGGAGCCGTCATCGGCCTGGACGACCAGGGGAAGGGCAAGCAGCAGCGCGCTCGCGATCAGCGTCTTGTTCATGGCGTGATTCCTTGTACGGGGGGGCGGCACCCGGTCGGGTGCGCAGGGAGCGCATGTTGCAGCGCCGCAAAATGCTAGCGGTGGCGCTTGAATGCCGGGTGAATAGGCCGTCAAGGATTGTGGCTTGCGCCGTAGTAGCGCATGACCACGTGGCGGGCTTCGGCGAAGAACAGCCAGCGTTCGACGAACACGCCGAGCGCGGCGGCCGTGGTGGCGAGCACGGCAAACGGCACGGCGGCGATGGGCAGGGCGATCGCGAGCAGCGCCAGCAGCGGCACGATGCCGCCGACCAGCACGAGGGTGATCCGGCGCAGGCGCGCGGCATGTTTGCGCGCCAGCACGAAACCCATTTCGTGGGTCAGGTAGTTCGCCTCGGTATGTGGCGCCTCGACGCTGCGCACGTGGCCGTAGCGTTCGAGGCCGGTGGCGGTGCCGGTGCCGGTTTCGGCCGTGGCTTCGGCGGGTCGTCGCCAGTAGGCGAACTTGCAGGCCGCGGCGATCAGCGCGCCGCTGGCGGCGGCGAGCGGCCATGCACTTGCGCTGAAGCCGCTGGCGGCCGCGAGCAGCCACCACCAGGTCGCGCCGGTGGCGAAGGCGAAGCTGAGGAACGATGGCAGCACGCGCGCGTCGTGCCAGGCGGCGATGGTCGGCAGCGAGGTGTAGATGCGTGCCGTGCAGACCACCACGATGACGGCATTCAGTGCCAGCGCGAGACCGGCACAGCGTTGCGCGACGATGCTGCCGTCGATGTGGACGACCACCGCCGCGGCGATGGCGACGAAGGCGCAGGCGATCGCCGCGATGCCTTCGCGCGACAGCCATGAGCTGCGCCACTGGCTCAGCGCGCGCCAGGCACGCAGTGGCTTGCCGAGATGGCCGACCGAGCAGAGCAGACCGATCGTGGTCAACGCGAAGCCAACCGCGAACGCGGCGAGCAACGGCACGCGCACGAGCGCATGGCCGGCATGCACCGCGAGCACGAGGCCGCACAGGAACCACAGGCCGTAGCCGGCGCCCGACAGTGTGGTGAAGAAGATGATCGACAGGGCGGGGCGCATGGCGGCGTTCAGCGCGAGAGCGTGCGATCGAGCCAGCGCAGCAGCGGTGGCAGGCGCGCGTGATCGACGGTTTCGGGTTGCGCATCGACCTTCGCGGCACGTTCGTCGCGGCGCGGTCGCGGCGGCAGGTAGCGGTTGACTGGCTTGTAGCCGAGTTCGGGCATCAGTGCATAGCCCTCGCGCTCGGCAACCAATTTCGACACCGCGGAGGTTTCGTCACCGAGGTCGCCGAAATGGCGCGCGCGGGTCGGGCAGGCGAGTACGCAGGCCGGCTGGCGGTCGGCTTCGTCGAGCGTCTCGTTGTAGATGCGATCGACGCACAGCGTGCACTTCTGCATCGTGCCGCGGCGCGCGCTGAACTCGCGGGCGCCATACGGGCAGGCCCAGGCACAGAGCTGGCAGCCGATGCACTTGTCCTCGTCGACCAGCACGATGCCGTCCTCGGCGCGCTTGTAGCTCGCCCCGGTCGGGCACACCGTCACGCAGGCCGGCGTCTCGCAGTGCAGGCAGGAGCGGGGAAAGTGGATGGTCAGGCCGGGATTGGAGATTGGGGATTGGGGATTGGGAGAAGCAGGGGCGCATGACGAGCCGACACGGCTTTTTTCCCGAATCCCGAATCCCTGCTCTTCAACCGCATAGCTGTGCACGCGGTTGAACCACACGCCGAACGGTTCGGCGGCGTAGGCGTTCTCGTCGATCAGCGGCCCGAACGCGCCGCCGTCGTTCCATTCCTTGCAGGCGACCGCGCAGGCGTGGCAGCCGACGCAGGTGTCGAGGTCGATCACCAGGCCGAGCTTCTTCGCAGCGGGTGGCGGCAGCGAAGTCATGTTGCCTTCCGCTTCCTCAGCAGGAACGTGTTCGACATCTCGCCGACACGCATGCCGGTGTAGGTGTCCTCGATCACTTCCACCAGTTCGCAATCATGGGCCGAGGCCAGACGCATGACCTCGCGCTGCGGCAGCACGTGCATTTCCATGTCGTTGTTGCCGACCTGGTCTGCCAGGTAGGAGGCGAGGTCGAAGCGGTAGCCGGCGCGGTAGGTCGGCACCTGGAACCAGGCGATCCCGCCCTCGCGCAAGCCGGCAAACGCGCGTTCGAGGATCGCCGCGATGACCGGAGGCGGGTTGTGCTGCAGGACGATGACGGAGAAGAACAAGTCGTAGGCAGGCAGGCGACGGATGTCGTCGACGTGCTTGAGCTGCACGAACTCGATGTTGTTCGCGCCTCCGGCCTCGAGATGCCGCCGGGCCAGCGCCAGATGGTTGGCGGAGACGTCGACGGCTACGACGCGATCGACTTCGCGGGCGAGCCAGTGGGTGATCCGGCCGACGCCGCAGCCGAGTTCGAAGGCCACGGAATCTTTCGCCAGCGTGATTCCGTTGCGTGCGAGAGCGGACTGAAGCCTAGCCAGATCGTGTTGGCCGCTGGCATGGAACTCCTCAAGGTTGGCTTCGAGCTTGTCCGGCTTGTAGCGCGGATCGGTGAGAACCGAGAAATGTGGCTCGACGTCGCCCATGTGCGTCCATGCCTTGGCGACATGCTCGAGCAAACGCGAAACCGTCGCTGCTTCCTCGACGCGCTCGATGGCCATCGGCGGTTCGTGACCGGTCAGCGAAGGGCGCGAGGTTCCCCCTGCCGATTGCAGGTATTCGGCCGATCCGACGAAGTGGGCGCGCAGTTCCTTCCAGCCGCGAACATTGGCCGCGGTGCGTTCGACGACGGCGCGGTTCTCCGGTTCACGGTTCAGGAACAACCGATATGCCCAGACGACGGCTTCCTCGGCTGGCGGATTTCCGCCGCCGAACATGGATGCGAGCCAGCGGGTCATGCGTGTACTCCATGGTTGGATTCGATCCTCGTTCCCGGACTGTCCGGTCGAGTGTCGCGCTCGATGCGCACGCGCAGGTCGAACCAGGCGGCCTGGCCGGTCACGGGATCGGCATTGGCGTAGCCATCGTCGAGCTGCTCGCCGATGAGATGATTGAGCAGGAAACCGTCACGACTCTCGGGCGCGTCGGTCGAGAGTTTCCACGCACCCTTCGCCTTGCCGATCGCGTTCCACGTCCACAGCGTGCCGGGCGCGGTCGCGGCATGAAACTTCGCCTGCACGCGGATGCGCGCGAGCGGCGAGGCCAGCCAGATCCAGTCGCCGTCCGCGACGCCGTGCGCGCGTGCCGTGTCGGGATGAAGGTAGAGCACGTTGCGCGCGGCGATCTGGCGCAGCCAGGCGTTCTGCGAACCCCAGGCGTGATACATGAACATTGGCCGCTGGGTGATCGCGGCCAGCGGATATGCGGGGTCCGCGTCGCCGTCGCCGAGCACGGCATACCACTGTGGCAACGGATCGAAATGGCGGGCCACGCGTTCGCGCTCACGCGCCGGCGGCTGCTGCGGACCGTGGCCGAGTGCAGCGAGCCGAAACCGTTGCAGGGTTTCGCAATACAGTTGCAGCACGACCGGTTCGGCTGCGCCGATGAAGCCGAGCCGTTTCGCCCAGTCGAGATATTCGCGGTTGGCCATCTTGTAATAGCGCGCCGCCGCCGGCACCGCGGCATGCCAGTGGCAACCGTGTTCGATGTAATGCTGGAGCTGGCGCGGATTCGCTTCACCGCGTCCTTCCAGGCGGCCATCGGCGCCACGCCAGCCGGCGAGCAGTCCGACCCCCGGGGTGCGTTCGTGCTCGACCATGTACTGGGCGAAACCGCGTGGATACTTCGGTCGGCCGTCGTCGTCGACCATGCCCGGAAGGCGCAGGCGCGCGCCGAGATCGAGCAGGACATCCTGGAACGGCCGCACGTCGCGGTCCGGTGCGACCACCGGCTGGCGGATCGCATCGGCGGCGCCGTCGGCGTCGGAGATCGGGCGGTCGAGCAGGCTGATGCAGTCGTGCCTTTCGAGATATGTGGTGTCGGGCAGGACGAGGTCGGCGAACGCCACCGTTTCCGAGGCGTAGGCATCGGCATAGATGATGTGCGGGATGCGGTACTCGCCGGTCGCCGGGTCGCGGTCGCAGAGCATCTGCCGCGTGCCGGTCGTGTTCATCGCCGAGTTCCAACCCATGTTGGCCATGAACATGAACAAGGTGTCGATGCGGTATGGATCGCCGGCCCAGGCATTGCGGATCACCGAGTGCATGAGGCCGTGCGCGGCGAGCGGATGCTCCCAGGAATAGGCCTTGTCGATGCGCCGTGGCCGGCCGTCGGCATCGACGAGCAGATCGGCCGGCGAGTGCACGAAGCCGAGCGGTCCGCCGTCGAGTGCACCGTTGTCCTTGCGCGTGCGACCGGGCCGATTCGGCGGTGGGATCGGTTTCGGGTATGGCGGCTGGTAACGGAAGCTGCCCGGCGTGTCGATCGCGCCGAGCAGCATTTGCAGCACGTGCAGCGCGCGGCAGGTGTGGAAGCCATTGACGTGTGCCGAGATGCCGCGCATCGCATGCATGGCCACCGGGCGGCCGGTCATCGTCGCGTGTTCGCGGCCGAAGGCGTCGGTCCACGGCTGGTCGAGCGTGATCGCCTGTTCGAAGGCGGTGTCGGCGAGTTCGCGCGCGAGGCGGCGGATCGTCTCCACGGCAACGCCACAACGCTCGGCCACGGCCTGCGGCGCGAAGCGATCGTCGAGATAGCGTTCGGCGAGCAGGTGGAACGCCGGCACCGCGGTACGGCCATCGGCCAGCACGTATTCGCCGACCACGAGCGGAGCGATGCCGGTGGCGGCGGCGTCGACGATGTGCACATCAGCGCCGTGACGTGCCGCACACAAGGCGCGACCGTTGTCGTCGCGCGCGACGAGGCCATCGTCGGCTGCACCGGGGTCGCGGATCACCAGATGATGCGCATTCGTGTAGCGCACCAGGAATTCGAAATCGATGCGGTCTGCAACCAGCAACTCGTGGATGAGGGCGCCGGCGAGCAGGCCGTCGGTGCCCGGATTGATCGGCACCCATTCGTCGGCGATCGCGGCGTAGCCGGTGCGCACCGGATTGATCGCGACGATCTTCGCGCCACGCGCCTTGAGCCGGCCGAGGCCGGTCTTGATCGGGTTCGAATCGTGATCCTCGGCGACGCCCCACAGCATCAGGTACCTGGTCAGCTCCCAGTCCGGCTCGCCGAACTCCCAGAAGCTGCCGCCGAGCGTGTACAGCCCCGCCGCGGCCATGTTGACCGAGCAGAAACCGCCGTGCGCGGCGTAGTTGATCGTGCCGAACTGTTGCGCCCACCAGCCGGTCAGCGCTTGCGACTGGTCGCGGCCGGTGAAGAAGGCCAGTTCGTCGGGATTGCGCGCCCGGATATCGCCGAGCCATTGCGCAGCGAGGTCGAGCGCCTCGTCCCATTCGATCTCGCGGAACTCGCCGGCACCGCGCTCGCCGACGCGCAACAGCGGTTTCGACAACCGCGCCGCCGAATAGTGCTGCTTGATGCCGGCCGAGCCCTTCGCGCAGATCACGCCGCGGTTGACCGGATGTTGCGGATTGCCGTCGATGTAGCGAACGCGGCCGTTCTTGAGGTGCACGCGGATGCCACAGCGACACGCGCACATGTAGCACGTCGTCGTCTTGACGGCGTCGCCAGTCGGCGTGTCGAGTTGCAGTTGTGCGTGCGGCATGCGGTGGCTGGCGGCGCGGGAAAACGCGCATGGTAGCGGATGCGGCGGGATGGCAATCGAACATCGCCCGAGGGGTTCGTACGGGGGTTTCGATGGCGAAGCCTGATGCCCACGTTCGGGGTGATATGCCACACTCGCCGGCGTCGCCGTCGAACCTGCCGCGCCATGGACCGCTACGAGCGCATCCTTACCCTGCATCGCATCCTCAAGGCCTCGCGCTATCCGGTGCCGCTGACGCGACTGCGCGAGGAACTGGCCTGCTCGCGGGCGACGATCTACCGCGACATCGCCTTTTTGCGCGATGCGCTTGGCGCACCGATCGAGAGCGATCCTGAGCAGGCCGCGATCCGCTACGACGCGACCGAGGGCGATCGTTTCGAGCTGCCCGGCCTGTGGCTGACCAGCGAGGAGTTGGCCTCGCTGCTCGCCCTCAACGAGTTGCTCGGGCGCGCCGATCCCGGCGTGCTGGCCGGCGCGCTGGCGCCGTTCCGTGCGCGCATCGAGGGCCTGCTGTCCGACCAGGTCAGCGGACGCAAGCTGCCGATCGAGCGCATTCGCGTCATCGCCAGCGGCGCGCGCAAGCTCGACCAGGCGACCTTCCGCACGGTTGCCGGCGCATTGCTCTCGCGCACGCGCCTGCGTTTCGAGTACCGCGCGCGCACCACCAATGCGCTGACCACGCGCGAGGTCTCGCCGCAGCGTCTGACCCACTACCGTGACAACTGGTACCTCGATGCCTGGGACCATGGCCGTGACGCCCTGCGCAGCTTCGCCCTGGACCGCATGCGCGAGGCCCATTCGATCGAGGCCGTGGCGCTCGACCGCGGGGTCGCCGAACTCGACGACCACCTCGCTGCCAGCTACGGCATCTTCTCCGGCCCGCCCAAGGCCTGGGCGACGATCCGTTTCTCCGCGCATGCCGCGCGCTGGGTTGCCGACGAGCGCTGGCATTCGCAGCAGCAGGGTCAATGGCTGCCGGACGGCCAATACGAACTCAAGCTGCCGTACAGCAACTCGCGCGAATTGTTAATGGACGTGCTGAAGTACGGCCCCGAAGCCGAGATCGTCTCGCCGGTGTCGCTGCGCGAGGAGATGCGCATCATGTTGCAGCTGGCGATCGGGGCCTACAACGCCGGAGGCGGAGCGTGAACATGGGGCCCGCCGGCGTGAACGTGGACGGCCATCGCCGCCGCCGCACGCTCTCGCTCGTGCTCGGCTCCGGCGGTGCGCGCGGCTATGCGCACATCGGCGTCATCGAGGAGCTCGAACGCCAGGGCTTCGAGATCCGCTCGATTGCCGGCAGTTCGATGGGTGCGCTGGTCGGTGGCGTGTACGCCGCCGGCAAGCTCCAGCAGTGGCGCGACTGGGTGCTGCCGCTGCAGCGCCTCGACGTGCTGCGCATGGTCGACTGGACCCTGACCGGCGGCGGCTTCATCAAGGGCGACCGCATCGTGCGCATGCTGCGCGAGCAGATCGGCGAGATCGACATCGAGGACCTGCCTATTCGCTATACGGCGGTCGCCGTCGACCTTGACGCGCAGCGCGAGGTCTGGTTCTCGCGCGGCTCGCTGTTCGACGCGATCCGCGCCTCCATCGCGATCCCGACGATCTTCCGCCCGCATCGCGTGCAGGGCCGTCTGCTGGTCGATGGCGGACTGCTCAATCCGTTGCCGGTGTCGCCGACCCTGAGTGACATGACCGACATCACCATCGCGGTCGACGTCAATGCCATGGCCGAACCATTGCCGGGCGTGATGCCGCTGCCGGGCGACGACCCTTCGCAGCGGGTGCGCAGCGATGCCGATGCATCGCCGCCGCGCAGTCGCAGCCGGCGCCTGTTCGGCGCCCTGCTCGGGCGTCGCTTGCCGGCTGCCATCGCGCGTGAGCCAGGCCTGCTCGAACTGTTCTCGCGCACGCTCGATGTCGTGCAGGAAACGATCACGCGCCTCAAGCTGGCCGCGCAGCCGCCCGATCTCCTCATCACGATCCCGCGCAACGTCTGCACCTTCTACGATTTCCACCGCGCCGAGGAGGCCATCGAGATCGGCCGCGTGCGCACGCGCGAGGCGCTGGCGCAATGGTTGCCACTGCAGCGGAGATGCGCCGACCCTTCCGATCGCGACATCGACAGTCGCGGCTGATGACGGGACTTGAGCGCGGCATCGGCCAAAGAAATGCCGGGAATGTGACTGGCACATTCCCGGCGGTCGTGGCAGCGTGCACGATCAGCGAAGCTTCATGCTGAAGCGAAGACCGACGTGTCGCCGCCTGCTTCCCTGGCAGCTCAGTACTTTTCCCACCAGGTGAACGGCACGCGGTAGGCCGAGGGCGTGTTGTCCGCGCCGTGCCCGGCCAGGCCATTCCTGCCGACATAGTAGTCGGCCACCTGGTTGCGCGCCGACAGCGACATGTCGGTATCACCGATCGCAATGGCGTGGATGTGTGCGGCCCAGGTTCCCGGAATGGCCGTGCGGTACCAGGCGGCAAAGCCGACCTTGCGCAGCGCCCTCACCAACTGCCAGCGTTGCGTTTCGCTCAGCGAGGACACGCTGATGTCGACCGCGCCGCCACCATCGTGCGTGCCGGCCGAAGCGCCGACGCCGCCCGCGTTGTAGGAGCCCTGGGTGACCGTGATGCTGCGACCGAACAGGCGCTCGGCCTCGCGCAGCATCGAGCGGGTGCGCGTATTGACGCGCTTGCCGGAGAACGTCGTCTTGGACCCGACCGTGATCTTGTTGGTCAGCACGAAACGATTCTGTCCGAGTGCAGCCAGCGAGCTCGGGCCGGGGATGCCGGTGGCATCGAGGCCGGTGTAGCCCAGGCGCCGCTGCCAGGTTGCATAGGCGCTGGTGGTGCCGTTGCCGTACCAGCCATCCACGGTTGTGCTGATGCCCTTGGCGTTCAGGCCCGACTGCACGCGCATGACGTCGGCATCGCCGGCCAGCGCCGACTGGTTGCCGCGGAACGGCTCGACCTGCGCCTGGATGACGACATGGGCCATGTGCACCGAAGGCAAAGCCGCGACTGCGTCGATCAAGTTGCCGCCTTGCAGCGGGGCGCCCCCAAGACTGGAGCCGCCGGCCTTGTCGGCGTCGTGATCGTGCGCATCCAGACTCAGCTGGCGCGTGTACTGGACGCAATCGTTCTCGCTCTCGCAGTAGCCGCCGAGTACCACGGCCCAGACATGACCTGCGTCGTCGTAGCGGACTTCGATGACGTGTTCGTCGTCGGTCAGTTGGCCAGCCAGGACCTTGGCAGCGAGGGTAATGTCGTTTGATGTCGCCAGGACATCGTCGTCGCCGAGCTCGACGTGCTGGTTGTCTCCATGCTGCGCCGATTTGGCATTGCTTGCTGCAGGATCGTGTGAGCGGTCCGTTTCCTGGTCCGCGGAGGCATACAGCGAGCCTGACAGGCTCAGGGCGACCGCAACGGCCAGTGTAGTCAGGGTCTTCATTGGCGTTTCTCTCGAATTGAGGTGATGGATCGGTTTCGTCCGGGGCGAGGAACCGATGGCCACAGCGCACCCGGCCCTGTCGACGGTGTGCCCGGACCAGCCGCTTGTCGTGCGGATCCGGTGTGAATGTGGTGTGGATCCGATGATGAAATGCGGATTTGCCGCATTGATGCGAGGCGCCAAGGCATTGATTGCACGGGCGCAGGCGCATGGCGCGCAAGGCAGAGAATGCGCTGGACGCAGCAGGCGACCCGCGCCCGTTGGTCACTCGATCGCCATGCGCTGCCCGGACTCGAGGATCGGTCGCACGTCGGCGGGTGGCGGACGTTCCCCGATCAGCGCGAGCACGCGGCGGGCGGCAACCTGCGCGTGCTCGTTCCCGCCCTCTGCCAGGCGGACACGCAGTCGCAGCAGCGCGGTGTCGTAATCCCGTTCGACCGCGCCGGGCGCCTGCGCTTCCAGTTGGTCGAGCTGTCGGGATGCGTCCTCGATGCGTCCACGGGACAACAGGAACTGGATGTAGGCTTCCATCACGATCAGCGTGACGTTGGGGCTGCGTTGGGTGTACTCCATCGCCAGCGCGGCCAGATAGTCGGCTTCAGCCTCCTCGATGTTTCCACTACGGGCGTTCCAGTAGGCGCGAGCCAGGAATCCGTCGGGGGACTCGACTTTTTGCAGGGCCTCGATCTGGGATTGGGTGAGGTTGGGCAGTGGTGCCCGCGGGCTCCATGGCAGGTCACCCGCCTGTGCGCGGACGAGCAGCAACAGGAGTGCTTCCGCGACATTGGCCCCCACGAACGACCCACCATTCTCCCCGGCCCGGCTCATCAGCTTGAGCCCGTCGCTGGCAGCGGCGCCGGCTTCCTGCCATCGCCCCTGCATGATCCGCAGTCGCGCACGTTGCGCGGCGATCGTGACCTGGTTCAGCGGGCCACCGTCGCTGGCTGGGTTGTCGGAGAGCTCCCGCTGCACCTGATGCACCTGTTCGTCGAGCAAGGCTTCGGCCTCCTTCAGTCGTCCCAGTTCCATCAGTGCATGGACCCGAAGGCGGAGGTAGGTGAACTGCTCGTAGCCACTCGCACCGCCGCCAGCCTGCAGCAGGGACTGCATCTGCTCGGTGACGTGCAGCACGTCGTTCCAGCGGGACAGCGCGCTGAACACGTAGCCGGTCCAGAGGGAGTTCTGGATCAGCGGCCCCACCGCGCCGTACGCGCTCATGACCTGGCGGCTCTGTTCCAGCAGCGTGAGCGCTTCCAGGTGCCGACCCTGCAGTACGGCCATCTGCGCCATCGTGCCGGCGACCGCGGCGGCCTTGAGCTCATCCCCGATGGCAACGAACATTTCGCGTGCCCGGGAGAGATCCTTGGCTGCGTCGGTGGGCCGACCGTCAATGATCGCGGCGATGCCGCGCAATTGCGTGGCGACGGCAAGATCGCGCGGCGCATCAGTGCCTTTCAGGAGACCCAGTGCCTCATCCACGAGCGGCGCCCAGCTCGGCTCGTTCAATTGGCGCATGGCGTTGACCTTCAACAGCAGCGTGCGCGCGAACGGGCCGGGCCGGGCGACCCGATCCAGCCGCCCAAGCCAGAGATCGGCCTCGTCACGAGCTGCGAGGTAGCGCCCCTTCTCCAGCTTCAGCCGGATTTCGAGGATGCCGGTTTCGGGCATCTCACGTGCATCGGCAGGCAGGCGCGAGAGCTGCAGCAGCGCTCCTTCGAAGTCCCTCGCGCGAATGGCCTGCTCGATCACGCCGAAGGTTTCTTCGATCGACCCGTCCAGCTCCGCGCCCGAGCGTTGCAGGCGCCGGTTCAGCCGGGAAACCGCGGCACGAGCCGCCGCCGTCAGGTCACTGGCGTTGGCATCGACGCGCACGCTGTCGCCGGTCTTCGATGCGGCAATCAGCTCGACCACCCAGGCCTCATCGAGCCGATGCACACGCGGCGCGACCACCAGCGCGGCATCGAGTTCGGACAGCAGCATGGGCAACCGCTCATTCGGGACCGGCTCGCTGATGCGTGCCAGCACCTTCTCGACCGGCGTCACCACCGCACCGGTGCGGCGCAGGCCTTCGCCAACCATGGCCATCAGGCCGATACGCGCCCAGGCTTCGGAGTCGTCGGGCAGCACCGCTGGCAATACCCATGCCTGCGCTGGCGAGGTGGCAGCAGCCGGTTGTCGGGCAGTCGACGCGTCTTCCACGGGCCCCCGCAGCCGGATGCCGACCAGCACCAGCAGGGCCAGCACCAGCAGGACGAGCGCTGCCCGGTGCGTGTGCTGGCGTGCCGGAGGCTTCGCCGGGGATGCCGCTGGCAGCGTCGGCTGCACGGGTGCGGCTGCGCGGATCGGTGTGGACAGGCTGCGTGCAGGGATGAGCGCCTCGTCCGGTGTTGCAGGGACGGGTTGAGCGGAAACCACAGCGGTGCCGACGTCGGGCGCGATCGCCGCCACGCCATCGCCGGGTTCGATGTCGATCGCCTCGACGATCTCGACGGTTCCGATCCAGTGATAGCCGAAGCCGGGTACGGTGCGGACCAGGCGCTGCAGGCTGCCATCGTCGTCCACCAGTCGACGCACGGCCGCAACGACCTGGGCCAGCTGGTTGTCGGAAACGTTGTCGTGCTTCCACAGGGCCCGGGCCAGTTCATCGCGGCCGACGGCGCGGTCGCGATGCTCGATCAGGTAGGCAAGGCAATCGAACAGCTTGCGCGAGACGTTGAGCTGGACCGACTCCCGTTGCAGCAGACGGGTGGCCGGACTGACGATGAAGCTGCCGAATCGATAATGCATGCGCCAGTTCAGTTTCCGCGAAGAAAAGGTCGTTGGGGAAAGCGCGGCCAGGGCTTCGATTCCGAAGCGACGGAGGATCCGATGATCCCCGTGCGCCGATTCGCGACCGATCGGGCGGAGCCAGCGTATACCGGCGGGATCGTGCCTTCCGTGATCGGCCCCGAGTATCGCAAGGCCGCCCGCCGCGACCCGGACTCTTGTCGCATTGCAGCAACCATCCTTCGCCGCGCCGCACATACTTGTCGCCGTTGTCGCGCGCATCGGGCGCGTTTCCACCGAGGCCATCCGTGAGTCCAGCCGCCGCCAGGACCGAAGCTCCCGCCGCGCTCGCCGAGCACGAGCGCCAGCATGTCGTCGCCGTGCTCGATGAGCTGCACGCATTGCCGGGTGCACTGCTGCCGATCCTGCACGGCATCCAGGACGCGCTTGGTTACGTGCCGCCGGCGAGCGTGCCGCTGGTCGCTCAGGCCTTGAACATCAGCCGTGCCGATGTGCATGGCGTGATCAGCTTCTACCACCATTTCCGCAGCACGAAACCTGGGCGCCACGTACTGCGCCTGTGCCGCGCCGAGGCCTGCCAGGCGATGGGTGCGCGCGCGCTCGAAGCGCGCCTGCGCGAGACGCTCGGCATCGACTTCCATGAAACCACCGCCGATGGTGCGGTCACGCTCGAACCGGTCTATTGCCTCGGCAACTGCGCCTGCGCGCCGTCGCTGATGATCGACGACGATGTACACGGGCGCATCGATGCAGCCGCACTCGATGCCGTCGTCGCCCGCTGCCGGGGAGCATGATGGCGACGACCGTCTACGTTCCACGCGATACCAGCGCGCTCGCCTGCGGTGCCGAAGCCGTCGCGCGCGCGATCGTCGACGAAGCCGCGCGGCGCGGCATCGACATCCGCCTCGTGCGCAACGGCTCGCGTGGGCTGTACTGGCTCGAACCACTGGTCGAGGTTGCCACGTCATGCGGTCGCGTCGGTTACGGACCGGTCGCCGCCGCCGATGTCGCCAGCCTGTTCGACGCCGGTTTCCTCGATGGCGGGGCGCATGCACTTGGGGCTGGCCGCGTCGACGACATTCCGTATCTCGCCAGCCAGCAGCGCCTGTGCTTCGCGCGCAATGGCATCATCGATCCGCTCGACCTCGACGACTACGCCGCGCATGGCGGCTGGAAGGGCCTCGAGGCCGCGCTTGCGCTTGCTCCCGCAGCGATCGTGCAGGCCGTGCTCGATTCGGGTCTGCGTGGGCGCGGCGGCGGCGCCTTCCCGGCCGGCATCAAATGGAAGACCGTGCACGACACGCCGGCCGCCCGCAAGTACATCGTCTGCAATGCCGACGAGGGTGACTCCGGCACCTACTCCGACCGCATGGTCATGGAGGGCGATCCGTATCGCCTGATCGAAGGCATGGCGATCGCCGCCCTGGCCACCGGCGCGACCGTCGGCTACGTCTACCTGCGCAGCGAGTATCCGCTCACCCGGCGCGTGTTCGCCGAAGCGCTCGATCGCGCGCGTGCGGCAGGCTGGATCGGCGCCGACGTGCACGGCAGCGGTCGCGCCTTCGACATCGACCTGCGCCTCGGTGCCGGCGCCTACGTCTGTGGCGAGGAAACCGCCCTGCTCGACAGCCTGGAGGGCAAGCGTGGCCAGGTGCGCTTCAAGCCGCCGCTGCCGGCGATCAAGGGCCTGTTCGGTCAGCCGACCCTGATCAACAACGTGATCACCCTGGCTTCGGTGCCGGACATCCTCGTGCATGGCGCCGCGTGGTATCGCGACTACGGCATCGGCCGTTCGCGCGGCACGCTGCCGATCCAGCTCGGCGGCAACCTCAGGCGCGGCGGCCTGGTCGAGCGCGCCTTCGGCCTGACCCTGCGCGAGTTGCTGTACGACTACGGTGGCGGCAGCGCCAGCGGCCGGCCGATCCGCGCCGTCCAGGTCGGCGGCCCACTTGGCGCCTACCTGCCTGAATCGCAGTTCGACACGCCGCTCGACTACGAAGCCTTTGCCGCCATCGGCGCGATGCTCGGCCATGGCGGCATCGTCGCCTTCGACGACAGCGTCGACATGGCCGAACAGGCGCGCTTCGCCATGGCATTCTGCGCGATCGAATCCTGTGGCAAGTGCACGCCGTGCCGCATCGGCTCGACCCGCGGCGTCGAGGTCATCGACCGCATCCGTGCCGCGGACGAGCGCGAACGCAACATCGCCCTGCTGCGCAGCCTCGCCGACACCATGCTGCACGGCTCGCTGTGCGCGCTCGGTGGGCTGACGCCGCATCCGGTGCTGAGCGCGCTTGACCATTTCTCAGAAGACTTCGCTTCGGCTCCGGTTGAGCGACTGGTTAGGCCGCCTCTTCGTCGAAGTAGTCGCCATCGATCTTCGGGATCTTGACCCCGCCGCGAGAGCCTGCCGAGAACCGGGACCGGCGTTTTCCCGCGAGCCGCGCGTGCGCAGGCGTTGATCGGGGGAATGAGCCCAGGGCGGGCGGCTCTTGCTCTGGCCGTGATTTGCGGACACCCTCCGAAGTCAACGGAGACACGCATGCGATCCATCGCCGAACACGACTACGGTACGCCGGCCGTCCAGCCGATCTCGACCTTGAAGCCGGTGCGGCTCGACATCGACGGCGTGTCCGTCACGGTGCCGCCGGGCACCTCGGTGCTGCGCGCGGCGGCGCTGAACGGCGTCGAGATCCCGAAGCTGTGCGCGACCGATGCACTCGATGCCTTCGGCTCGTGCCGGCTCTGCCTGGTCGAGATCGACGGCATGAAAGGTTATCCGGCCTCGTGCACGACACCGGTCGCCGAGGGCATGCGCGTGACGACGCAGAGCGCGAGACTCGCCGAGCTGCGTCGCGGCGTGATGGAGCTGTACATCTCCGACCATCCGCTCGATTGCCTGACCTGTCCGGCCAACGGCCATTGCGAGCTGCAGGACATGGCCGGCGCGGTCGGGCTGCGCGAGGTGCGCTATGGCTACGACGGCGCCAACCATGTATTTCCAGCGATCGCCCCTGATCGCGAGAATCAAGAAGCGGCCATTCATGACCGCACTTCCAACCAGAAGCACATCAACCCACTGTTCAGCCCCAGGGACGAATCGAACCCGTACTTCACCTTCGATCCTTCGAAGTGCATCGTCTGCTCACGTTGCGTGCGTGCCTGTGCCGAGGTGCAGGGCACGTTCGCGCTGACCATCGCCGGACGTGGCTTCGAGTCGAAGGTCGCAGCGAGCCATGGCGAAACCTTCCTCGACTCGGAGTGCGTGTCCTGCGGCGCCTGCGTGCAGGCCTGTCCAACCGCGACGTTGACGGAGAACTCGCTGATCTCGATGGGGCAGCCACGGCGCAGCGTGGTCACGACCTGCGCCTACTGCGGCGTCGGTTGCTCGTTCCGCGCCGAGATGCAGGGCGAGGAGGTTGTGCGCATGGTGCCCGACGCTGGCGGTGGGGCAAACCACGGTCACTCCTGCGTGAAGGGCCGCTTCGCCATCGGCTATGCCACGCATGCCGAACGCATCCTCAAGCCGATGATCCGCGCGAAGACCAGCGACGCGTGGCGCGAAGTGTCATGGGCGGAGGCTATCGACCACGCCGCAGCCGAGTTCCGGCGCATCCAGGCGCAGCATGGGCGCGACTCGATCGGCGGCATCACCTCGTCGCGCTGCACGAACGAGGAAACCTACCTCGTGCAGAAACTCGTGCGCGCCGCGTTCGGCAACAACAACGTCGACACCTGCGCGCGGGTCTGCCACTCACCAACCGGATACGGCCTCAAGCAGACGCTTGGCGAATCGGCCGGCACGCAG
>Ga0116142_10002921_pt1 | contig 17764 bp, 18 predicted proteins | sample AD_UKC033_MetaG_FD_89785 | JGI IMG/M metagenome (GOLD analysis project Ga0116142, IMG submission 89785) | Active sludge microbial communities of municipal wastewater-treating anaerobic digesters from USA - AD_UKC033_MetaG | ecosystem: Engineered > Bioreactor > Anaerobic > Digestate | place: USA... | reverse complement strand
TAATAAGATTGGATAAATAGTGATAATTTTGCACAACCAGATCATAAGCGCCGGGCTCTATTGGAGGCACCGATTCAACCAAAGATCGTGAAAGAGATAGGTGGTACAAGCCGTCGTAGGCATTGATCCAATAGTAAGCAATGCCTTCTTTGGTTCTCCATCCAGAACCAATTACTGGAATGAGTAATAGTATCGTTCCAATAACTAGTATAACTTTTTGTAAACTTGTAGATCCTAAATGGTAGGTAATTGGCCACCAATTCTTTCTTATTCTCCATGCTTGCCAAACAAAAATAGCTAGATACATGAACGATAGCCATCGTACTTGCAACCAACCAAACGCATACCCCTGGATACCCCAAAAACCTATGCCAATCATCCAGGCTAAAAGGTGCTTTTTTTGATCGGTAATCCCCGCCCAGTGGCTCAAGACAATACCAGGCAGATAAAAACTAACGACTGAAGCGATCAAAAAAAGCACCGCTTTGACCAACCAAATTAAATTGAATACACTATAGATCTCAGACATGTGCCATAATCATAGCAGACCAATATGCAACATCTGCTCGACCCAAACCTCGTTAAAGTTTTCAAAAAAGACAAGCAGTGGCTTGAGGAAGCTGAAATTCCCATCGTGACGGTGGCTGGAACCATGCGCGAGGACATCAAAGGTTGGCATGGTCTTATCGAAGACGAAACAATTACAGACGTGGTACTCTCCAGAGCACATTTTTCTATGGCGTTGGCAATCGCCTTTCAAGTTTGGGGTGGACAGCTAGACCATCAGAAGGCCTGGCTAGTTGACCCAACTAATTACGTGAGTCAAGAAAAGTGGCAATCAATTACTTTCACAGAAACTGTTGGAAAAATCCTTGCTCGTAATCCAATCCTAAAAACAGCCAAGGACTTGATTGACCGCTTTGGCCGCCAACAACTTCCTATATTAGATTCTATAACCCCACCACTACTCTATTTAACCGAGCATATTACCAAACCCATCCTCTCTCTCCATGTGGCAGCTGGCAATATTTTACTGGAGCATGGGAAAACCGTACTGCAGGTTATTACTGACCCACATGTGCGATATGACTACCTTACACAAATTGATAATCCCAAACTCGCTTTTTGCGTTTTCGATCAACTTACTAAAGATGATTTGCTAGAAAAAGTTGCCTTGCAAGGCAAATCGATTGACCCTCATCGAGTAGTCGTGACCGGTCCACCAATAGACCAACGAGTTTTTGCTGCCAGAAAAAACAAACGCCCTTGGAGATCAGGCAGGCTTAACCTTTGTATCACCACTGGCGGCCTGGGCACCAACAAATCAGAAATTTTAGAGCTGTTAGAACAATTATTACCCATATTAAGAAGTAATGAACGCAACATCAATCTTTTAGTTTATTGTGGTACGCAGGTTGATCTGTACACAAATTGTCTAGACCTTGCTCGTCAAAATGCCATCGTAGTCGGAAGCCCTGCTGACGATACGGCTGCCTTTCGTTGTCTTTATCATCCCCAAATTGTTGATGCTAATGAGCAACTTATTAGCTTCGCATTTCCCTGGGCAGATGGTTTTATAACCAAACCTTCTGGAGATATGGCCTATGATGCAGTTGCAAGCGGAAGTTTTCTTTTAACATTGAATGAATGGGGCGAGTGGGAGTCAGTTATTCGCCAACGTTTTGAAAATCAGGGTATTGCTAGACCAGTAATAACAGACAATTTTATTACTCAGCTTAATGAATTAATGAGTGCAAAAGGCCAAAATTCAAGCTGGATTGAACGTGCAATGCTTGCTGCAAGAAAAATTCCACCCACATCGATTAATGGCACTGATGCAATCATAAATGCCTACCATCAACTGGCGAAACAAAAGAAGTTCTAATTTACTTCAATTTTTTGGATTGTTTGTGAACAGTGTGTTTTTTACACACTTTGCAGTATTTGTTGAGAGGGAATGTTCCATCTCCAGATTGTTTCTTTAACTGTTCGTTATTTTTGTTGTATTCAGTGATATAGCCAAATGCACCGCAAGCATCACACTTGAGTCCAACTGATTGTCTTGGTCCTTTTTTCTTTTTTGCCATAGTGTTCCTTTAATTGATCGAGACCGAGCATTGTACCATACTTGAGCCAAAGGTGGGATTCGAACCCACGACCCCCTGTTTACAAAACAGGTGCTCTAACCACTGAGCTACTCTGGCACGCTTTCCAAAATTGACCCCCACATTTTACCAGAAATATACCCGGCATGAAGTGGCAAGCATCAGCTTGACAAAATATGTACTTTGAACCATAATTAACATAATTATGAACCATTCATCAGTTTCACTTACTATTCACAATCTCGATCCAGTCTTGTACCGGGTGTTAAAACAAAAAGCCGACACAACTGACGTAAGTCTTAACCGCTTAATCAAAACACTGCTCACTCAGTCACTGGGATTAAACAAAACCACTAAAGTATCAGACTTTTCTGAATTCTCAAAACAGTGGACTAGAGAAGAACTCAAACAGTTCCAACAAACTCAGGCACAATTTTCTACGGTTGACGCAACTGATTGGCAGTAAGGTATGTGCTATGAAAAAAGTTTTACTTGATACTAACGCTTATTCTGCCCTGATGGTAGGCAACGGCTTAATCTTACAGACTCTTGAGAGCGCTCATCAAGTCGTCATGTCCCCAATCTGTTTGGGAGAACTATTTGCTGGTTTCAAGTTGGGAACAAAGGAAAAAACAAATAAGGCGATACTTTCTGAGTTTCTCAAGCAACCTACAGTAGAACTGACACCAATCACCGCTGAAACCGCCGAATGGTTTGCCAGAGTATTTACTGATTTAAAACAAAATGGTACTCCTATTCCATTAAACGATGTCTGGATTGCTTCACAAGCAATGGAACACGGAGCACAATTACTTAGCCTGGACAAACACTTTCAAGTTGTGCCAGGTTTGAGAGTTGTGCCAGGTGTAGGATTCGAACCTACGAAGACGTAAGTCAGCAGATTTACAGTCTGCCCCCGTTGACCGCTTGGGTAACCTGGCTCTGAGCCGAAGATGGGAATTGAACCCATGACCCCCATCTTACCAAGATGGTGCTCTACCCCTGAGCTACTTCGGCGCATATCACGACTAGCAAGTTATGACAGGGCATTATACCAACAAAAGATAGAGAAAAAAACGAGACAAGTGAGCACCCGCGTGTGAGAGACATTCGTTCCCGCATAAAGCGAGGTGGGCAGGAAGCTATAAGCCATTACGACTCACAGACAGTCCATAAGCCCGAACATAATCTATCCAGGAAAATGCCATGTCTCTCACACGCGATTTGTTAAAGTGCCCACAGTTACTCTGATCGTAGCACATCTTAACAAACAGCTGCAAGCTTTAACCAAGAGTTTTTAGCCATTTTTTGAGCTCTGGACCGAAAGATTCATGAGCCAGCATATACTTGATGTGAGCTTTCATGTATCGAATAGGATCGCCAGTGGTCATCCACTCACCATCTACCACTTTTACCCGCACATCACCATGCTTGGACATTTGATCATTCGCGTCTTGTAACCAAAGCTCATCATCTAAACCAGTAGCATCAACTTTGAGATATTCAAAAATTTTCGGGGTAAGCACATATCTCCCATACGAAGCTAAGTTTGAAGGAGCCTGCGACTTTTTCGGTTTTTCAATCACAGTCTCAATTTGAACATCACTGCCAGGCTTCAGTTTCACAATGCCATATCGATCCACCTCGCTATCCTCGACTTCTTGAACTGCAAGCACCCCATCGCAGGGGTTAGCGTTGTAATAATCAACAATTTGTTTCACAGCACTAACTTCACCCAAAACCATATCATCACCCCACATCACCACAAAAGCTTCATCGTGTTCTACCAAATCTCTTGCAGTCAAAACCGGCCTACCATTGCCATAGGGCATCCGTTCGTCTTGAGGCATAATCGTAATCTTGGGCAACTTAAACACCTGCTCTACTTTATGCCACCTATCCAGTTTTCCTTGTCGAATCATTAGTGTGCGAATGTTTGTCGCGCTCCCATAAAAATAGTCTTCAAATTTTGTTACCTCACCAGGAGAAGCAATAATAATAACTTCTTCAATTTCTGCTTCGGCGCATTCTTCCACTAAATATTGAATAATCGGTTTATCAATAATTGGTAACATTTCTTTGGGAAATGTCTTAGTAATTGGCAAAAAACGGGAACCAAATCCCGCTGCTGTAATAATAGCTTTCTTGACTTTTTTTTCTGTCATATGTGTAAGTATACAACATGAAAATAGTCTTTCCTTTGTGCGCCTGATTAGTGTACTATTAATAGGTGATGCATCAAAAGCACGCTTGGCGCGCTGTTTTGTCTGTAGCGGCTGATCGAGTGAAAAGCCAGGTTTCTGCCCTCTTGTTGGTTGGTGGTGTCTTTGCTTTGGTGATCGGTACCATTGGACTAATTGTTGGACTCGGATTACTTTCTCAACAACAGGATTTACGCCAACAAGCATCGAGTCCTACTGGTACAGTGGAAATATCACTTCGTCCTCCAACCAATCCAACCTCAGTAAATCAAACAGTACCCATTATCGTTGAACTCAACACTAAAAGCATGCAAGTGGATGGTGTTCAGCTTGCCGTTGTACTTCCCAAATCATTTACAAGTCCAACCGCCAGAATTAATTCAACATTACCTTTGCAAATCGTTTTCCAACAGCTTGAAGAAAGCGCCACAACAAACATTCTCAAATTAATAGTAATCAATTCGCAAATCTCACAACCATTTGCCACCAATACTCTTCAACCAATTTTACAAATAGATTCCACACCAAACCAGGGAGGCGCTTTTCCTGTAGAGGCTGATAACTCTCGATCAATTGTCACTCAGCACGACTCAGATCCTCCAAGGGATGTTCTGAAACCCATTACTTCGGTATCAGTAACTATCACTGGTGGCAGCCAGATTACTGCAACCCCAAGTCCTACCATAGCTGCTGGAGGAACCCCGGCTCCCACTCCTCCCTGCACCACATTTACCCGACCAGAACAAACCAGCGTCAGTTGTTTGGCCAATCAAGGCCTTTCCATATCTTGGACTGATACCAATCCCAACCCACTCCATCCAGCTGAGGAAGCGGGATTCAAAATTTATAGAATTGACAATGATCCTGTTTATACCCAGACCGGAACTCCCGGAAATCCCCCCGTTGCCACATTGCCTTCGCATCCAGGTAGTGGACCAATGAACTATGTATTTCCAGATCCTGAGGTACGTTTTGGCTATATTCCAGGAAAATTCTACCGTTTCTTAATTTATACTTGGAAAGAACCGCTACCAGGAAGACCAGTTGGTTGCTGGAAACAATCTGCAATTGGTACTACTTGCTCCGTATCAACCATTCCAACCGCCACACCAACACTTGGACCAACCGCCACACTTACTCCAACACCAACGGTTCCAACCACAACACCGCAACCCTCGGTAGTTCCAGGTTGTAACGCTTTGTGCAGATCAGATTTAGAATGCCAAAGTAACTACATTTGTTACTTTGGCCCCAATAACAGCATGGATAGTGGTCGTTGCAGACTCAAAACAAACCCAGAAAGCCTAACCTGTCAGCCACCTGTACCTATTGAAACACCTCGGTTAGCATTTGCAGCTAAATTGCAGGGGTTGAGTAAACCAAGTACTTCAGTTAAAGCACAAGTTTGGTTGGAACCACTCAATCATCTGGATACTACTGCAGATATAGTTCAAACGGGCTATACATTCGATCTAGAAATGAAAACTGGTTCTGATGGATATCTATACCCTGCAAATCAATTGATCTTAACGAATGTACCAAGCAATCAAAAATATGTTGTATATCTAAAAACAACCTGGGCACTTAGAAGAAAGTTGGGAGAAATTTTCATCGCTTCGGGTGAAAATAAAGCTCCGCTTGATTGGGTGAAAACACCACTACTTGTTGGAGATTTTATTACCACACCACCAATACAATCAAATAAAATCAATTTACTAGATCTGAGTGCGATGCTGAGAATTTATACTCGACTAACTTCACCTGTAACCGCTACCAATCAGCAATTTGATGTGAACTATGATGGACGAATTGATATTCTCGACCTCTCACTTGTCTTGAGTAATTACACAAAACTTGAGGTAGTCGGAGATTAAACTATGAATCAACTAAAAAAAATTATCTCTATATGTGTAATCCTCGGTTCTTCGTTACTATTGACCAGCTGCACACTGCTCCAACCCAAACCTCCAAGCCAAAGCCCCACGGATACTACCGAAGGAAACCAACCTCTGTCTGCCACTATCGTGTTGGAATCGTCCAACGAAGCGAGTTTTAGTGCCGAGTTGCAATTCATTCCAACTGAGACTATGCCTTTGTCTGGCTTAGCACTAAGGTTGATTTTTCCAAAACAAACTATAGAAGATGGTGTTGATCCATTTATTATCCCTGAAACGACCCGAGGGAAATTCTGGCAACCGCTCATTAACCAAGTTGATTGTGTTTCTGATGCTGATAGTTGCTACGCTGATCTGGCTCTTCTCACGCTTAACCCGAGCGGAAGCGATTTTTCTGGACTGAACCAAATAGCGGGTCTCAATCCAACAGTTTTTTCCGCTACAATGATTGAGAGCTTGCAAATGGATGCCACAAATAGTAAGGCTACAACAAAAAAAGCCGACGTAATAGTTCTTGAATTAATCAACAACGTACAAAGTAACTGATTTATACCGTGCCAGACTCACTTACCACCAGCCTTCGCTCACCAAAAGCCATCATTATTACCCTTGGTGGCATCCTCATCATGAGTATTGGAGTCATTATTGCTTTGGTGGTTTCTAGTAGTTCAGTCGATCCAAGAAAAAGTGCATCTGTTCCAGGTGGAACAGTTGAGGTGTCACTCAGTCCTACAGCAAGAACTTTAAATCCTGGTGAATCAACCACTGTAACAGTGACGCTCGATACGAAAGGCACGCCAATTTCCGGAATTGCGGTACGTGTGCTCTACCCATTTTCAGGCACAGTACCAGCTATGACTGCCTCAAATCCCAATCCTCTCATCTCCCAACGAGATAGTAACTGGAGTTGCCAAGTTGTATCTACCACTGTAGATACCAATGTGGTCAAAATTGACTTGGGTTGTCTGTACGTTGCGCAGGCAGGCTTTATTAGCTCTACTCCTATTCCGCTAGAATCATTTACTCTGACAGCAGGCTCGGTCGGTGTTTCAACCCCCTATACGTTATCTTTTGAACCGGCGAGCACTGTGGTTACATCAAAAGCAACCGGCGAAGATATTGCAGCAATTCCGACTAATACGAGTATCATTACGGTTTCTGCCACCACCGCAGCCACACCAACACCCACTCCCACGCCCACAATTGGTGTTACCGCCACTCCCACACCAACGTCCATTCCAGGACTTGCGGTTTGTAATCAAACTTGTATTGCAACTCGAGATTGTGAATCCGGCCTTAGTTGTCTAAGCGGTCGTTGCCGAACCGAACGATGCGCCAATGATACAACTTGTCTCTGTACAGACTATAATGTGGCTAGTCAAAGTGGTACCACTGAGTTACCCGACTCCGGTGGTGTTACCTATACTATGTTATTAATTCTCATTGGGAGTTTGCTTACAATTTCGGGTGGCAGCTACTTCCTATATGCCTTCAATAAACCATATGAAAGTTAAATTTTCATCATCAACATCACTGAAACATCGCGTGCTTAGACCAGCAAACTTCTTGACAATCATCATTACCAGTCTGGCGATGGTACTCGGTTTTACCTTCCTTTTAATTATCGTTTTTATTAAACCTTATGAAGAAACTCAAGATCTCAGACAACAAGCTATGGAAATGCAAGGTTGTCTAACAATTATCGATTTACCCAGAGGGGAATGTGAGGCGTTGGGAACCTTATACGAGTCTACAAATGGTGCAGGCTGGACTCTTAATTCTGGAGAAGTGGCTTGGTTTACTACACCAAGAGCTTGTGAGTGGGTTGGGATTGCCTGTTCCGGCAATCCATATCTAGAACGACCGGAGCCTCTAGAAAAAAACGTCGTTGGTATTAACCTCCCTAGTCGTCGAATGAATGGTCCGCTGCCTCCAGTTTGGGAAATTTTTGACCAACTTACTCAAATCGATCTCAGTAATAATAATCTCACTGGGTCGATTGAAAATTCTGGATTACTAACTTTAAAAAACCTAGTTTCAATTAATCTGAGCAACAATAAGTTGGATGGCTATCTCGCCGATGTTTTTTCTGGCGATCACCTACTAGTCTCACTAGACATTAGCCGAAATGCTGGAGTAGCCACCGACCCAATGCCACTCAAGCCACTACCCACCTCACTTGCCAAGGTACGTACTTTGAAGCAACTGATACTTAACAACACTTTGCTCGGAGAACCAATCCCCACCGCATTCTCAGAATTATCGCTCAATATTTTTCTAACTGCCAACACCAATCTATGTTTACCAGATGGTCTAAAAGCTTGGTACGAAGCTATCTCAAAAACTGATAATCTGCGTTTTTGCTCAGCAACAGTTCCTACACTTTCACCAACACCCACTAAAACTCCCACACCATCGCCAACTGGGAGACCATCTGCCACACCAACACCAACTGCAACGAGTGGCACCGGAGGTACCACCATTGTTGGTTGCAACCAAAGTTGTGAGAGCAACGCTAACTGCAGCACAAATTTGCGTTGTTACGATGTCGGCGGAAATAAACGTTGTAGATTAGCAACTAATCCTGCAAATGAAAGCTGTCAAGGCATACCAGATCAAGGGTTGAATTTTGCTTGCAATGAATACTGTAGTGATAGTAGTGAGTGTGCAGGAGATTTAACCTGTTGGTATAACCGCTGCCGTGAAGCAGCTAATGTGTCCAGCGTGAGTTGTACCCCACCCGATGCAGATTTAAACCAACTGATGCAAGATAACTGTGGTGATAGTTGCTCGAGCAATCGAGACTGTGTCATTAATATGCGCTGTTATAGCGGTAGCTGTCGCCTCGCAACTAACCCAACTAGCCAATCATGTTCCGTTGCCCCACCTGTTAAGCGTACAACCCCTACAGTTTCTCAACCGAAAGGAGGCTTAGGCAACCCATCAATCACACCTGCGCTCTCCTCCTCACCCAAGGTAAGTCCCACTGCCACTGAAGCATCAGAATCTGCAGTATTAGAACCATCTCCTACCGCAATCATTCCCATCACCCAAACACCACCAGAGCCAGAAAATAAATCTGGGCTATTCGATCAAATTCGCAACTGGTTCTCACAGCTAAAATTTCCAGAATTTGATGCGTCGGGTGTTTCCAATGTCATCCAATCAAAAGGTTTATTAATCGGCTTAGTGATCGCTGGAATTGTATTTTTGTTGCTCGGTATTTTCACTGGCAAGAAGAAAAATACGCCAAAAGCCTCAAGCTTACAAGCACCCCCAACAATCCGTTCCAGCCAAGAAAGCTCGAGTGGAATGATTGATCGCATCAAACAAAAAGGCATCACTCCGCTTAAATAAGAACCACAACTAAGAGTCCATTGCAGTTTTCGATGTTATAGCATACAATATGACGCCTGATTATGGTTAGCCCCACCCAATACTTCCGCGAGGTCATTCAAGAACTCAAAAAGGTGAGTTGGCCAAGCCGTATTCAGACCCAAGAAAAAACCTTAGTGGTATTGGCCACCAGTTTAGTGATTGGTTTATACTTGGGTTTAGCTGATTATATCTTTCAGCAAATCGTAGCATTGGCAATCAACAAATAGTAGTAAAGTCATCAACATGTCAAACAAAAAAGCAACACTACCAAAAGTCGATCAAGAAATTTCTACTCCAGAAGTGAAAGAAAGTGCTGCAGTAGCTGCTAATTTGGTAATTATTTCAACCCAAGAAAATAAAAGAGCGCGCTGGTACGTGGTCCACACCTACTCTGGCCATGAAAACAAAGTTGCTGAAATGATTAAGCAGCGCGCTGAAACCCTGAGCCTCACTGACAAAATCCTTGAAATACTCATTCCTAGTCAAGATAAAATTCAAATTAAGCGTGGTCAACGCAAAACTGTCAACGAAAAAATCTTCCCTGGCTATATGCTTGTTCACATGGAACTGAGCGACGATTCGTGGCTCGCTGTTCGCACTACCCAAGGTGTAACTGGCTTTGTGGGCATTGGTAGCAAACCCACTGCATTGCCAAAACACGAAGTAGAAGCGATTCGTAAATATATGGGTCAGGCTACTCCACAATATAAGGCAGATTACTCAGAGGGTGAAGCCGTCCAAATTGTAGATGGTCCCTTTACCGACTTTTTGGCCACAGTTAGCAATATTGATGAAGCAAAGGGTAAAGTTGAGGTGTTGGTGAATATCTTTGGCCGAGAGACTCCAGTGGCTCTCGACTTCTTACAAGTAAAAAAGGTTGGCACCTAATCCAACAAACTGAAATTACTTCATTGAAGGAATCATATGGCAAAAAAAATCTTACAAGTACTTAAGTTGAACCTCCCCGCTGGCAGTGCTACACCAGCTCCTCCAGTTGGACCAATTTTGGGTCAGGCTGGTATTAACATGATGGATTTCATCAAACAATATAATGAAAAGACCGCTGATAAGCGTGGTCAAATTATTCCAGCAGAAATTACCGTCTATCAAGACCGTTCGTTTAGCTTCGTACTCAAACTTCCCCCGGTTTCAGACATGATTAAACAATCACTCAAACTTGGGAAAGGTAGTGCGAAGACCGGTCTTGAGCCCGTTGGTAAAATGACCATGGCCCAAGTGCGCGACATTGCAGAGAAAAAGCTTGGCGATTTGAATACAACCGATGTTGAACAAGCAGCCAAAACCGTGGCTGGCACTGCTCGTAGTATGGGTGTGACAATCACTGAATAAGTTAAAGGAGAGTTATGGGATCAAAAAGAAATGTATCGATGAGTGCAACAACCGACACAGTAAAAAAGGTTGTGGTTGACGAACCAGTGGTAGAAGAAACAGACGGCGCGGCCAAAACTTCAGAAAAGAAATCAACAAAAGTGGCTAAGTCTCGCCGTGGCAAACGCTATGTGGCCGCGCGCTCCATCATTGATAAAACTAAGCCATACACCATCGCCGAAGCCGTTGAATTGGTCAAGAAAACCTCATACGGCAAGTTTGATTCCAGTATTACTGTTGATGCGACTGTTAAAGAAATCGGTGATCAAGGGAGTGTTTCTTTCCCTCACAGCACAGGTAAAACTTTACGCATAGCAATTGCCTCAGATGAAGTACTGTTTGAGCTAGAATCCGGCAATGCCAACTTTGATGTATTACTCACCACTCCGGCCTTTATGCCTAAATTGGCAAAGTACGCTCGGTTGCTAGGACCCAAGGGCTTGATGCCAAACCCAAAGAACAACACGATCGTACAGGATCCCGAAGCTCGCAAAAAAGAGCTGGAAAAAGGCAAAGTTTCCATCAAATCAGAGCGTAAAGCACCATTGGTGCACATGATCGTGGGCAAAACATCATTTGACAGCAAACAGCTCGTCGAAAACATTGAAGCCCTCGTAACCGCACTTGATTATCGATTGAAAAAACTCTCTATTTCTGCCGCAATGGGGCCTGGAGTTAAGGTCAAGCTCACAAAATAAGGTTTCAAAGCATTTCTTAGGTAGATAGTGTTCCAAATCACCGTAGTTCATGCCGTACTCATCTTTCTATGTTCTAGTAAGGTGTTTCGTTTATTATTCGGTATAATTCAGAGGTATGAGACCAGCTCAACAAGAACTAAGTAGAAGAGAATTTCTGAAATTAGCAGGTTTGGCGACAGCGGCTACTATGTTTCCTTTTCCACGCCTCTTAGTCGAGGCTGGTGTGCAAAACCCAGAAACAGAACAAGCTTGTCCCCTCACCGAATTCTCACCCCATTACTTAGTGCAACAAGGTGGTATCGACGGCGCCTGGGTGCCACTGCCTGTCAACGCGCAAGTAGAAGCCGCAACTCAAATCTTAGGCAAGGCATATATTCGCTTGAAGGATGACAACGATGTTGTCTATTTTCTCAATCCGTTGGCCATTGAACCAAAATATGTGGCACAATCACCTTTAGAGAGAATAGAGCGACTTGTTAGAGAATACTCATTACCACTTGAAAATATTCCCAATTTGAGCAATAAAGAACTGCTTCATGAAGTGAGATTCAAGCTCATGGCAAATGAAGAACATGAGTCACAAGGATATTTATTTGAAATAACCTCCGATAAGCAAGCGCTTGTCTGGCTTCCCCAACGATTAAGTGAGCGATATTTTGAAACAGAAGGTGTAACAATCTATCCCCAGCTAATTTGCGTACCAGATTCTCTGATCGTTGGTTTCGACCCTGACACTGAACTGACAAACAACATCGAGCCAACGAAGAAAAGCGCTACTCGCAATACGCCAGAAAAGTCGCTCCCCGACTTAGCTCTTGAGCAACTTTGGCAACAAGACTACCCAAAAACGCATGAGGCAGCACAATCATTTGATTGGCAAAACAAAGTGGGCTATCAACACAACCCAGAAATGCTTCGCGGTGAATCCATCGCAGAAACGGCTGAGAATTTGCTGAAATACTGTACGAGTAGTGGTGGAGGCGGAACTTTTTTTATCCAAACTTTGAGATCGCTCTACCCACAATTTGAACCAAGCATCCAAACCATTAGTTTGAGAAATTCATTTACTGTCAATGGCGTGGCATATATTACTGGTATAAATCAAAGCAATCAAGATGGCATCTATAAAATTGCGAATAATACAGTCGAACGAATCATTTCTTTTACTGCTGAAAATGCCCAAGGAAGAAGAGTGGGTGGAGCGTTTCCATTACCAGAAAAAGCCGATCGGTTTTGGGTGGTGAGTTTTTATCAATCAAGTGGGATACAAGATTCTCTCGAACTGATCGATCTTCACAATCAACCAAATGGAAACAGAAAACTCCGATTCCCTTCTATTGGCAATAACCCCTACTATGATTTGTACTGTATTTATGTAAAGTTCAATCCCACCGGCACTCATGCAATGGTAACCCGGTATGGCTTCGGTTTTCAACCCCCACCGCCAACCGGCAGAGTCGACGAAGGAGGTGGAGAATGGATAGTCGATCTTGCAGAACTCACTCGGAGAGCGCTAATACCTGGAACTGGCGATATTGAGGTTCCCACTGTTCGAATTACCGGCACCAATCACTCATTCGGCCTCGGTTTTACCGATGGATATTTCGATAAATATGTCCAGACTGCCACAACTCCGAGTACCGTTCAAAATAGAGTCTACCTGCCACTCATTCTGAATAGATTCTTGGCAAATCTATCTATTAGGGGTTCAGAAGCGCTTTGTTGGCATAAAAATAATGACGTTGACACGTATAGACTACCATCCGCACAACCCACTGGATTAGTACCAAGAACCAACCTTGGTCTTACCACGGGATGGAATCCTCATGAAAGGATATCAGGTACAATTGGCAGTGAGGCTAGATCGCTGGCGTATACCTACCCTCGGCCAAATATGGGTGGTCCACACACAGCAATCTTTGGGGTCCTGCCTATGCGGAAAAATAGTGCTGGATCATTTGAATTTGTAGAGATTCCATAGTTCAGCTACTATAATTAAATACATCGCGCGGCACTGTCTTTATTTTGCTGTTTCCTGCAATAATTTATCAATACTTTCTGCAATGGTCTGTACTCCCAAGTCTCCAGCGTCACGACTGCGGACGGCCACGGATTGGGATTCGGCTTCTTTGCCACCAACAACAAACATGTAGGGCACTTTCTGGAGCTGCGCATCGCGAATTTTGGCATTGAGTCTTTCGGATCGCTCATCGATTTCAACACGCAAGCCAGCCTCCATTAATTGTTGCATAACTTGCTGAGCGTACTCAATTTGGCCATCGGTAATTGGCAAAATTTTCACTTGCACTGGAGCTAACCAGAAAGGAAACTTGCCCGCGTGGTGCTCGATGAGAATCGAAACAAACCGTTCGATGGAACCCATGATGGCTGCGTGAATCATCACCACGCGCTCCTTCTCCCCTGCTTCGTTAATACAGAACAAATCAAAACGCTCTGGCATGTTACGATCGGCTTGAATCGTGGCCACTTGCCATTCGCGGCCGAGTGAATCTTTGGTAATGAAATCAAGCTTAGGACCGTAAAAAGCCGCTTCGCCTACTGCTTCTACAAACTCAGCGCCTCGCTCTTTGGCAAAAGAGCGTAATTGTTCTTCGGCCATATCCCACTGTTCTCTCGATCCAAGATACTTTTCCATCTGATTGGGATCGGACAAACTCAATCTCAAATTGAGTTTGGGGAAACCACAAGCTAAGTAAAACTGCTCAATGATATCCCAAATAGCAAACATTTCTTCTTTGAGCTGATTTTCTCGGCAAAAAACGTGTGCATCATCCTGCGTAATACAGCGAACACGCGAGAGACCATTGAGTTCTCCCGTTTGTTCATCTCGGTAGACCATGGTGGTTTCCGCATAGCGCTGAGGAACGTCCCGATATGAACGAGGCAAGTGGTTGTAAATTTGCGTGTGATGCGGACAGTTCATCGGCTTCATGGCAAATTCATGATCTTCGCGGGTGACGATTCTGAACAAATCATTGGCAAATTTACTCCAATGGCCACTGGTTTCATAGAGTTCTTTTTTAGTGATGTGAGGAATCGTCACTTTTTGGTATCCCTTGGCTTGCCGCAACTGCCAGACGTAGTTATCTAATAAATTACGTAATAATGTACCCTTGGGTGTCCAGAGCGGCAGGCCCGCTCCAACCAAATCAGAGAAAGTAAACAGATCTAGCTCCTTACCAAGCTTGCGATGATCACGCAACTTAGCTTCTTCTCTAATGCGCAAATATTCATCTAATTCGGCCTGCGAAAAAAATGCCGTTCCATAAATTCTTGTCAGCATGGGATTTTTTTCGCTCCCACGCCAATAGGCACCAGCCACTGACAATAATTTGAAAAACTTTAGTTGCTCCTTTGGTTGATCAACATGACCGCCGCGGCAAAGATCAATAAATTCACCAGAGCTATAAAGCGTAATCACTTCACCCGCTTTTTCTAAATCAGTAATTAATTCCAACTTGTATGGGTTACCGGCAAATCGCCGTTTTGCTTGTTCTGCACTCACTTCTTCTCGCTTGAATTCTTGCCAGTTTGGCACTAACTCACGCATTTTATTTTCGATACTCTCTAGTTGTTCGTCACCAAGACTCTCTGTGCCAAAATCTATATCGTAATAAAAGCCCTCGTCGATACTCGGGCCAATCGCCAGCTTGGCCTTGGGATACAACCCTAAGACCGCCGCCGCCAACAAATGAGCTGCCGAATGGCGCAACTCTGCTAACTGTTCTTTTTGATTATTTTCTGACATAGTTTCCTTTCAAATGCAATTAATTTGATTATATAGTGTTTTCTACGAAAAAACCCCCTGTCTCAAGGGGGCTTATGGACTACTTACCACAACACCACCCTCAAGCAGGGATAGTAGTTGTAGTAGTGGATCGATAACAAAATTTCATAGAGTCAGCGTTTAGTATAACATGTATTTACTTACTACTTGAATCCACTGTTGAAGAAAATGCAGACAAATTCATCTCATACAAATCAGTACCATAAGAGACTTTATCGTAATAATCATTTGGAACTTCTAATTCTTCTAATATCAGACCTACTATTCCAAGCGCATCTTCAAATAACTCTTTTATTTCAGAACTATGACGATTCACCATTGAGAATCCGATTGGCATCAGTGCATATCGTAAATATGCAACCCATAACATTGTAATCGATGCTGCAGTTCGTTCAGTATCTTCCGGAAGATGATTAATATGGGTGAGAATAATTGGTAATACAAGCAAATTAAATGTTAGCAGATCAGAATACAATGCTAACAACGCTTCGCTGGAAGAGTATTCATTTCTGCCAATTCTTGAATTCCATAGATAATAAAATAATGTCGGTAAGGGCACATAACCAATGATTGTAATCAGTGCTGCGCGAAGTCTATGGTTCTCCTCCTCTGACTCGTCATCCGACATTGAATTCTCATCAGTTGAAACATCTGAATCCCCTAACTCAGGACTCGAACTATCTTTTACTTCTTTTTCTTCTGACATATAACTCCATATTAATTATATGGATATTATATGACAGTATTTGATATATTCAACTGCTGACACCGTCTTCCCAAATTCATTTGCGATCAAAAGATCGCTCACGCTTTTCCTCACCGGACATCAGAAAAAAATTTGCTACACTGATAGAATGACTGAAATTCCACCGATTGGTTTACCAAATAGTAGAAACATACTCAATTTTGTTTTTATTGTTGTAAGTCTTATGTTAAGCCTGAGCTCTTTAGCCTTTTATTCTCTTTGGCGAGCTTCAGAAGTAACCCAATCGATTGATTCCTCTCGTGAAAATCAGTCATCTGCTGCCGATCTAGTTGGCGCCGTTTTGCCTACATCCAAGCCCCCCGCTCCTAGTTTCATCTATCCACCAAGTGGGGATGAAAAAAATAACTGGCAAACCATTGAAACGAGTTTTCAAACAGAAGTTGGCTTTGAGATGGCGTATCCCAAGACGCTGCTACCGATAAAAGAAGATGGCTTGCGAAGTAAAGAAAATTTTTGGAATCCTCTGTTGAAATACCACTTCTTTATCAATGAAGCAGATAAAAAAGCTTGGTCTGAATGTAGTAAAAAGTATGCGGTTTGGATTGCTGGGCTACAAAATCCTTCATCCACCAATGGCAATTCAAACAGAGTTCCGCCGTGCACTCCATCCTCTTTTGAGATTTTTAGCGTATCTTTTGATACTGCAGAAACACCTGCGGTAAATAGTTCTCCTTCTTCAGTTGCAACCAGCGCTAACCACCGATCGTGGTCTATTGGCAATTTAATTGAAAATGGGAAAAACGGGGAATATGGATATGAGGCGAAAACTGTTTTAAATGACTCAGGTTTGATTATTCAAGTTTTTCTAATTTGGCCAAGCAAAGAAGCACTGAATAAAACAGAATCGCTTTTTGGTTACGACTCAAAAACACTCTTAAATAACTTGCTTACACAAATGAACTTTGGAGAACATGGAATGTACGGAAAAACTAACTAGTGCCCAATTAAACCGTTTCCCGCTCTTATCGATTTGCTAATCGAAAACTAACCGAATTTTTCAATTGCACTGGGAGTAGTTGCGGCAAACGACCAACTCTCCTTAGCGAACTCACTGGTTGGCATTGCTTGAAACTTGGTTGCTCAATTTGAGCATACATACCAAGGGTCTCTACTAACTCAAGCAACTCTGACCGACTGGCAACCTTGTTTGAAACTTGTTGCACAATTTTTCCTTTCTGCAAGCGTATAGTAGTAAAAAAACCCGTCCCACGCTGCTCGGACAGGCTTAAGTGCACTATATACTGACAAAATAAAACAGACAATGAAGCACACTTGCGTAGTGAGTAAATGCGATCTAATAATAAAATTATAATATCTATCTAAGTAATTCGCTCTGCTTGCTCCCTGGCCACTAATGGCCCAAGGAAGCAGGCGGAGCGAACTGACGCCCCTCCGTGGCGTCGCTGCTCCACGACATACGACTAATCGTCATGCCTTGATACTAGGGTTGGTCTATTCGGTTGACTGACCTCCTTTAGATCCATTTGACCAGTAACTGGATTGAGCCAGACATACATATCACGG
>Ga0116142_10002911_pt1 | contig 17791 bp, 17 predicted proteins | sample AD_UKC033_MetaG_FD_89785 | JGI IMG/M metagenome (GOLD analysis project Ga0116142, IMG submission 89785) | Active sludge microbial communities of municipal wastewater-treating anaerobic digesters from USA - AD_UKC033_MetaG | ecosystem: Engineered > Bioreactor > Anaerobic > Digestate | place: USA... | reverse complement strand
GCTGAGTTTTGACCCCATGTTCGCTGATCCGGACAATGATGACTTCCATTTGAAGAGTCCGGAGGGGCGGTATGTCACCGGTACCTTTGTGCAGGTGGATGCTTCTTATTCTCCGCTGATTGACGCGGGCAATCCGGGCATTGTTGTCACAAATGAAACAGACCCCAACGGCGGCCGCATAAACATCGGCGCGTTTGGGAATACGGCACAGGCCAGCCGAAGCCGGACGAATGCATGGGTTCTGGCCGTTTACGCCTCGGCGGGCGGTCGCGTTGCCGGCGGGGCTCCTGTACTGCTGACATGGCTGCAGGGGAATCTGGATGCCACCAACCGGGTGACGCTGGAATATTCGTGGGATAACGGAACAACGTGGACCAATATTGTGTCGGGGATTCCGGCCGGCGACGGGCAGTATCTGTGGGACGTGGATGAAGAAGAATCGGGCTCGCCGAAATATCCCGCCAGTCCCACGGCCCGCTGGCGCGTCTTCGTTGAAGCCGATCCCTCAGTTGTTGACGATACCGATGTGTTCTTCTCGCTGAAGGGTCCGTTCACCTTCTACATCAATGACCTGAACATATCCAATGACGTTTATACTGGCGCAGCAGGAAACGATGCGAATCTGGGGATTCTGTCGAATGCGCCCAAACTGACGCTGACTTCCCTGATACAGCAGTGGGATATTGAGGGCGGTGATACCATTGTTCTGGACACGGGCCTGTATATCATCTCCAATGAGGTTGTCATTACGTCCGCCGATGCGGGGAAGGCCGGGTCCCCCGTGCTGCTGATGGGAAGCACGAACGCCGGCGGCGCGCTTCTGTCCCGTTCGACCAATAACACCAGCCTGCTGAGGATCAACGCGGATCACATGGATGTGGCGGGCCTCTCTGTGCGGGGCGGGTTCCTGAGGGCTAACGGCAACAACCTGAATCTGTCCGACTTGAATTTGAGCACCGGCACGGTCGAGATCACATCTCGGTCTTCGACGGTAACCCGCGTGACTCAAGTCGGCTCATACTTCCGCCTGCAGGGTAGCGCGGACATGGTGCTGCAGCGGCTGAACATGCGGAATGCCCGCTTGGAAACAAAGGGCAGCTCGGATATTCTGGTTGAAAACGCGTTGATCTATGGGACCTCCACCAACGCTGTGCTCGTGGATGAGTCTCAGCGGTTTACGATGCGCAATTGCACATTGTCTGTGAACGGCAACCAGTTCCTGCAGTCCGGCTCCTCGCTGTCGGAGATAGAGAACAACATCATGGTTGCAAATGGAGCAAGCCGGTTCTGCATTCTGCAGCTGGGCGGGGCTCTTGATTCGGATTACAATACGCTGGTGACCCGGAACGGAGCATGGTTCGGCAATGCCGAGGGACAGTGGGAGAAGCTGATCTACTGGCAGGATGAGTCGGGACTGGATGTCCACAGCCTGCCGCATGAGCCGCTCTTTGTTAATGAAGGAGGCGGAGATTATCATTTGCAGTCCTATGTCGGAAGCTGGAACGGGACAGGCTGGTCCACCAATGCAAATCATTCGCCCGCAATTGACGCCGGCAACCCGTCCACGGTATACACCAATGAACCGTACCCGCGCGGCCCAGCGGTAAACATGGGCGCCTATGGCGGAACCGAGGAGGCTTCAAAGAGCCTGCTGGATCCCTGGCTGCTGGCCCTGACCGTGAGCGACGGCGGTGTGTTGAGCGGGACCAACACCCTCTACTGGCTGTCGGGCAATATCATCCCAACAAATACGCTGCGGCTTGATTATTCGCTGGACGGGGGCGTCACGTGGATCACCTTTGCGCCTGGACTGGATTCCACCTTGAACGAGTATGCCTGGGACACCACGGCAAACATCACAAACAGCATTGAAACGCTCTGGCGTGTGGTGGTGGAGGCGAACACCAATGTGTTTGATGAAACCGATGAGCCGTTCTCCGTGCGCAATGCCCCGATATATTTCTATGTCAATGACACCAATACCGCAGGGGATGTATTCTGCGGCGCACCCGGTTCCGCTCTGAATGACGGTCTTACAACGAACACGCCCAAGCTGACCATTCAGGGGATTCTGGATGCCTATGACCTGGAGGGTTATGACACGGTATTTGTTGACGCGGGCTACTACAAACTGGGTACAGAGACCCGAATGATATGGTCTGATGCGGGCAAGGCGGATATCGGGAATCTCCTGATCCAGGGGGCTGGAACGGGAACCGTCATTGCGGGCTGGAGCAGGGCCCCGGCGGCCACGGCCTTGCGCATTTACGGAAATTACATTGATTTGCGGGACTTCACGATCAGCGATGCCGGGGTAGGAATTCTTATGGATTCCAACCATTATGTGACGGCCGAGAACCTTTTGATGATCAGCAATGCGCTGGGCATCAATCTGCAGTCCGGCGCAAATTACGACATTCGCAATTCGCTCTTCCTGTATAACACCAACAGCGCCGTCCAGATGGATCGCGTGACCGATGCCTCTGTAGAAAACAACACCTTCTATGGCAATGCTCCCGCCGCGATTTCCCTTATGTCGTCTGTGAACAGTGTGCTGCGGAACAACATATTCGGCCTTACCGCCGCGGAGGCATATGCCTATGGAGGAACATCCAACGATGTGGCGAACAATGTGACAATGGATTACAATGTCTATTATTTTTCCGAGCCGGGCTACATTTACAGCACGTTCAACACGCTGCTTCCGTGGCAGCTGAACTACGGGCATGATTACCGCAGCGCGATCACCAACCCGTTGTTTGCCGCGGTGGATAACCGGGATTTCCATCTGCAGTCAGCGGCTGGCCGCTATCTGCCGGGTACCGGATTCGTGACGACGGACAGTGAGACGTCCTGGGCGATTGACAAGGGCGATCCGTGGGCTGATTACAGCCTTGAGCCCGACGAAAACGGGGCTCGAATCAACATCGGCCGCTATGGCGGAACAGAAGAAGCAAGCAAGGGAAGCACGAATGTGGTGGTCTACGCGCGCTCGCTGAATGATCCGGTGTTTATCACCGATACCAACAGTATCTGGCCGTTGATTTGGACCGCCCTGAATGTGCCCACCGGCACGCTGGTCACGGTGCAGTACTCGGGTGATGGTGGGGTGACCTGGGAAGACATTGCCACAGGATTGAATGTTTATGAGGAATATATCATCTGGCAGCCGACCTTTGAGGATAACTCTTACAGCGCTTTGTGGCGGGTGGTTGACTCAACCAATGCTCCGGTATATGTGGACACCAACGACACCGAGGCGGGCCTGTTCTTTGGAACCTTTGAGATATCCGAGGCAAACAACATGGAAGGCACCAACATGCATTACATCATCTGGCGCGGGGCATGGAATGAGGCCTATCAGGTTGAATATTCATACGGATTCACCCAGTTTGGAGATATCATCTGGTCAAATTGTGTGGACGGAGTGGGATCGAATCAGGCGGCCTACCGGTTCACCACATCAGGCGGGAATTTCCGCTACGAGGACATTGAAAGTCCAAACCAGTCCAACCGGCTGTACCGGGTCAAGTGGATTCAGAGCCCGTAGCCGGGAGATATGTTAATCGCGGAGGGCGAGGGCAACCTCGCCCTTTGCTTTGAAGGGAGGTTCGATTGCGAATTATCAGCGGTCAGCTCGGCGGGAGGACCATCAGGATGCCCCGGGGGGATGTCCGGCCCACGCAGGACAAGGTCCGGGAAGCAATCTTTTCCTCCCTTGCTCCGCTGATTCCCGGGGCGCGCGTTCTGGACCTGTTTGCGGGCAGCGGAGCCATGGGACTGGAGGCATGGAGTCGGGGGGCGGCGGCGGTGTGCTGGGTGGAGCAGAATCGGTCTGTTTTTCGTACCCTGCAGCAGAATGTCAGGGAGTTGTGCGGGGACAGTCCGCAGGCGCACTGTGTGTGCGCCGATGCCTTCAGCTTCCTTCGGAATGGGGGCGGAGTGAAATATGATATTGTTTTTTGCGATCCTCCGTATGGGAAGACGGAGAGGGGCCGTCTTGAACAAATGCTGAACGTTCTGGGGGGCAGTCCGTCCTTGCCTCCGGGGGCCCTGTTGGTTTATGAACATGGGGCAGCGGAGGCTCCTGCGGATTCTCCCTTGTGGGAGCTGAAACGGAGCCGCCGCTACGGGAAAACAGGTGTCGTTATTTACCAGAAGTTGAGCGAACGGAGAGATTGCGGTGAGCACTAAAGCGATTTATGCGGGAACATTCGACCCTTTGACGCTGGGGCATATGGATTTGATCCGTCGAGCCTCGGGTATTTTTGATGAACTGATTCTCGCGGTGGCCGGGAGCACCCGGAAGCAGACGCTTTTTTCACTTGAGGAGCGCGTGGCCATGGCGACGGAAGTCGTGACCCCGTTTAAAAATGTCACGGTGGAGGGCTTTAACGGCCTGCTGGTGGATTACGCCCGGTCGAGAAAGATCCATGTCGTGGTGAGGGGGCTGCGGGCTTTTTCCGATTTCGAATTTGAGTTTCAAATGGCGTTGATGAACCGGAGCATGGCTTCTGACGTGGAAACCATGTTTCTGATGCCCAAGCAGGACTACAGTTATGTCAGTTCCAGTTCCGTGCGCGAAGTGGCGGAATTGGGCGGAGATGTAACCGCTTTTGTTCCGCCCGCTGTCAAACGGGCGCTTGATTTAAAGCTGAAAAACCGGGTTTAACACTGCATGCGCATAGAAACAGCCAGACTGACTCCGGCCGGAAGCCTGTTCAAGGGTGAGCATCCAGCCTCTGTTCTTGAACTGGAGCACGAAGCGCTGCTCCACGCGGAAGAGCCGGTTGTTTACGAGCTGACGGTTCGTCTGGTTTCCCACGAAGTGCTGGTGCAGGGCCGGATTTCCACCAAAATAGAGGTCCAATGCTCAAGATGCGGCGAATTTTTCTCGACATTGGTGGAAGATTCCTCTTTCCTGTGCACTTACGAAATTGAGCCGGGGCAGGACTCACTGGATATCACCGAAGATATCCGCGAGGCGATCCTGTTGCTTATACCGGCCTTCCCCGTATGCAGAGAAGACTGCAGGGGAGTATGTATGCAGTGCGGCCGGAATTTGAATGAGGGCCCCTGCAGTTGTAAGAAGAAAGTATTGAATGATCCGTGGGAGAAACTGAACCGGCTGGATCTGTAAAAAACAGGCTGGATGGTGGAATTCAGCAACGATCAGGAGGCATTTTATGGCCGTACCGAAAAGAAAGAAATCAAAGAGCAAGAAGAGAATGCGGAAACGCTCGCTTTCCGGCGAGATTCTGGCTGCCCGTCCCTGCCCGCAGTGCGGCGCCCCTGTGCAGTCTCATCGAGCCTGTCCGTCGTGCGGCACCTACAAGGGCCGGCAGGTTGTTTCGGTGACCGCCGACGAGTAGAGCCCATGCGCATTGCTGTTGATGCCATGGGCGGGGATTTTGCCCCTGCCCAGAATGTGGAGGGTGTGCTGGAGGCGCTGGAAACTCTGCCCCAGATCGAGCATCTCTTCCTGGTTGGGATTGAAGAAGCGATCATCAAGGCGCTTCCGCCCGGGCGTTCTTTCCCTTCAAAAGTGGAGATTGTCCCGGCGTCTCAGGTGGTGGAAATGCACGAATCTCCCGCGGTGGCTGTTCGGCGCAAGAAGGATTCCTCCATCGGCCGCGCCATTGATCTGGTGAAGCAGGGGAAGGCGGATGCCGTATTTTCCGCCGGCAACACAGGGGCGGCGGTGGCCGCCTGCACCCTGAAGCTCAGGACGCTTGAGGGCGTTGACCGGCCGGCCATTGCGACGGTTATGCCCACCACCGGCGACAAGCCGTTTGTTCTGATTGATGCCGGGGCCAATACGGACTGCGAACCGGAACTCCTCTATCAGTTTGCTGTCATGGGAAGCATCTATGCGCGCGAGATCATAGGAATTTCCAATCCGCGAGTCGGCCTTCTCAGCATCGGCGACGAGGATGCCAAGGGCAATGAGGAAACCAAGGCGGCTTTTGCCATGCTTGAAAAATCCAGCCTGAATTTCATCGGGAACGTGGAGGGCCATGATCTTTACAGCGGAGAGGTTGACGTGGTGGCCTGTGACGGGTTTGTCGGCAATGTGGTCCTGAAAACCAGCGAAAGTGCGGCCCATTCCATCAGCCGGTGGCTTAAGATTGAGCTCACAAGGAATTACCTCCGGATGCTGGGCGCGTTTTTGAGCCAGGGGGCCTTCAAGACACTGAAAAAGAAACTGGATCCGGCGGCCTACGGCGGCGCGCCCCTGCTGGGCACCAACGGAGTCTGCATCATCGGGCACGGATCGTCTTCGCCCCATGCGGTACGCAACGGTATTCGCGTGGCCTGTGAATCGGTCAACCACAAGATTAATCATCACATCGTCAGCGCGCTGGCTGACTCGGCGTCGGGAGAAAAGAGTGAGTAAAAAGGAAAAATTCTCTGATGCAGGACGCCTGCGCACCGTCTCCATTGCCGGCACCGGCTCCTATATGCCGGAGCGGATTATGACGAATGCCGAGCTCGAAACCATGGTGGAGACTTCCGCCGAATGGATCGTGACGCGAACAGGCATTGCGGAACGCCGCCTCGCCGGCGAAAGTGAAACCACTTCCGATATGGGGGCCGAAGCCGCCCGCCGCGCGCTGGCGGATGCCGGGGTCAGCCCGGAGGAAGTGGATCTGATTGTGCTGGCCACCATCACCCCCGACCTGCCGTTTCCCAACACTGCTTGTCTCGTTCAGGATAAAATCGGCGCGAAAAATGCCGCCTGTTTCAGCCTTGAGGCGGCCTGTTCCGGATTTGTTTTCGCAATGGAAACCGCCAGGCAGTTTGTGGCGACCGGCGCGGCAAAGACGGCGCTGGTGGTCGCGGCCGAGAAGATGAGCAGCATCATTGACTGGACCGATCGAGAGACCTGTGTGCTGTTTGGTGACGGGGCGGGAGCCTGTGTCCTGAAGGCGGCCGAGGGGGATAAGGGTCTGGTACACGCCGTGCTGGGCTCAAACGGCGCGCTGGCTGAACTGCTCATGGTTCCGGGCGGCGGTTCGCGCCTTCCCTTTTCCGAAGAAGTCCTGCGTGAACGCAACCATTACCTGAAAATGGAAGGCCGTGAGGTTTTCAAGCATGCGGTCAAAAGCATGACGGCCATTGCACAGCAGGTTTGCGCCGAGAAGGGGCTGACCACAAAGGATGTGGCCTGCATCGTGCCGCATCAGGCCAACATCCGCATCATTGAGGCCATCGGCCAGCGGCTGGGGGAGCCGAAGGAGAAGTTTTTCATCAATCTCGACAGATATGGAAACACATCGGGCGCCTCCGTGATCGTCGCGCTGGACGAAGCTGTCCGGTCCGGCGTCATTAAAAGAGGGGATCTGGTCATGCTGCTGGTGTTTGGCGGCGGATTCACCTGGGGGGCTTCACTTCTGGAGTGGTCAAAATGATGAAGACAGCATTGATATTTCCCGGGCAGGGAGCCCAGGCAGTGGGCATGGGAAGGGACCTCGCCGAAGCTTTTCCCGCCTGCAAAGAACTCTTTGATCGCGCCGGCGCCGTGCTGGGCTGCAATCTGGCGCAGCTTTGCTTTGAAGGCCCTGAGGAGCTGCTCACGCGGTCTGACAATGCCCAGCCGGCAATTTTTACGGCCAGCATTGCCTGTCTGGAAGCGCTTAAGCTGGAATATCCCGGCTTTTCTTTCGACGTGACCGCGGGTTTGAGCTCGGGCGAATGGGCTGCTCTGCATGCCGCCGGAGTGCTCAGCTTTGAGGATGCCATCCGAATTCTCGTCGCCCGCGGCCGTTTCATGATCGAGGCCTGTCACCAGCAGCCCGGGGCCATGCTGAGTGTCATGAACCTGGATCTGGAAATTCTTCGGAAAATCAGTGCAGAAGCCGGCATTGAAATCGCCAATCTGAATTCCCCGGGCCAGACCGTGCTTTCGGGCCGGGTTGAAGGCATTGAGCGGGCGGAAATACTGGCCAAAGAGGCGGGGGCCAAGCGCGCAATCAGGCTCAATGTCTCCGGGGCTTTTCATTCGTCGCTGATGAATTCGGCAGCTGATCGTCTGGCCGAAGTCCTGGCGGGGATTTCATTCAGAACCCCTTCTGTTCCCGTGGTTTCCAATGTGACTGCGGAGCCTCACGGGACCCTGGAGACGATTCCGGCCCTGATGGTGCGCCAGGTCAATTCGTCCGTCCGCTGGGTGGAGTCGGTCGAATGGATGAAGGCTCACGGTGTTTCCCGTTACATTGAATGCGGGCCCGGAAAAGTCCTGTCCGGTCTGGTAAAGCGCATTGACAAAGAAGCCATCTGCCTTAACATACTGGATCTTGAGTCTTTAAGAAGCTCGCAGGCCGCATTACAGGGAATTGGATGACGGATTTGAACGGAAAAGTGGCAATAGTAACGGGTGCCGCCCGGGGAATCGGACAGGCCGTGGCCGTCAGACTGGCGTCGGCAGGCGCGGATATCGCGCTGTGCGATGTTCAGGCTGGATGGCTGGATGAAACGGCCGGCCGGATCGCGGAACTTGGCCGCCGCGCTGAAAAGTATGCCGTTGACGTGTCCAGCAGCGCGGACGTTGAGGCCGCCATTTCCCAAATTCATCAGGATTTCGGCCACATTGATGTTCTGGTAAACAACGCCGGCATCACAAAGGACGGTTTGCTGGCGCGCATGAGCGAGCAGGACTGGGATGCCGTTTTGAATGTGAACCTGAAGGGGGCATTCCTTTTCTGCAAGGCGGCTTCGCGCATCATGATGAAGCAGCGGACCGGAAGCATTGTGAACATGGCTTCCATTATCGGGCTGATCGGCAATGCGGGCCAGTGCAATTATGCCGCGTCCAAAGGCGGCCTGATCTCCCTGACGAAATCGGTGGCCAAGGAGCTGGCGGGCCGGAATGTTCGCGCCAATGCCGTTGCCCCCGGCTTCATAGAGACCAAAATGACCGAAAAGCTGTCCCCGGATGTCCAGCAGAAGATGCTGGAGGCCATCCCGATGAAGCGATTCGGGAAGCCCGAAGATGTGGCCAATGTGGTTCTGTTCCTCGCCAGCGATGCGTCCGCCTACATGACCGGACAGACGTTGACCGTTTCGGGCGGCATGGTGATGTGATTTTGCACGGTAAAAGGAATTCCGGATCAGTGAGTTTGTTTTGCCTGTATAGTTGAAAATAGTGCGATGGTTTAACCAAAAACAGGAGGCTAGAAATGGCACTTGAAGATAAAGTGAAAGAAATCATTGTTGAGCAGCTGGGTGTTAACGCCGATCAGGTGACCCCCGAGGCTTCTTTTATTGAAGACCTGGGCGCCGACTCGCTGGACACGGTCGAGCTTGTGATGGCTTTTGAAGAAGAATTCGGCGCGGAAATTCCGGATGAAGATGCCGAGAAGCTCACGAGCGTCGGCGCGGTCATCAATTACCTTAAAGAAAAAGGGCTTGGCGCCTGACAGCCGCAGGCCGCTGATTTTGAACCGGGCCGGACTGAACACTCCCGCCCGGTTCATTTTCACGTTTATTCCGTTTAGGGGAAGGCAGGGAAGGAACCATGACAAGAAAAGTGGCTGTCACCGGTTTGGGTATTGTGTCTCCGCTCGGATGCAGTGTAGACACGGTCTGGAATCGCCTGATGAGCGGCGAGTCCGGCATCGGCCCCATCACCTATTTTGACACAACCCTCTTCGACGCCAAAATCGGCGGACAGGTGAAGGAGTTTGATGTGGATGCCTTCATCCCCAAAAAGGAGCAGCGCCGCATGGATCCGTTCTGCCACTACGGGATCGCCGCGGCCAAAATGGCGGTTTCCGATGCCGGCCTTGAAATGGGAAAAGAGGATCCGTGGCGCGTGGGCGTCATGGTCAGCTCCGGCATCGGGGGGCTTCAGGTTGTCGAGGTTCAGTGCAACAACTTCCTGCAGAGAGGGCCGTCGCGGTTCTCCCCCTTCATGATCCCTCAGATGATCACGAATATCCTCTCCGGGCGAATTGCCATTGAACACGGCATGAAAGGCCCCAATTTCTGCGTCGTGTCGGCCTGCGCATCCGCCACCCATTCCATCGGCGAAAGCCTGCGCATCATTCAGAGCGGCGACGCCGATGTGATGCTCACCGGCGGCGCGGAAGCCCCGGTCTGCGTCCTCTCGGTGGGCGGATTCTGTGCCATGCGGGCGCTCAGCACCCGCAATGACGATCCGACCCGGGCCAGCCGCCCGTTTGACCGGGACCGTGACGGGTTTGTTTGTGCAGAGGGGGCGGGGGTGCTTGTCCTGGAGGAAATGGAGCACGCCCGGGCACGCGGGGCGAAAATCTACTGTGAGCTGGCCGGTTACGGCCGCACCTGCGACGCTTATCACATCACCGCGCCTGACGAGGGCGCTGAAGCGGCCGCAAAGGGCATCAGCCTTGCTGTGGCGGATGCCGGGATGAATCCCGATCAGGTGGAATACATCAATGCCCACGGAACGAGCACTCCGCTGAATGACAAGGGCGAGACGCTGGCCATCAAAAAGGCTCTCGGCGAAACCGCGGCCCGCAAAACCATGGTGGGGTCAACCAAGTCCATGACCGGCCATCTGCTGGGTGCCGCCGGCGCGGTGGAAGCGATTTTCTGCTCCATGGCTCTGAAAAAGGGACAAATTCCCGCAACCATCAATCTGGAAAATCCGGATCCCGCATGTGATTTGGACTATGTCCCGAACACCGCGCGCGAAGTGCCCATTAAAACGGCCTTGAGCAATTCCCTTGGATTTGGGGGACACAACGCCACCGTTGCCTTCAAGGCGGTCTGACGGCTCATGTGTTTCCGGGCCCGCCTTGCTGCGGGGCCATGCGTGTGGTGCCCATTTCATGTGAAATGAGCCCGGGCGGAAAGAACCGCTTGTTTTGCGTCCTTTTTTTCTGCAATCTTCGTTCCGGGTGAATGGCTTTTAACAATGAAGGAGAAACCATCATGGATAATACAACAGCTCAGTCCGTTATAGATGCACAGGTCGAAATTACGGGAACCATTAAAAGCGGCGGGTCCATCAAGATTGACGGCAAACTGAAGGGCGACCTCCAGTGCGAAGGGGATGCAACGATCGGGAAAAGCGCGGTGATTACCGGAAACCTGACGGTGAACTCCGTGGCGGTGGCCGGCGCCGTGACAGGTAACATCGTGGCCAAGGACCGCATCCAGATGCAGTCCAGCGCGCGAGTGATGGGCGATATCAAAGCCAAGCGTCTTCACGTGGAGGACGGAGTCACATTTGTCGGGAAGTCAGAGGTGAATCCTTCCGGCGGGCCTGTTTCTTCAACGCCCAAGCCGGAGGCGGAGGAATCCAGGTCCGGGATGTTCAGCGGGAAAAAGTAAACTCGCGAACTGATTTCACACCGGAGGAATGGAGTGGCTCCGCGCAAAGCCGGAGAGGTTGACGGATTCATGGCTTTGAAGGCGGCCCAGCGGGCCGTCAAAAAAGCCCCGGCCGCGCCTGTGCCGCCAGCGCCCCCCTCAGTCGCAAAAGATTCCGGCGGCGCGCAGAAGAAGATCGGTTCACACATTGGAAAGACCACGATGCCGACCCGGCACGAAGTGGTCTGCTATGAATGCGGTTTCTTCTTTCAGATGACCGGCCGCCCGAAGAGTACCTTCTGTCCGAAGTGCAAGGCGAACCTGACCTTCTCGGATCACTCGATCGAAACGGCATGGTCCGAATCCCTCAAGACGGCCGGCTCCATTCTAATTGGACCTGCCGGAGTCGTGACAGCGGGGGAGTTTATTGCGACGGATATCATTGTCGAAGGCCGCGTGGAAGGCGGGGCGCTGATGGCTTCCCGTTTTCTGGAGGTGAGGGCCGGGGCGACGGTCACCGAGCAGGCCATGAAAAGCCGTGATCTCCGGATTGCCGCCGGCGCAAGTGTGAAACTGACCTCGGCGGCGGTCTACCGCAATGTGGACATTGCCGGCCGGCTCCGTGCGCGGCTTAAAGCCTCCGGGACCGTGAATATTTCCGCATCAGGCTGCTTTGAAGGGGAACTCACCGGCGCGCATCTCACGGTTGAAGAGGGCGGGGGCCTGCGCGCGCGCCTGCATGTTGAAGCGGATGTAAAGAAATAACGGCTGATCAGGGTGCAGGGGGGCCGCCTGGGTTGACCAGGGTCTTCATTTCCCGGACCCATTGCAGATACTCCCGGGCCATCGGAAACGCTGGTTCAAGCATAACGGCGATTTCCAGATCCTTTTCGGCATCAATAAAATTGCCTTCTCCAGTGGCGGCCACGCCGCGCCAGAAATAACCATCGGGCTTGTAGCGGTTCATGCGGAGCAGTTCCTCCGCATTCGCCCGCAGCGGGAATTCGTTGGTTGTGCTGAACACCTCGTGGTTCTTCTGTGAAAGCTCCGCAAACGCCTTTTCCTCCGGGGAAAGCTCCTGTTCGGGCGCCCTCCGCGCGCAGCCTGCGATAAGGGCGATCGCGCTGACGGCGGCAAGAAGATATGCTGCTTTTTTCATGAAAGTACTATAGCATCACATGGTCTTCTGCTCAAGCGAATCACATGGAGCGGTTCGGACGAAAGTTCACACCTGACTGATCCATCTCAGGAATCCGATCAATGCTCCTCCTGCAATCAGCCAGGTGGAACTTGTGCGGAAACGAATCAGCAGCAGTCCTGCGAGCAGCGCGATCATAACGCTGGCCGGGTCTGTCAGCGAAGACATGCCCAGCTGCCATGTCACCGCCGCCATCAGGCCCAGAGAGGCCGCATTCACCCCGTCCAGCAGGCTCCCCGCCCACGGCGATTTCCGCATCCGGGGGATGAGGGGATTGAAGAGCCCAACAAAAATGAACGAGGGCAGAAATATTCCGAGAGTGGCCGCCAGCGCGGCGGGCGGGCCGCCCATCTGATATCCGATGAAGGTTGCGGATGTGAACAGCGGCCCGGGCGTAACCTGTCCAATGGCTATCGCGTCCAGCATCTGCTGATCGGTCAGCCATCCGTAACGCACAACGAAATCGGCCCGCAGGAATGCAAGCAGCACATATCCGCTGCCGTACATGACCGATCCGATTTTCAGGAACGTGAGAAAGAGCCGCATCAGTCCGAAAGGGACTCCGGCGGGCGCGGCAGAAACCACGGGGGCGAGGGGGAGGGCAGCGGCGAACATGGCCGGCTGGATCCTCCGAATATTGCGCAGCAGCATTACGCCTGCCCCGGCGCCGAAAAGCAGCGCGATTTCATTCCCTCCGGCAAAGCAACCCGCAAGAACAAGCGCGGCCGCGGCTGCGGCCAGAGGGGTTTTGAGCGCTTTGCGGCCCAGCATCCAGAGGGCCTGCAGAATGATGGCTATGATGACCGGTTTCACTCCATCAAGAAGCCACTGGGCCTGCGGCACACTTCCATAACGGGCATACAGGCCGGCCAGCAGAAGCACGATCAGCATGGCGGGAACCACAAAACAGAAACCGGCCAGAAGCAGCCCGCGCCAGCCCGCGCGCAAATAGCCGAGATGGATGGCCATTTCCGTTGAATTCGGTCCGGGTATCAGGTTGGTCGCGCCGACCAGTTCCAGAAACTGACTGTCGGTCAGCCATTTCCGGCGAATCACAGTCTCATCGTGCATCATGGCCAGATGCGCCGCCGGTCCCCCGAAGGCGGTAACCCCCATGCGCAGAAAAAGTCGGGCCACTTCCGCCAGCCGTGCGCCTGTTTTCTCGTGTTGATCAGCCATGCCGCCGGTTTATAGCATCCGGTCTTTCCGGGGCTCAATCTTTTCTCTAACCCGATAATCCCCTGATCAGGTCTTTACCTCTTGACCTGCGACGGCAATGCCGCTACAAGGGCACGGAATTTTAGACCAAAACAGAAGGAATGGTTCGAATGAAGGCATATAAAACTGCAATTCTGGGTGTCCTGGTGACGGCAATGGTTTTTCCCCTGCGGGCAGCGGATGATAAAACGGGGGAGATCACGCTTGATCAGATTTCCGCCCGCGCGGAGGAAAACCGGAAGCAGTATGAGCAGCTCATTAAATCGCTTGAACGAACGGTAAAAGAAAGCCAGCAGCGGGTCACTGTGCTGAAGCAGCAGAAGGACAACTGGAAGACAGAGATTTCCTCGCTGGAGACGGAGATTGGCGACCTGCAGGCGGAGCGGAAACGGCGCGAAAAGGAGATCGCCCAGCAGGAGGAGCTTGTCATTGGACTGCAGCAGAAATTCAAACTGCTGGCTGAAACCATCGACATTTATGAAAACGCCGCAGATTTCCAGGCCCAGATTCAGGAGAAGGATGTCATGATCAATGCCCTTCAGCAGCGCGCGCGCGCGCTGGAGAAGGAATCCGCCGCCGCCCGGAAAAGCGCCGACAAGCTTCTGGCAGAGACCCGCCGCGAATCGGAATCCTGGCAGAAAATGACCCGCGACTATCAGCAGAAACTGGCGGCCCAGGAAAAACGAACGGTCCAGCTTGAGCAGGAGCTTTCTGAAAGCTCCGCGCGCATCAGGGAACAGGGCAAGAAACTGGACGAAGAAACCACCGCACGCCGTTTTCTCGAGCAGGTTGTGGCCGACCGCGACCGCCAGTTGTCCGAAATGCATGCCCTGCTGAAAGAAACTGAAGAGGAGAAAAACGCGGCGAAAGCCGATGCCCTTGCCACGCTGGAACTGCTGGAGTCGTTTCTGGCCGACCGCGACAATCTGAAGGGCGCCGTTGAGCGTGTGCGCGGAAATCTCGGCCGCTGACGGAAGTTATTTGAGTTCGTGATTGTGCGGGATGCACCGCCCGGATAGAATGACTGCACTATGAAACTTCAAATCAGCAGACCGATCGCATTTTTCGACATTGAATCCACGGGCGTGAATACCATGCAGGACAGGGTCATTGACCTGGCTGTGGTTAAACTGATGCCCGACGGATCCCGGGAGGTCTTCTCCTGGCGGCTCAATCCGGGCATGCCGATCCCGAAAGGCTCCACGGCCATACACGGCATCACTGACGCCGATGTCGCGAACAGTCCCTCGTTTGCCGACAAGGCCGGCGAGATTCTGGCCTGTTTCGAGAATTGCGACCTTGGAGGGTTCAATGTGCTGGGTTATGACATTCCGCTGCTCCAGGCGGAGTTCGCCCGCGTCAACATGACCTTTGACATGACCGGGCGCAATGTTGTGGACGGCGCGCGCATTTTCCACCAGAAGGAGCGCCGCACGCTGACGGCCGCCCTCAAGTTCTACTGCAGCGATGAACACACCGATGCGCATGGTGCACTGGCCGACGTGGAGGCCACCATTCGCGTGGTGGAGGGACAGCTCGATCGTTACGACGATCTCTCCGGAAATGTGGAAGAGCTTTCGGCTTTCTGCAATCCGAAGAATCCCAATGCCATTGACGCGCAGGGGAAAATTGTCTGGAACGACGACAACGAGGCGGCCGTCAACTTCGGCAAGCATCAGGGACAGACACTGCGCTGGCTGGTGCGCAACGAGGCCGGTTTCATTCAGTGGGTTCTCAAGAAGGATTTTTCTGAAGACATCAAAACCATTCTGCGTGCCGCCCTGGCGGGCAATTTCCCCGTCCGTAAAATGGAAGAACCCGAAGCCTGAATTTTCGGCCGGCGTGTAGGTTGAGCCGTGAACGGGAGTGGATCCAATATGGACTGTCCGCTGTGCAATGCGCCGGCGGACTTTTTTGTTCGGACTTCCCTGCGTGACTGGCATCAATGCTCCCGGTGCGCGCTCCGGTTTGTTCCGGCGGCACAGCATCCCCCGGCAGGGATTGAAAAAGCGCGCTATGACCTGCACCGCAATGACCCGGCCGACAGCGGATATGTGGCCTACCTGAGCCGGCTGTTCCTGCCGCTCCGGGAAAGGCTCATGCCCGGCGCCCGCGGCCTGGACTACGGCAGCGGTCCGGCGCCGGTGCTGGCACGGCGTTTCACCGATGCCGGATTTCCCTGCGAACCCTACGATGTCTTTTACGCCCCCGAAACTGGGCGGCTCGCCTCTCAGTACGATTTTCTGGCCTGCTCTGAAGCCATTGAACATTTCTTCCATCCCCGGGAGGAATTTGAGCGTTTTCTGAAACTGGTTCGCCCGGGCGGCTGGATTGGAATCATGACCCAGCTGTATGATGAGGCGGCCCAGCCGTTTGATCAGTGGCACTACACCCGCGACGTGACCCATGTCTGCATCTTTGCCCGCGCCACCTTCCAGTGGCTGGAAAAGAGATACGGCCTCAGCGCCGAATATCATCCCCGCGGGGTTGTCCTGTTCCGGAACACCCAGACCGCATCACGCGGAAACGACAACACTTAATATAGGACTAAAACAGTCCTATATTGATGATGGCCCGAAAGATGCAGTCCACCGCGATCAGATATGCAGTCCGAAGGCAAAAAACGCGAAAAAACGCGAAAAAACGCCGGAAAACGCCTAAAAATCGCCAAAAAGTGTCAAAAAACGCTTAAAATTGGCCAAAAACGCAGATTTTCAAGAAAGAACGCACAAAAAAAGGCCGCGCGATGCGCGGCCTTTTTTTGTCCATTCAAAGGGCGGATCAGACAATATATTTTCCGCGGGGGGTGTAGTGAGTATGCAGCAGCTTGTGAGCAAGGTGGCTGCACGGCCCCTCCTTCAGGAATTCGTTGTAAATCCGCTCGATGGCCGGATTCTCGTGCGACTTGCGCACTTCATAGGCTGTATCCTCGGCGTAGATGGCGCGCGCGCGGGCCGCGCGGATTGCCGGGCTCGTCGGAATCGGCTGCCCGCCGCCTCCGATGCATCCGCCGGGACAGGCCATGAATTCGATGAAATGGCATTCGCTGAGTTTGCCGCCCGCTTTGATGTTTTCCATCACGCGCTTGGCGTTGGCGGTTCCATGGGCCACCGCAACCTTCAGTGTTGCACCTTTCAGCCACTTCCAGTCTTTCACGACGTGTTTCACGAGATCGGGCACAGGACCGACTTCCTTGATGGGGATTTCCGCGTAGCGGATGCCCTCCATGCCGCGCACGGGGATGATGTCCGCATGATCAAAGAAGTTCTCCACCTTCTTCCCTGTGACCAGTTCAATGACCGTTCGAAGGGCGGCCTCCATCACGCCGCCGGTCGCGCCGAAGATCACGCCGGAACCGGTGGCGGTGCCAAAGGGATCATCGAAGTCGGACTTCTCCATGGCGGGCAGGTTGATGCCGGCCTCGCTGATCATCTGCGCCAGCTCGCGCGTGGTCAGGCCGTAGTCAATGTCCTTGAAGCCGCTGTCGCACATTTCCGGGCGGTTGCACTCGAACTTCTTGGCGGAGCAGGGCATCAGGGCCACGGTGACGATATCCTTCGGGTCAATTTTCATCAGCTTGGCATAGTAGGTCTTGATGACCGCGCCGAACATCTGCTGCGGGCTCTTGGCCGATGACAAATTGGGGATGTATTCCGGATAGAAATGCTCCAGAAACTTCACCCATCCCGGCGAGCAGCTCGTGAACTGAGGCAGCGCCACGGATTTGTCCTTCTGAACCAGGGCCTTGTAGAGACGGATCAGCAGCTCGGTGCCTTCCTCAATGATGGTGAGGTCGGCCGAGAAGTTGGTGTCGAAGACCTTGTCGAATCCGCACAGGCGCAGCGCCGTGTTCATCTGGAACGTCAGCGGCTGGCCCGGCTCAAGGCCGAAGCACTCGCCGATGCCCGCGCGCGGGCTCGGGGCGGTCTGGATCACGACGTGCTTGGCAGGGTCGTCAATGGCCGCCCAGACCTCGTCGGCCGGGTCGTTCGCCCGCAGCGCGCCGGTCGGGCAGCGGTTGATGCACTGTCCGCAGTTGATGCAGACGACCTCGCCCAGCGGCTTGTCAACGAAGGT
>Ga0116142_10002910_pt1 | contig 17797 bp, 13 predicted proteins | sample AD_UKC033_MetaG_FD_89785 | JGI IMG/M metagenome (GOLD analysis project Ga0116142, IMG submission 89785) | Active sludge microbial communities of municipal wastewater-treating anaerobic digesters from USA - AD_UKC033_MetaG | ecosystem: Engineered > Bioreactor > Anaerobic > Digestate | place: USA... | reverse complement strand
GTTCTATTGCACAGGCCGATCTTTCGGTCCATGAGGCCTTTGACAAGGCTGCGATCGATGCAAGGGAGCTTGCGGAATATCTTGACCCCGTTGCTTGTGTTTCACGCCGATCCCAGATAGGAGGGCCTGCGCCAGAGCGCGTGCCCGAGCAGATCGAGCGCCTGCGAAGATTTATAGCGCCTTAAGGACGCATGTTGGATCTTATCACGAAATCGAATTAGTGGAGTTTCTTTGACGGGATTGTCGGGATTTTGCAGGATGGACAGGACAAAACTCCAACCCAAGTATGTGTTTTTGTTATTGACCGCCTTCCTTGGTTGCCTCGATCATTATACTCTCTACCTTGATTCCATTATATTGTCTTTTGCTGATTTCTTTGTCTTCTGTAAAAACTTTAACTTTGAATCCTACATTTTGGATCATTTTAATGTAGTCATCCTTCAATACTGCACCACCGACGCAGCCTGCAATGAGCTCTTCATCGTTTCTTTGTTCCTGTGTCAATTCTTCCAACAAGACGATATCGGAAATAAACATTTTTCCGCCATTTTTTAAGACCCTGTAGGCTTCGCTAAAAACTTTTTCCTTGTCCGGCGATAAATTGATCACGCAATTGCTTATAATACAATCTATTGTATTTGACTCAATTGGAATATTGGGGCTTCAGGGAATAGTATGGGTGACATGACAGAAGGCAGGAATCTTTGCATACTTGAAGCATGGAAGACAAAGAACTCTATGAGAAGCTATTAGGTGTAAAAGAGCCATGGGATGTAATCGATGTCACAGTCGACATGCAAAAGGGCTGTGTGGCCGTCAAGCTTGGGCACCCAAAGGGAACAAAGTTTCCTTGTCCGGTATGTGGAGAGCTTTGTGCGATCTATGATCACGAGAAGCGACGATGGCGACATTTGGACAGTTGTGGATTTACAACAATTCTTGAAGCGGATGTTCCTCGGATCTGCTGTAAGGATCATGGGGTGAAACAAGTGAGTATACCCTGGGCAGAATCTGGCTCACGTTTTACTGCGCTTTTTGAAGCGATAGCGATTTCATGGCTCAAGGTAGCGAGTATTTCTGATGTAGCCAAGATACTGAAAATAAGCTGGGAAGAAGCTTCAGGGATAATGGAAAGAGCGGTGAAGCGTGGGCTAAAGCGTCGAGTAGCAGTACCTGTGAAAGCATTAGCCATCGATGAGACTTCATTTCAGAAGCGTCATGAGTATGTCACGGTACTCTATGACCGAGAGAGGGACTGTGTGATCGATATACTCGATGGACGAAAGAAAGAAACACTGCAAAGGTGGCTGAAAGATAATCAAGACAGCCTTAAGGAGCTTGATTCGGTGACGATGGACATGTGGGATGCCTACATTGGAGCAGTGAAAGAGACAATTCCCGATGCTGAAGAGAAGATCTGCTTTGATCGATTTCATGTGGAAAGATACTTTACGAAGGCAGTAGATAAAGTAAGGGCAGACGAGCATCGAGAGTACAAAGCGAAGTATGGGACAAGTCCCCTTACTAAGACAAGATACATGTGGCTACGCTCGAAAGAAAGTAGGGCTGAGCAGAGTACAAAAGACTTTGCAGCGCTTTCTCGTATGAACTTAAAGACCGCGAGGGCATGGTGGATAAAGGAAAGTGCTGGAGAGCTCTGGACGCTGACTGACCGAAAAGACTCTGAAGCAGCATGGCGTAGACTTCTAGGATGGACAGCTCGATGTCGGCTTAGACCAATGATTGAAGTAGGGAGGACAATACGAAACTATCTCTGGGGAATACTCAATGCGACAGTGAAGAGAGCTACTAATGCGAAGGTTGAATCGGTGAATGCGATAATTCAGAAACTGAAAGTGCGAGCTTGTGGATTTCGCAATAGAGCTCGATTCAAGATGGCAATCCTCTTTCATTGTGGGAAACTCTCTCTGCTTCCAGAGGTATTATTATGACCCACACTAAAGCCGGAAGCGCCGGAATATTCTCAATATCTCCCAATTTGAATTCGACGTTTTGATAGCCATACCTTTTTACATTTTCTCTTGCCTTACGAATCATCTCTTCGCTCATATCGAGGCCAATAACTTTTCCTTTATTCCCCACTTTTTTGGCAGCTAGAAAAGCATCAAAACCAGCACCGCTTCCTAAATCGAGGACTACATCACCTTCTTTTATGGTCGAAAGAGCCACTGGATTTCCACAACCAAGTCCTAAATTAGCCTCTAATGCGGCATTGATCTCTTCTTCAGAATAGCCAATGCTTTTTGATATTTGTTTTGGCGAAAGCGAACTACCGCAACATGATGAAGTATTGCCGCATCCGCAACCGCTTTTTGCAATTTTCGAATATTTAGTAGTTATGATTTGCTTTATTTCGTCGCTTTTCATATCTATCCTCCTAAAATAGGACGAAAAAATCTGCCACTTTCTATTCCTTCACTAGTGTCATTCATTGTGCTTGTTGTATAAAAAAACATTTTAAAGCTTCCAATGTCTTTTTTAATAACCAAATTGCAAACATCACTTTACGCAATTCAATCTCTCAAATTAGAGATAAATCATGACAAGGCTCTCTTACATGGTTAACATTAAGCAATAACCGATACCTTACCATCTTGTTCCTTTAGCCGATGCTCTTGAAGTAGCTGCTCATATACTGCATTCATAGCAGCCTTGACAGTTTTTCCTGCGCGAGGAAAGCCAAAGGCATGGATAGTTTCAGTAATCAATGATTCTCGTGTAAGCCCGATGCATGCGTTCGCAATAGCAAGCATTGCAGAGGCAATTTCATCTTTGCTCACATATTTGATTGGACGGTCATTCAGCACATAATGAGGAATTTTTTCATACGCGGCAGGATAGAGGAAGCTGCCTTTCTTCTTAATACGCTTTTGTAGCTGCAATATGCCGACATCGCAGATAAGGTCCTGTCGGAGCACATAAATTGTTTTTTCGCATCCTAAATAGGATGCTATTTGTTCGCATAAATAATCGATATGCAAAGGGTATTGATTATTAACCAAGAATTCAATCATTGCGCACATTTTATCTTGGCTATAGTGACCATCGTAGGATATGCTGCCTTGATCTAATTTTTTTGGAGAAATAAAGCCATAAGGAATACTATTAGAGGATGCTTCTGAAGCGATTTGTGAAACTGTTAAATAGTTGCTCTTTTCTGCATCCTGTGTTGATAAGGAAGATTCTTGCAAGGAAGGGTCGTCTTCATAGCTTTGGATTGCCTTTTCAATAGCGCGAATTAAATCGTTCCCCTCTTTGAGAGGATCCTTGATCCAGTCGGTAGACCAAACGCGATAAATCTTCCAGCCCATTCGTTCAAGAACATCTTGTCGGAGTCTATCTCTTTCTCGTGTGGTTCGAGCTGAATGATAGGTAGCCCCATCGCACTCGATGCCAAGTACATATCTGCCAGAAAGTGTAGGGTGCTTGATGCCTATATCGATGCGGTAGCCAGAACAGCCAATTTGGATTGCCAATTGATAGCCGCCATGCTGCGCTAAAAAATTATACACAGCTTCTTCAAAAGGTGATTCGGTCTGTGTGCTACCGGAGTCTTTTATTTCATTTTCTAAGACTGTTCGACCGCGCTGCGCAAACTCCATATATCCACGTAGGAGCTTTGGCCCTGCATGAGAGAAGTTTTCAGTAGTTATGTCTGTCGGCTCAATAGAAGAGACTAGCTTAATATTATATCTTGCACGAGTAATGGCAACATTGAGACGCCGCTCGCCGCCCGAATGCATAATGGGGCCAAAATTTGTCGGCGGTTTCCCCGCAGAGCTTTTTGCATAGCCCACGCTGAGAATAATAGTATCACGCTCATCGCCTTGGACAGTTTCCAAATTTTTAACAAAAAAGGCTTCGAACTTGTCTTCATTGAAGAAATCTTCATAGCGCTGATTTGCGAGGCGCCTTTTTCTGATAGCCATTTCAATTGCCTGCTGTTGATGATCTCCGAATGCAATGACTCCAAGGGAACGGTTCGGATAGGTACGAAAATGCTCAAACACAAGATCGGCGATACGCTCAGCTTCGTGCGGATTTCCTCTCCTCCCACCCTGATCGTAGAAGCCGCCCGGAACAAAGATGAATTCGACGCCGTAACCAGGAACTCTGTCAAAGCTAGAAGGAAAGGTAATGAGGCGGTTTTTATAGATCTTTGCATTGGAATATGCAATGAGGTCTTCATGAAGGCTTCGGTAATGCCATAAGAGAGTGCGCTCTGAAAGCAATGCTGCTTCTTCCAGTACAGACTCGTAGGCATCTTCATAATCCTCGTCATCATCAGAAGTGTCATACTCAGGCTCAGTGAGAAAAGCCGTAAAGAAATTTGTTGGCGGGAGCTGTTTGCTATCACCAGTGATGATTACTTGGGAACCACGCGAAATCGCGCCGATAGCATCTTCTGTACGAACTTGTGAAGCTTCATCGAAAATGACTGTGTCAAACATAAAGCAATCAGATTCCAAAAACTGGCTTACCGATAAAGGCGACATCATGAGGCAGGGCTTAAGTTTCATAATCAAATCAGGAATACTATTGAATAGCTTTCGAATCGGCATTATTTTGCGTTGCTTCATCATTTCGCGCTTTAAGATGCTTACTTCATCAGCTCCAGAGGTAAAGCGGTCCGTGGGAGGAAGCGAATTTATAAGATTGGCACGAACTCGTGCTTTTGCAATAGCCAATTGTAACTTGTCGAGAGTTTGAAATTCCTTAATATATCCTTCCTGTGCTTGCCGCCGGAATTGCGCAACTGCTGGATAGCGGGGAAGAATACTATCTAGCCATAAATAATAAAACCGTTTTTTAAAAATATTGACGATATCCTTGCTAGGAACGTGCATGCTTTGAATTTTCAAGATATAGTCTTGAAGACCATCTTCTGTGCATTTCTTAATCGATGCATTTAAATCGACCCACTTTTCTAGATCTGCGAGGTTATCTTTGCAAGCCGCAAGGCGTTCTGCCAGCTCAGGCAACGGGCTTTGTTGGATACGGTCTCTTTCGTCTTTATCGAAGAGGTTAGAAAACCACTGGCTTAGAGCAGTGATTTGGTTTGCATATTGGCGAATTTGGTCCGCACAGGCTGCGCAGGTAGCAATAGTGGCATCGTCGGTGCAAATTCTGTCGATAAAAGACGGCGTATAGGTCACCACGACAAGGAACTTCTTCAGCTCTGATGCCCACTCTAGTGCGCTGCGCACTAGATTCCAATCGGTAGAGAAGCCATCATAAAATTGAGCAAAATGGCCTTTTAGATATTGGCTATTTTGTGACTCATCCTGCGCTATTTTTCCTAAATTTTTCAAAGTTGATTGGCATTGTATAATTGCATCGTAGGCATCTTGTGCTTTTCGGATAAGGGCAAAGTCGGTAGATTCCTGCTGATAGAGGGTTCCTAGGCAGTTTGACAGCGCTATATCCCGCTCTTGGCGCCACTGGCGAAGCTCCTCAAGGTCGCGCAATTTCTTTAGGACAGATATTGCTTTCTCATAGGTCATTTTTTCAAGAGGGTTTTTTAGACATGTGCGTAGTTTTCTTAGATCAGTCCTATAGCCGCGCTTAAGAAAACGAACTGATGATGCATAATCTGTTTTGAATTTTTGATACAATTCTTTGGCATGGAGATCAAACAAGTCATTTTCAAATTCTAATCTTAGCGATGCAACAAGCTCTTGAGCTTGAATGATTTTGCTTTTTGCTTCATCGATTATTGTAGCTCTGGCAGTTCCAAGCGATTGCCAGATCCGGTAATAATCCTGCGCTGACAGAGCTTCGTGACAATATGATTTTATTTGTTCCAATGAATAATCGCTCGAAGAAGGATTTGCTGAAAAAATTCCGATCGCATCGAGGGCTGCAGCACTATGATACTCCTCTTCGAGTTCTCTCTTGATATTCTGATATTGGCTCTGTAGCGCGAACCACTTGTCTACTAAATCGAATAATTCAGGAAGGTCATCAGATTGTACCCATTGAGCAGGGGCTTTCGGAGACTTAGAAGCAAGTTGGAAAAAGGTAGCAATTTGATCTAAGGTTGATAATCGAGAATCAAACGCAATATCGAGGAGTTTGCCGGCAGATTCCAGCATTTCGGAAAACTCAGAGATTTGTGCAATTACTGGGGAGAGAAACGCTCCAATATCATAGCGCAGCGTATTGGTCACCTGTTCTACCTTTGCTCCTTTCCATGGGTTTTTAAGATAGTCATCGCTCATATCACCAAGTCTGGAACTTAATGTTGCGAGGTCAGCAAGCAGTTCCGAAAGCTCCTCTTGACTCATTTTTTCAATATTATTCAAAGAGAATGAGATATCCTTGTAGGAGGCCAATGATGCCAGAATGCCGTTTACCTGAAAGATAGTTGTGTTCAAAGGAAGTATGACATGATGGATTTCTTTATCATATTGATTTAGTTGTTCGCGGTATTTTTTGAGTTTATCGAGCGACTCTTGTGCTTCATTAGCCAAATTGCACTTTTGCCCTGAGAGCGAGAGCACCGCACCAAGTTGATCGAGCACATCTTTTTTATTTGCTTTTCGATTATGAAGTACTAAACAAAAGTCTGATAAATTAGATTCGGTTAATCTTTTTAGAACCACATCCAGTGCAGCCATTTTTTCAGAAACAAAAAGTACGCTTTTACTCATTGCCATAGATTCGGCAATGATGTTCGTTATGGTTTGACTTTTGCCAGTACCAGGAGGTCCTTGCAGTATAAAGCTGATGCCTTTCTTGGCAGCAAGGATTGCATCTTGCTGACTCGAATCTGCATCGAGCACTTGAAAAATAGTGTCGGGTGGCTCTTGGGCATCGTGATCAAAGTTGTTGATAGGCGCAAGAAGGGAGAGGTTATCCTGTATCGCGCTTGTATCGCCTCCTATTGCACGAATGACCGGATGTCGCAAGATACTATTGCTGCGATTTTCTAAATCTCGATACATATTGATTTTAAGAAAAGATAACAGACCTAGCTTTACCTCGCGTTGAATCGACCAGCCAAAACGATATTCTCCAAGCTTTTGCTGCACTTGATCGAAATATTCGAGAGGACTTTGGTCTGGATCGAACTCAGGGAGTGTTATTCCAAAATCATGCTCTAGCTTATAGAAAAGGGTAGGATTTGTAACAATTTCATCCTCAGAAAGAGAGAGCACAAATGGAGCAAGGAGCGATTCAAGTGTCAATGCGACAGGAACCAAGATGAGTGGAGAAGGGAACGATTGCTCGCTATTTTCTTGCTCTTTCCAATTTAGAAAACCAAAAGAAAGGTATAGGAAATTAATACCCTGTTCTTCCTTTCCAAGCTTGGCTTTAGCCCGAAGATTGCGAAGCGTTCTTAGAAGATCTTCGATTGATTTGTTTGTGACAATATCATCTGGATTTTCATAAGAGGTTTCATCTGAAATTGCGGGAGAGTAAGTATCATCGAGAAAGAAATTGCCTTTTGGCAATGGAAATTGCAAAGACTGCTCATCGATAACAAGCCGCTCCCACAGGTCTTTTATTGAAGGTTCTTGAATAGTAAGTGTAGAGCTTCTATAGTCCCTGAAATTTAAAAGCTGGTTTCTTTTGCTAGTGTCAAGAAGTTTCTTTTTCCATGTGGTAAGTTTTGCATTTAATTTATCAGAATCATTCAGATTTACTTGTGCTAGCATTGGCCCTGAATCTCCATTTTTGCCCTGCATAATTTTCTAAATTATATCATCGAAGAGGCTAGCGAACGCAAGTGTAGATTATGATACAAGTGTAGATTATGATAAGTGAAAGGGTCCAGTTATTTTTGACACGAAGATAAGAGAAATCTATGAATTCAGCTCCTCATACTCTCGAGGAGCAAGATACCCTAACGCAGAATGCTTTCTTATACTGTTGTAGTACAACTCAATGTAGCTGACCAGTGAATTGCGCGCTTCGTCTTTTGTCTTGAATCCGGCATCATTCACCAGCTCTCGTTTCAGCGTTTTGTAGAATGATTCCATGAGTGCATTGTCGTAAGGATTGCCTTTAATACTGTTTGACAGAATTGCTCCCTTGCTTCTCACCAGTGTCGTAAAGTTTCCACCAGTAAATTGGGCGCCTTGGTCTGTGTGAACGATAAGCCCCGGTCCTGTCCTTTCCTTGCCGAAGCCCTGGAGGAATGCATCCATGACGAGTCGTTCAGTCATCGTGGACGATATCGACCAACCGACAATCTTGCGTGTATGCAGGTCTAAGAAAGCGGCAAGATACAGATAGCCTTCGTGGGTGGGAATGTAGGTGATATCTCCCAGCCATACTTTATTCCAATGCTCTTGAGTGAAATCTTGTTGCAGCACGTTCGCCCAGGCTCGATTCGCATGTTTCTTGTTGTAATTCTTATAGGCTCTTCGTGCACCTTTCGCATAGAGATCCATACTACGCATGAGCTTTACTATTCGTTTTCTATTGACCTTGATCCATTCATCCTGTAAGGAGTGTGCAATCCGTTTCGCGCCATATCGTCCACAATGCTGTTCGAATACCTCGCGTATCTTTTGTGAGAGGACTTCATTCTCAAGCTGTCGATCAGATGGTTTCCGTTCACGGTATGCATAGAACCCACTGCGTGAGATTCCCAATGTCATGCAGGCCTTCCTGATTGAGTATCGGTGGTGCTGTTCCACCAAATACTGAAATCTCACGCTCTTTTGGTGCGCCGCAAGACCTTGAATTTTTTAAAAGCTCAACCTCTTCTTCAAGTTCCTAACTTTCGTTGTTCAAGACGGTGTAGTGCTCCCTGGTAGTCATAGATTGTGCTTCCATTGCCAGGAAATGCATTCTCTCCGTATTTCTCATACTCGTTCACCCAACGATACAGACTGTTCGGATTCACTGAAAGCTGTTGTGCTACCTTAAGATACTGGCAATTCATCATCGAGCACGAGCTTCACAGCTGCGACCTTAAACTCCTTGTTGAACTTCTTCCTGGACATGAACCCTCCCTTTTTTCTCTTAACTTCATGTCCATTTTATCATACCCCTCCAGAATTAAGCGCATAATTGGCCCGAAAAGCAGGGGAGCACTTCAATTAATAAAGGCTATATCAAAGCTCATAATGAAAAACCTGTTTAAGTTTAAAATCCGTTAATAATTTGCTTGAACTTATTATATTGATTATATTTGCAAAATAGTTAATATTATTTTATTAGGCAATCTTATAAAATTGAATATATTGAGTTAGCAATAATAGAGGATCGTAAATATGGTAAAAAAGGACTTTAATTACAATAAAATATGTAAGCTTGAGGAAAAGATCCTAACTAAGCGCTGGGAAATAATTAGAAAGAGCATTAACCACAGTGGAGAAAAAGGATTTGCTGCCGAAAAAGAAATACATGATATTTTAAGGTCTATTCTTCCTAATGAGTATGGTATAACAACGGGATTTATTGCCTACAAAGACAACAAAGAAGATCCTCCAAAAATATCAAAGCAGCTTGATTTAATTATATATGATGCTTTAAAGTGTTCGCCATTAATCCGTCTTGGTACTTGTGATGTTGTTCCAATAGAAGGAGTTTATGCATATGTTGAAATAAAGGGTTGCTTATATAACAATGAAATAAAAGGAATTCTTGAAGAAACAAACAGATTAAGAAGTATTACTCACAGATATTATTATGAAATAGATGGACCTACAACCTCAAAACTTAGAGAATATGGGAATAAAAACGAAACTGCATTTCCAATTCGGGCTTATATTATTTGTTTAACCGCAGAGTCTACATTAAATTATGAGAAGATTAAAGAGAACCTGGAAAACTATTCAAGCAAAATCAAGGGTAATGTTTTTATATCAGGAATGCTTGTTGGAAATTGTGGGTATTTCTATTCATATTCAGTAGATACAAATAAACAAAATGACATTTCAAATCAGTATAAAATATACGCAATTAAGGATAATGGATTTCTCCAATTTAAGAATCGTATATTAGTGGATTTATCGCGATTTTTTAGAATACCACAAAATTTAACTATTGCGCTGGATTTATATGCAAATAAGCAAGGTCCTGATAATACTAATTGCGCTTCAGCCCCGACAATAATTACGGGCAAATAACTTAACCTGGACTTGAACAGTTTGTAGTACACAATTAAGCAGTTTTCTCTGTGTAATTAATTATTGCAAATAGACTTGTATAATCTAAGATGTTTTACAATTGCTGCTCCCCTTCGATTTTGATCTCCAAGAGGTGTTTGAATTCTATCTCACTAGAGAACACAAGGGCTTTCTTTCTATCTTGCGAGTGGTTGAACCATGTGTGGAAAGCTTCCCTGAAAATAATCAGTGCTAATGTCAAGATGTTTTTTACATGCTTCGGTAAGATGTTTTTTATGTGGTACGGTAAGGTATTTTTTATGTGCCTCGGTAAGGAATATTTTACATGCCTCGGTAAGCACTTTTTTATGTGCTTCGGTAAGCAGATTTTTATTCCTTGACAGGTTCTTTCTCCTCCTTCCTTATAGTTTTATCTTTAAGTCTGTATGATTGGCCTCTCAACGAGAAGCAGAGAGCGTTTTCGAGTATACGATCGAGTAATGCAGCAGTGAGCACAGGATCTCCCATTACCTTGAGCCCATTCATCGATCCTTTTGTTGGTAGTAAAGATTAGGGAGGATCTTTCATATAGCTCTGAGATGAAGCTGAAGAATCTGTTTGCCTCTTCCCTCGTGATAGGTGTATAGCCAATCTCATCTATGATGATTACTTGGCTTTTCTTTAGTTTTGCAAGTCTATACTTAGGGATTTTTTGGTAAGGAGCATTGTCGAGGATGTCTACAAGGTTGACCATGCGTTCATAACAGACTGAGTAACCTGCATCGATAGCCTTAAGTCCGAGGCCGACCGCGAGCATGGTCTTGCCAAGTCCTGGAGGACCCATGAAAAAGAGGTTCTGGTTCGCTGCAATCCAGGTGAGTTCCTTAAGTGCATCGATCTGATTTTTTGTGATTCCAGCCTCGAGCTCATCTAGCTCGAAGGCCTCAAGGGGTTTTGGATTTGGAGGGAAATGGGCAGCTGTCATATTCCTATGATGCCTTTTATGGTTTCGTGCTTCTATCTCTTTATCGAGAAGTTCTCTAAGAAACTGGCCATAGGTGCTCTGCTTTCTCTCTGCTTCGGTAAGGAGCTCGGGTAAGAGCGAGGATGCTCTCTTAAGCCCAAAACTAGAAAGCTCTTGCTGCATCTTGTCCACAGAAAGCCGTATCCTTGCCATAGCTCTAGCCCTCCATGGTCAGTTGCCTGACTCTTGCAGCGTAGCTTGCACAATCACGAGCTTCCACCTCCATGGGAAACTTATCTCTCAAGGATTGCTGGAGCTTATCTATGGATTCGGCCTTAGAGGCTTCTTTCTTCATGCTATTGAACACTTCCTCGAACTCGCTTACATGATAGCGCCAGATGTGATCGGCTACACAGAAAGCAAGTACCTTCTCGAGGAATACAAGAGAGGGATGTTCCTCTAAAAGAAAGTTGTAGATCGCCTTTAGTTGTTCTTTTTTGTATCGGGGATTCTCCTTGAGAACACCGTTTATAAAGTGGAGCATGTGCTCGCAGCCAAACTCCCTAAGGAGCTTATCTCTGTACTCCATCCAGGATACTGATTCCTTGCGCTTATGTTCTTCCTTCGCAATGATCCTATTCTGTTGGTCGCTTATGACATGCTCTGTGATAAGCCTGTCAGTTTCCATCTCATATACATAGAGCCTCTCTCCATAGACCTTGGTCCTTACTTTCGTATTCCTTAAGATCTTAGGCACTGAATATTTGTTACTGAGGTAGGTGATATAGCCAAGTTTGTCGACACTGTTGATCGTGTAGGGGCATGAGAGCTCAGAATAATGTGAGGCAACAAGTGGCTTTAGGTATGTTGCTTCTTCCTTAAGGCTAAGGGAAGGTATTCTGTGGAATGGTAAGCGTATTGCATTATTCTTTCTGTCACACCATTTGGGGATACCGGCTATAGCCTTGTCGACTGAGAGGCCATCTTTGAGCCTTGCACTGAAGTAATTGCTTTTTACGTATTTCACAAGGTCTTCAATCTGGCCTTTCGTCTGGGGGTCCTGAGCACGACAGACATAGAGCGTGATCTCTTGTTCTTGAAGAAAATCTTTAAACACCCTTGTAGGAGTGACCTCTCCATACTTCTGTTCATACACAAGGCAACGATCCTGGTCTATAACGAGCATCTTAAAGCGACCACCTATCCTCACCATGAAATTGTAGAGAGCTGCTACTGATTCCTCTGCACTAAAAGGATGATCCTGAGGTTGTACATACAAAAAACGGCTTCTTCTTAGCTCCAAAGCGATAAAATGAACTATAGAAGCATCCTCTAGGCGCTCTTGGCCATAATCCAGTTGTGCTTGTTCTCCATAGGGGATAGCCTCTTCATCCACATAGTCCATTTCCCTAAAGCAGGGCTCTTTTAGCTTTACAATCCCCTTAGCTTTTAGAAAATGGATGTAGTTTCGAAGTGTCTGTTCGCTGCCAGGCAAGGCCATATAGCACCCTGAATCCACATAGAGCTCTTCTAGTAGGTCGTAGATGCTACTTACCTTTAGATCCTTGTTGTCCCTATTTGCTTCTAGGCAGCGGATAATCTCCTTCCTAAAAGGCTCGACGTCAAAGACCTTCTGTTTTTCGTAGTTCCCGCTTATACTTTTTGCACTCGGCACTTCGTCTGCATTGTAGTATTTAAGAAAGGTAGGCCAGGATATCTTCTTGGCTTCTGCATTGAGGCGCCTATAGGCCTCGATCTTCGGCACATTAGCCGATTTTAGTTGCTGGACTTCTTGCATGAGCATAGCTTTGCGTAATTGAACCTGTCTCATGGCTGTCTCCTTCCAAAGAATAAAAGTTATTACGACTTTCCATTCTAGGCTGGAGCCCACCTTTATTCACGTAAAAAACATCTTACCGTCCTACGTTAAAAACTCCTTACCGCGTGACATAAAAATCATCTTACCGCTTGCAAAAGTCTAATCTTAAATCCTGCGTTTTGAATTATTTTAAGGTACTTGTGAAGTGCTCCCCTGCTTTTCGGGCCAATTATGCGCTTAATTTCTGCCGGACTTCTGCCGGGCAACATCAATGACTGTGCAGCTTTGCCTTAAAATCTCCAGCACAATGTCTGCTTTTTTCTTGGTAGTCCATCTCTGAATCTCTGCCATCTTCTTCCTCCTCATTCATTATGTATGGTCTGAACTCGGAGGGGAACACTATATCCCTTTCTTATCTCCTATTTCCTTTAATATGCCTTTTCTTACAAGTTCTACCAGATCACATTGTAAAGTTTTTCGTGTATAAGGAATTCAATAGATTGATAATATTGCATATTTATAATCCTATTCTCCGCCAACTAGCTGAAGAGTTCGTCTAACATATCCATGAAGCTCATCATCATTGATTGGTTCGTTATCGGCATTAGTATTTTGATTGTGATGAAACTTTTTAGAATATGCATTAATTGCTTCTATTTCATTCAGGTCAGCTTTTGCATGTCCTAAGCCGTTTTGTTCATTAGCATTGCGTATTTTTTCAATCATATCTCCCAACCATTCCTTATCTGTAAAATGTCCCGGAAAATGATGCCTTAGCATGCCTTCTAAAAACGGTCGAATAGTTCTGGCAACATCATATAGATCTCCCTTTCTTTCGCGGTAAAAGCCTAATAATGTATTATAATCTCTTAAATATGGACTCTGTGTTTCTGCTTGTGCATCCCATTCGGTTATAATAGTAGAACAGGCGGATTTATTCATCTGCAATGTTTTCAATAAAGTTGACTTATCGGGGCATTCATCGTGTAATAATTTTAAAAAGAAAGGATCGTGAGAAAGAACAATAACTTGTTGTGCCTTACTTAATAGCTGGATAATGATTTGAGCGGTACATGTCCTTCTAAATCTATCTAAACTTATAAACGGATCGTCAAATACAATTATTTTTTTTACAATATCATTATCTTGCTCAATCATAGCTAAAAAGAAAGCCAAAGCAAGGGCATTTCTATCACCTGAACTTAATGTCGTCTTGAAACAAGGTGTTCCGGCTGGTGTTCGTGAATCTCCAAGCTGCAATTGGGTATTGTTAATGAAAATCTGATACTGAGAACTAGGGGTTCCACCTGTATAGAGATGTCGTGTATTGGTAATCCTAAAGCCGGTATTAAATTGATCAAGATATTTGTTGATAGTTTGCTCATATTTTTGAAGGATATCAGTACAATAATTATCAAGCTCTTTTCTTTTTGATTCTTTTGTATCTTCAATTTCTTTTTTACTTTTTGCATTATCCTGATATTTTTGACATAAGTTTGAAATATCAGGCTCAAACCGCTTCTTATGTGCTTCTAATTGATTAAGTTCATTTTTGAGTTTTCCAATATCGTTACTCGAGTTTGAAATCTCTTTTTGTTTTTTAATTAGCTCATTTGAATTATTTATTGAAGCGTTGTATGATTCAACAACTGTTTGTAAATCTTCAAGTTCTTTAATAGCAGCAGAGAATTCACTGTCAATTGTAATTGCCTCAGTCGGGCAATCCTGTTTTTTTTGGGCAAGTGAAAAGCATTTATTTCGAAGTATCATATATTTCTGTTGAACATCATTAAATGAAATGTCAGGAAGTATAATATCTGTAAATTGTTTCCAAAACTCTAGAAGAGTTTTGTTATCGGCAATTGTTTGTTGAACAGAACTTAAAGATGTTTCTCCAATCGAATTATTTATCATTTGAGTCAATTGGCTAATTTCTTGTTTTATGTTCTCATAAGCCTCGCTAAAATATGAGCTATATGCTTTTATTAATTCGCTAGCTTCCAATTCTTGCTCACAGAAAGGACAATGATTGTCATTTATGAATGTTAATCCTTGTGATAACCATGTTTCACCGTAGCTTCCCATTTTATGTTTATTAATCTGGCCTCGAACTTTAGTTTCAGCATCTGCAATAATATTATTTAATTCTTTTGACAGAATATTTATAAAGTCAGAAGGAAGAGATGGAAGATGTACTTTCATTAACATACTTTTAGTTTTAATCTCTGTAGCCTTTGATGCTGCTAACGTCATCTTCTCTAGTTCTTTATTTTTTTTCTTAATCTGTTCTTCTATGTCAGGAACTGGCTGCCATTCTAAAAATTCCTCAAATGTTATTTCTTCTGGTATATACCTTGCCAAAGAATCTTTATTTGTACGTAAATTATTGTTGACATCACGAATTTTACTATCAAGGTCTTCTATTTCTCTAGCAAGTTTAACTCCATCGCTGCCGACAATAATCCGATATAAATTTTTCTTCTGATCATGTTCAACATAATCGCCAGAATATACATTTTCATTTACAAAAACCGAATCGAATATTAAAATATTCTGATGGACAGAGGACCAATTACCCTGAGTAAATTTCTTATCTTCGTTATTTAGACGCATATGTACATAGGGCAGATCTGTAGTACCTAAAGTTTTTCGTTCCATAATGAACTCTGGCTGTCCACTTTGCAGAGAACGGAGTATAGAACAAAAAGTGGTTTTACCGCGCCCATTTTCAGCATAAATTAAAGTAAGTTTACAAAAAGCTACATCACCAGATGCAGAATAATTCAGAAAACGTCCGATATTTTTTAAACTAATAACTTTCTCTAACATAGTTCCTCATTATAATTTTCATATATTAATTTCAAGAAATTTCTATTTATCTCGACCTCTTTATCCATCGCCCCCCAATTTTCTATAAACTTTTAGGACGATATTTCATGGTTGTCTAAGCTGAGCCCATTTGTCAAGACCACTTTTAGGAAAAATTAAAGTGGATATCGACCTTCATGCTACATCCTCTAGCTCTCCAACGGAGAACTTACTTGCATAGATACTATCAGGTGTCTCATAGCTAAGTGACTCATGAAAGCGTTCTGAGTTGTAGAAATGAATATAACGAGCAACTCCTTCCTTGAGTTCTCTCATACTCTGATAGTCCTTAAGATATATGTCTTCATACTTTAAGCTTCTCCAAAAGCGCTCTACATAGATATTGTCTAGCGCCCTATTCTTTCCATCCATGCTGATCTGTATATCATAGTCTTTTAGTATTGAGAGAAAAGCATCCGAACTAAATTGACTTCCTTGATCAGTATTGAAAATACATGGAATTCCATAGTTAAGAATCGCTTCCTCTAAAGCTGCTACACAAAACTCTGCATCCATCGTATTCGATACCCTAAAGGAGAGAATCTTCCTAGAATACACATCAATAATACTCACAAGATACACTGTACCGCTAGAAAGCCTTATATATGTGATATCCGATGCCCAGAGCTGATTCGGTAGCCATATAGTCTTGTCCTTTAGTAAATACGGATACTTTGCTGCTCCTCTCCTTGGCCTAGAGAGATTCTTCCCTGGATAGATCGCTCGTAAGCCTGCCTTACGCATTATCCTCCGAACTTGCTTTCTTGTAACATTCAAATGAGAAAGTGCATGGGCAATCTTGCGGTACCCATAGAATGGCCTATCCCGTAATACTGCAAGTATCTCCATAAGAATAAATAGCTCTCTATCCTCCTTCTTGGAAGTTTCTTTAGGCTTATAGTAATACTTTCCTCTAGGAATCCCTAAGAGCTCACATTGACGACGAATGGAAAGCTCAGAATGCTCTGGTTCTACCATCTTGGTTCTGTCCCGTACATCTGCCTGTACTTTTTTTTTAAAAACTCATTCTCTACCTGCAGTTGCCCAATCTCTTTATATAGCTCCTCTTCCTTATGCCGAGCTTCTTCTTTCTCCTTGTCCTTCTCTGACTTTTCAAAGAGCTGCGGTGCATTGTCCGTTAGCTGTTTCTTCCACAAAGCTATAAGATTAGGATGTACTTCATAGATTGTAGCAAGTTCCTGAATCGTCTTTTCTCCCTTAATCGCCTCAATGGCAACCTTCGCCTTGAATCCTTTGTCATAGTGTTTACGCATAGTGAACTCTATGCCTCCTTTTACTATCTTTGCAAGAAGGCTTCTGTCCACCTTATTTTTATTCCAAAATGGTCCAAATTCTAGGGCTCGGTATATCTATAGAGATATTGTGCCCAGCCACCTATAAGGATAACGCTGGATATAACATGGGCATCATCAAGAGCGTCTAGGACTTTGGCAAATATATCTAAACTATCGGACATTGAGCATTTTCCTTAATTGTTTGATATCATTATTAATCGCTTTGAGTTCGCTGGTCATCTTTCTGCGTTGTTCTATGCGGTTTGTAATCTCATTCGCCTTAGGGCTTCCTAATCGACCAATGTAATCTGTTCTTATAATTTTTCCATCTCGATATGCCAAATATACATATTTCCCCCCTCGTTTTATCTTAATCGAAATTGATCCCTGTGGCATTTTAGCAATTTTTACCATATATTGTTTCTTAAGAGTTTCTAACCGTTCCAGTTCTTCTTCAAGTATTGAATCCATAACCGCCATTTTTTGCTACCTTTCTAGTTACCCAACATCATTAATAGTATCATATTATGTTGGGTAACACAAGATGCAAGTTTCTTATTCTCAAAGGGTGCGAAATTCGAGAGGGGCGAGCACTTCGCAATTTGCATAACAGCGAAGAGCTGCGCTGAGTATCTCGACCCAATCGTGGATAAGGAGTAGGCTGATGTAAAATCAATAATCTTACGCGTTTCAATCCACGCGCCCGTGTGGGGCGCGACTTACCAGACACATCGCTCCAGCTCGGAACTCATGTTTCAATCCACGC
>Ga0116142_10002906_pt1 | contig 17809 bp, 11 predicted proteins | sample AD_UKC033_MetaG_FD_89785 | JGI IMG/M metagenome (GOLD analysis project Ga0116142, IMG submission 89785) | Active sludge microbial communities of municipal wastewater-treating anaerobic digesters from USA - AD_UKC033_MetaG | ecosystem: Engineered > Bioreactor > Anaerobic > Digestate | place: USA... | reverse complement strand
CAGGTTTGCCCAACGGCCCATGCATTTTTTTGGGGCATGGGGTATTGTTTCTTTTCTGATTGGATTTGGGTTTACCGTTAAGATCCTCTACGATAAAATCGACTCGGTTTTTATTTCAAAAATTCCGCTTAAGCGCGATGTTACGGAGCAGCCCATTTTTTTTCTGGCACTGGTAGCGCTGGTGGTGGGGGTGCAGCTATTTCTAACTGGTTTTTTGGCCGAGTTGTTGGCACGTCAATCGGTATCTGCCAAGAAGTATTTGGTAATTGATCAGGTTGGAATGAAAGAGGCTGAAAGTGCTAAAGTTTTAAGTCAAAAGTTAAAAGTTTGAAGTTAAAAGTATAAAGTTGAAAGTTCTTGGTTTTAGACTCACACTTTCAACTTTATACTTTCCAGCTTTTGACTTTTAACTTTTTCTATTTCTCATCTTCGTTATTAAGAACCACATTGTGTTTTGCACAAGCAGAGTCCAGGTCGGCACGCCATAATTTTAACATGGCACGGCCCTCAGCCAAATCTTCGTTGGCCTGGGTAATGATGTTTGTATCCTGTTTTTCGATGGCTTCCAGAATTAATTTAAAACCCCCTAACTGGTTGGCTGCTGCGTGCACGTACTCTTTGTGTAATGCGGCTACTTCTTCGGTGGCGGGGTTTATGCTTTTTAAAATGGAGTAAAACTCTTCGTATTTGGGAATTACCGTTTCGGTGATGGTGTAATACATGATAGAATCGTTCTGGTAATTTTCGCCACTAATGCTGGCATAGGCGGTTACGGCCTCGCTTTCTAAGGTAGCTACTTTTGGCATTTCCACATTTATATAGTTGAGCAGGTCTTGCTGCACCGGGTTGGGGCTGCATTGAAGCAGTACTACCAATAAGGCCAGGTAAGGAAGCTTTTTCATTTGTTTGCGGGTTAGGTTTATGGTTTTCAGTACTTAAAGGTATTAAAATGGCGCCTTCCGAGAACTAATTTTCTGTTACATTTGTAACCCGATTGCGTTCTTTGATACTGATTTGCGGCAGGGATTGAGGCAGTTTGTTTGAGCCCGACAGGGGATGTGGGTTGGACTGGCGAGTGCCGAAAGCCCGGTTTAGCCGCCCCAAAAACAATCCGAAAGTTTGAATTTCAAATTTAGAGTTATTGCCGGGGCTGACCGGTTTTGACAGGATGTGTGGGGGTGTATGCCAGCATGCAGGCTCGTGGAATGAGAGCCTTGAAAGATAGTTCCGACAATTTAAGTGGCGAGAATAACTACGCCATGGCTGCTTAATCTAAACTGAGTTTAGGTTTGCTTATCCGCTGATAAGATCGGTGGAGGCCATCATCGCCCGGTGCTCTGTTTTGCGGTGCCGGATTAGCGGTGTCGATAGCATAAACTGGACTTGCATTATGGTTACGTAATGTAGTTGAGACAATAGTAACTAAGGAAGTGTTTGGCCGTTGCCTGCCTTGCAATTCCCGACAACCAAAGTGCAACTAAGCATGTAGAACGTACACGTTCATCTTCTCTGGACCAGGGTTCGATTCCCTGCAGCTCCACTCCTTTGGAGTTTCGGCAGGCAAGCCCGCAGCTCCAAAGAATATTTTTGGTTCCGTAGTACAATGGATAGTATTTCAGATTCCGATTCTGAAGATGCAGGTTCGATTCCTGCCGGGACTACCAAAAAGGATTTTTAACGATTTGAATTTGAATGAATATCGAATAAGTCGTTTCGAAATTCCCTTACCTTAATAAACCCCTGGAATCAAATTAATTTCTTGAGGTTTCCTTTGATCGCTCATAGTTCTTGAATTTCAATGATTATCATTAAAATAATCGGAATATGAAAAATTAAGAAATGTACATCCGGGCGAAATCTTAAAATTGGATTTTATGGAACCGATGAATGTTTCGGCTTATGCATTGGCAAAAGCTATACATGTAGATCAAACCAGAATAAGCCAACTGATTCGCGGAGCCAGGAGCATGTCAGCAGATACGGCAATCAGATTGGGAAAATTTTTCAATGTTAGCGCAGAATTTTGGCTTAATATTCAAAACCGTTTTGACCTTGAGGAAGAACGCTTGCACAAAACTGAATATGATCAAATTAAACCTATTGCGAGGGTGTGATTTGTATTTTACTCCATGAATTTCGGTTTTTTGAAATCTGACTTACCGCGTATTATTTGTTCCATTCAAGATCGCTTAACTCAAATCTGTGCTTTGTTATTTTAGCGAGCTTCATAAAGAATATCTGTCGGATTCAAATTTCATTGAGCCCATTTTTTTCTCAATAGAGGTCAGTTCTTGCATAGCTTTCCAGTCTACTAATCTATAGTCCAGGTAGTTTCCATTAAAACCTCCTTGGTTGCAAGTCAATTTGAAAATTATTGAGTATATTTACTCATTGTATTGAGTAATTTGTAAATGCATTTTGAAAGGCCTCATATTCAACAACTTATAGGCAGAATGAAAGAGCCTAAAGGCTTCATTCAAGTGTTTATGGGGCCACGCCAGGTAGGAAAAAGCACCCTTATCGGGCAGGTTTTGTCTAATTTGAATATTCCCCATCTTTTTGTTTCGGCTGATGCCATTGCCAATGCGGGAGAGCTTTGGTTGGAGCAGCAATGGGAAACAGCTCGCTTGCAATGGAAGTCGTCCGGAGCTACTTCCTTTATTTTAGCCATTGATGAAATTCAAAAGATTAATAATTGGAGTGAGGTAGTTAAAAAATTGGGGGACGAAGACACACGCACGAACCAACCCATTAAAGTTATCTTATTGGGATCATCGCGTTTACTCCTTCAACAAGGATTAACCGAGTCATTAGCCGGGCGTTTTGAAACTACGTACCTGGGGCATTGGTCATTTAATGAAATGGAACAAGCTTTTGGCGTAACAGCCGAACAATATGTTTGGTTTGGCGGCTACCCCGGTGCAGCGAGCCTGATGAACGATGAAGATCGTTGGAAGAAGTATGTAAATGATGCACTCATTGAAACCAGCATCTCCAAAGATATTCTCATGCTTACGCGTGTTGATAAGCCTGCCTTGTTGAGAAAACTTTTTGAGTTAGGATGTTTATATTCAGGGCAGGTTTTGTCCTATACAAAAATTGTTGGGCAATTACAGGATGCGGGCAATACGACTACGTTAGCTCACTACTTGCAGTTGCTCGACACGGCAGGGCTGTTGGCGGGTATTGAAAAATATACAGGTGAACAACTTCGCCAACGTTCTTCCAGTCCAAAGTTTCAAGTGCATAACACGGCTTTACTTACTGCACAACAAGGTTTTGGATTAAAAGAGGTGATGTTAAAACCAGATGTTTGGGGCCGTTGGGTAGAGGCAGCCATTGGTGCACACCTGGTGAACCACCAATTAAGTGAAGGTTACACAGTTCGCTACTGGCGCCATAGAAATGATGAGATTGATTTTGTGCTGGAGAAGAAAGGAAAAGTGATTGGGCTTGAAGTGAAAAGTGGTGCAACGCAAAAGGCACGTGGTATAGAATCTTTTAAAAAACAACATGAGCCTGATAAAGTACTACTCGTTGGAAACAGTGGAATACCCTGGCAGGAGTTTTTGAAAGTTCCGGTAGATCAACTATTTTAAATTTAAAGGAGACAGTTTCTACTAATAATGGCATTTAACGAAGACTCGCGTGTAAAAATCCCAACTATTCTGCATCTGTGCAGGTTAGGGTATACCTACCTTTCATTGAAGGAGGCCAAATGGGACGAAGCCAACAATATCTTTCCTTATATTTTTAAGGAGAGCATTAGCAGAATCAATTCAGATCTCAACTTAACAGCAGGCGACCTTACCCGGCTTTATGATGAAATTGCGCTTTCCTTAGAAAACGAAGATTTAGGCAAGGTCTTTTATGAAAAACTGATCGATCAATCCGGAGTCAGGTTGATTGATTTCAAAAATTTTGATAACAACTCCTTTCATGTTGTTACCGAGTTACCGTGCAAAAAAGATGATGAGGAGTTTCGTCCCGATATTACGGTGCTCATTAATGGCATGCCGCTGGTTTTCATTGAAGTAAAGAAGCCCAACAACCAGGATGGCATCCAGGCTGAGGCAACCCGAATGCAGAAGCGTTCACAAAACAAAAAATTCAGAAACTTTGTGAACATCACGCAGCTCATGATCTTCTCCAATAACATGGAGTACCGCGAGGATGCCCTTCAGCAAATAGAAGGTGCCTTCTATGCCACCTCTTCGTATGGAAAAATTGTGCTTAACTATTTCCGTGAAGACAAGGATTTTCCAATTGACTTAAGTAAAATCCTTAAGCCGCTCGATGAGGGTGTTGAAAATTTCGTACTGAAGGATACCAACTACGTTGGTATCAAGAATGCACAGGAGTTTATCACGAATAAAAACCCGGATAGTCCTACCAATAGAATCTGTACCTCCCTGTTGCAGCGAGACCGATTGTCATTTCTGTTACGTTATGCTTTTGCCTATGTTAAAGGTGGCTCCGAGTTGCAGAAGCACATTATGCGTTACCCGCAATTCTTTGCTACAAAGGCCATACAGGCAAAGCTGGATGCCGGGGTAAGGAAGGGGATCATCTGGCATACACAGGGCAGCGGCAAAACGGCTTTAACATACTACAATGTAAAATGCCTGACCGATTATTTTCAGAATAAAAACATCATCCCCAAGTTTTACTTCATTGTTGACCGGCTCGATTTATTGATTCAGGCCGGCAAAGAATTCAGAAGCCGCGGATTGGTAGTGCATGAAATCAACTCGCGCAATGATTTTGTAAAAGACATTAAAACTACAAGCGTTATCCACAATGATTCGGGCAGACGGGAAATCACCGTGGTCAATATCCAGAAGTTTAAAGACGACCCGGATGTAGTACGCAACACCGATTACAATCTGAACATCCAGCGCGTGTATTTCCTGGATGAAGTACACCGGAGCTACAACCCGAAAGGAAGCTTTCTGGCCAACCTGAATGAATCCGATCCCAACGCCATTAAAATTGGTTTGACAGGAACACCGCTACTGGGCTCCGACAGCAGTTCGCGTGCCTTATTTGGGGATTATATTCACAAGTATTATTACAATGCGTCTATCGCTGATGGATACACCCTGCGTTTGATTCGCGAAGAAATCGAAACGAAGTACAAACTTTCAATGAAGAAGGCGTTGGAAGAGATTGACATTTTGAAAGGCGAAGGCGACAAGAAAACAGTCTATGCCCATCCGCGATTTGTAGAGCCGATGCTCGACTACATTGTGGAAGATTTTGAAAAGGCCCGCACCACCCATGATGACCCCGGTATGGGCGGCATGGTGATTTGCGATTCTTCCGAGCAAGCCGAAAAGCTTTACGAAATTTTTCAGTTTAAGTATGCACAAAAAGAGACACAGCAAAAATTGCCTATTGCAGCAGAACCTTCGTTGCGTTATGTGGATGAACGAAAAATGAAATATGCGCCTGCTTCGGCATCCATCATCTTGCACGATATTGGAACCAAACAAGAACGCGAAGCCGAGATAGAGGCCTTTAAGGATGGTAAGACCGATTTGCTCTTTGTTTACAACATGCTGCTCACCGGCTTTGATGCCCCCCGATTAAAGAAACTGTATCTCGGCCGGTTAATCAAAAAGCACAACTTGCTCCAGGCGCTCACGCGGGTGAACCGTACCTACAAAAGCTTCCGCTATGGTTATGTGGTCGATTTTGCCGACATCGAGGAAGAATTTAATAAAACCAACCAGGACTACTTCAATGAATTGCAGGATGAGTTGGACAATGAAATGGAGCATTACTCCAATTTATTCAAAACCCCGGCAGAAATAGAAAAAGATATTCAGCACATTAAGGAAGTCCTGTTTCATTTTGATACCCAAAACAAGGAAATATTCTCGCAGCAAATCTCACAAATCAACAGCCGTGCTGAGCTGCTGAAGATAACCAAGGCATTGAATACAGCGCGCGAGCTCTACAACCAGATCAGGCTCTCCGGTAATTACGATTTGCTTGAAAAACTCGATTTTCAAATGCTAACTGTGTTGGCTCGTGAAGCGAACAATCGGCTGGCGCTCATTCATGCAAGCGAAGTATTAGAAAGCAACGATGAAACCACCAACCTGTTAAACCTCGCCCTGGAAGATGTAATCTTTGCCTTTACAAAAATTAAAGAGGAAGAAATGGTGCTGGCCGATCGGTTGCGCAATATCTTGCAACGCACCCGCGAAAAGCTGGGCGGAAATTTCGATCAGAAGGATCCCGTGTTTATCAGCCTGAAGGAAGAACTGGAGCGGCTCTTTAAAAAGAAGAACCTGAGCGAGGTGACCAAAGAAGAAATGGAGGCCAACATTAAGGCGCTTAACGAAATTTACGATAAGGCACGCGAACTGGAACGAAAAAATCAATTGCTCCGCGCCAAATATCAAAACGATGAAAAGTATGCGCGCGTCCACAAGCGGCTGATGGAAAAAGACCCGCTCACACCGAGTGAAGCCAAACTGTTTGAAGTGTTGAGCGGACTAAAGAAAGAAGTGGATACCCAGATACTGCAAAACGCCAACATTTTAGAGAACGAAAGCTTTGTTGAGAAAATGATTTTGCGTTTAGTGATTGACCAAATCAAAAACAAACACCAGATGCCATTGGATGCCGCCACTTCCAAGCGCATCAACCAATTGATTGTAAGGGAATACATGAACGAATTTTTAGGAAAAGCGGCATGAGTACCTATTCTCAAATTTATATACAGGTTGTTTTTGCTGTTAAAAACAGACAAGCGCTTATTCACGCCTCGTGGGAGGAAGAACTTTATAAGTATATCACCGGAATCATCCAAAACAAAGGGCAGAAGCTGCTGGCAATAAATGGAATGCCGGATCATATTCATATTCTGATTGGCATGAAGCCAACCTGTTGCCTTTCAGATTTGGTGAGGGAGATAAAGAAGGCGTCAAACACTTTTATTAATGAGCGAAAGTTTTGTTCGTTTAAGTTTGAATGGCAAGAAGGGTTTGGGACATTTTCATATAGTCATTCAGCATTGGATGAGGTGATTCGATATATCATGAATCAGAAGGAACATCATAGCAAAGTGTCGTTCAGGGAAGAGTATAAGAAGTTTCTAAGCGCCTATAACATTGAGCATGATGACAAGTATTTGTTTGATTGGCTTGAGTGATCCTAAAGAGATAAAATGTTTTAAAAAAGAAATGTAAAATTAAACATGCGACCCCTGCGGGGTTGTTAATTGTGGATATGCTTGTTTCAATAGACATACAACCCCTTCGGGGTTGAGATAAACCAGATTTTGGAATGATCCCGAAGGGATCAAATATTTGTAAAAGCAAACACGAAATGAGAACATGCGACCCCTACGGGGTCGAACGTAACATAAAACACAAATGCTTTAAACATACAACCCCTTCGGGGTTGAGATAAACCAGATTTTGGAATGATCCCGAAGGGATCAAATATTTGTAAAAGCAAACGAGAAAAGAGAACATGCGACCCCTACGGGGTCGACTAACCGAGAAATGAAAATTAAACGACCCCGAAGGGATCAGATATTTGTAAAAACAAGCAAGAAATGAGAACATACGACCCCTTCGGGGTCGTTAATTGTGGGTATGCTTTTTTCAATAAACATACAACCCCTTCGGGGTTGAGATAAAACAAATTTTGGAATGATCCCGAAGGGATCAAATATTTGTAAAAGCAAACGAGAAAAGAGAACATGCGACCCCTACGGGGTCGAACGTAACATAAAACAAAATGCTTTAAACATACGACCCCTTCGGGGTCGAACCTCAGCACCATGACCAAAACCATTGAATTCGAAAAGAAAACCAAAGAGCTCATCGACAACCTCAAGAGCGTGTGTGCCAACTATGGCCTGGGCAACGATGGCAACGAATTTAAAATCATCACCCAGGTATTCCTGTATAAATTCCTCAACGACAAATTTATACACGAAGTAAAACGCACCGACCCCAAACTCGCCAAAGCCGAAAAAATTGAAGAAGCACTAAAAGCACTAAAGCCAGACGACTACGAGATGCTCACCCTGCAACTCAACGAAAACACCGCGCACCTGAAGCCCGCCCATTTCATCTCCACCCTCTTTGCCCGCCAGAACGAACCAAAATTTGCCGACATCTTCGACAACACCCTGCTCGACATTGCCAAAGAAAACAGCGACATCTTTTCCGTAGTAACCGAAGGCGGTGAAAAAATTACCCTCTTCGAAAACATCAGCAAGTATGTAACCGACAAGCGAGATGACTTCTGCAAGGCCATCATCAACAAGCTGGTGAACTTCAGCTTCGAAAACATCTTTCACGAAAAGTTCGATTTCTACGCCACCATCTTTGAGTACCTCATTAAAGACTACAACACCAACAGCGGGGGCAAGTATGCCGAGTACTTTACGCCCCATGCCGTGGCCAAGATTATGGCGCGCTGCCTGGTGCAGGGCAAGGTGAAGAACGTAACCTGCTACGACCCCAGCGCTGGTTCGGGCACGCTGCTCATGAACCTGGCCCACGAAATTGGCGAAGACAAGTGTACCATCTACTCGCAAGACATCTCGCAGAAATCATCCAACCTGCTGCGGTTGAATTTAATTTTGAACAACCTGGTGCACTCCATCCCCAACGTGGTGAAGGGCAACACCCTGCTGGACCCCTACCACAAAGACAAGAAAGGCAGGCTGCAGAAATTTGATTTTGTTGTGAGCAACCCACCCTTTAAGCTCGACTTCTCCGACTACAGCGCGCAGCTCAACACCAAAGAAAACCACGACCGCTTTTTTGCCGGGGTGCCCAACATACCCAAGGCCAAGAAAGAGAGCATGGCCATTTACCTCATGTTTGTGCAGCACATCATGCACGCCCTTAGCGACAGCGGCAAAGCTGCCATTGTGGTGCCCACCGGTTTTATTACCGCGCAAAGCGGCATTGAACGAAAAATACGCGAGCGCCTGGTGGAGCACAAAATGCTGCGCGGGGTAATTTCCATGCCCAGCAACATCTTTGCTACTACCGGCACCAACGTATCCATTTTGTTTTTAGACAAGGCCAACACCAAAGGCGACATTGTGCTGATGGACGCCTCCAAGCTGGGCGAAACCATTAAAGAAGGCAAGAACCAGAAAACCGTGCTGCGCCACGAAGAAGAAGAACACATTATTACCACCTTTAACGAACACAAGGCCGTGGAAGACTTCTCGGTGGTGGTGAGCTACGAGCAGATTAAAGAGAAAAATTATTCGTTGAGTGCGGGTCAGTATTTTGAGGTGAAAGTTAATTATAACTCAATAACGCCAATGGAATTTAACGATCGCGTGATACAATATTCAAACTCTATTGATAAGCTTTTCAAAGAAGCTAAGGTTCTTGAGAATAGGATAAAAGCAAATTTAGCAGAATTGATTAATGAGTAGCTGGAGAGAAATAGAGTTAGGTAAAGTAATCCAATTCAATCCGAGTGAGCGGATTGTTAAAGGAACCATTGCAAAGAAAATTGCTATGGAGAAGTTGATTGAGTATCAACGAAAAATTTTAGGGTATGAACTCGCACAATATAATGGAGGTCCGAAATTTAGAAATGGTGATACTTTAGTTGCAAGGATTACCCCTTGCCTTGAAAATGGAAAAACAGCTCAAGTAGATATTCTTAATGATAATGAAGTTGCTTTCGGTTCTACAGAATTTATAGTTTTAAGAGAGACGGAGGAAACAATAAATGATTTTATCTACTATTTAGCAAAGAGTCCGGCCTTCAGAAAGAAAGCAATTAGTTGCATGGAGGGAACTTCTGGTAGAAAGCGTGTGAATGAAGGTGCTTTAAGACAACAGAAACTTCCGATACCGGATGTAAAAACGCAACGAGGTATTGCTCAGATTCTCTCTGATTTTGACTCCAAAATCACCCTCAACAACCGCATCAATGCCGAGTTAGAGGCCATGGCCAAAACCATTTACGATTATTGGTTTGTGCAGTTTGATTTTCCTGATAAAAACGGCAAACCCTACCAAGCCAGCGGTGGCAAAATGGTGTGGAGCGAAGAATTGAAAAGAGAGGTGCCGGAGGGGTGGGTAGTTGGAACAGTAAATGATTTAGGTGAAATAATTGGAGGCAGTACACCTTCGACAGAAGACGAAGAAAACTTTGAAAATGATGGAACCCCCTGGATAACACCAAAGGATCTGTCAATGAATGTTGGCAATAAGTACATTACTAAAGGTGAAGTCTGCGTGAGTAAGAGGGGAATAGAAAAGGCTTCATTGAAAGTAATGCCCGAAGGCACGATACTTTTAAGTTCCCGGGCACCCATTGGTTATATGGCTATATCCAGAGAGCCCGTAACTACCAATCAAGGGTTCAAGAATATCGTTCCCAATAAAGGATACAATACAGAGATTGTCTACTACCTTATCAAGAATCTAATTCCAGTAATTGAAAAGAATTCTTCAGGTTCTACATTCAAAGAAATTTCGGGAAGCGTGCTTAAATCAATTAAAGTGTTGTTGCCAAGCAAAGACCAAGCAACTAGTTTGACCGATATCCTTTCGCCAATTTTTAGAAAGCAGAATCTATTGGAACTTGAAAACCAAAAACTCACCGAACTGCGCGATTGGCTGCTGCCCATGCTCATGAACGGGCAAATAAAAATTAAAGATGCGGAGCGGGAATTGAGTATGGCTGCGGAGGATGATGTTGTGTATAAAGCCACAAAAAAGAAGGGCTCCTAAACCGCATCCAATTAATCCGCCACCGGGAACTTCCCCTGCTAAGGCTTTGCAGCTTCCACGCGTTTCAAATCCAGATCATGAAAGTCGAAACTGAAATCGATGTTGGGTGATATTCCGCGCATTTTAATACCAACCGCCTTTCCTTCTTCATCCAGTGTAAAGGTGGCAAACGCATCGCAGTCCATATCGCGGTACTCCCACCGAATGGCAAACGTATTGGCTTTGTAGTACGACATTTTACCATTGAGCTTGGGCGAGCGCAGGGAAGCAAACCAAAGTTGTCCGTCTTTCAGTGAAATGCGGCAATCGCCAAACCAGTTGTCGCGGTACGTGCCTGTAAAATTTTCAAGGTTCAAATGTTTGGAGCTGCCATTCTTCACCGTGTTCCATACAGCCGTAGTAACCGAGTCGCCAGCATTATCTCTTGCCTGAATACTTTTAGCGGCCTGCGTAATCCGGTCAACCGGCTTTAAGCCCATATACGAATCGATGATGGAGCGGGAAATAGTTTGAAAACTGTAACCGCCCGGGTCGGTATTGGTAAGCACCACCACGCCCACGTTTAGTTCTGGCACAAGGGTGGTTTTGGAAAGCATGCCGGGCAACCCTCCCGTATGGCTGAATACGATATACCCGTTTTGATCGCTAACACCCCAGCCCAAACCATAGGCATTGAGGTGTATTCTTGTTTGAGGATCTGGTTTTGCGTTGAACCCAATGAAGGTATGTGGTCGCAACATTTCACGATGATTTTTTGCAGAGATCAGTTGCTGGTTGTTTCCATATTTCCCGTCATTCAAATGCATGATCATCCATTTCGATAAATCGCTTACGCTGGCATAAATACCGCCTGCCGCTCCAATCGTTTCATCGGATTTTGTGTAGGTTTCAATCTGGTTCAAAGTACCCTTGCTCACCACATGAGGCTGCGCAATATTTTTAGTGTCTTTAATTCTTTGATAAACACCGGCCGATCGATTCATACCCAGCGGTTGCATAATGCGCTTCTCTACAAACTCGGCCCACGGCATACCGCTTACACGGGCTACCACTTCACCGGCCACAACGTAAAGCAGGTTATCGTAATCGTACCTGGTTCGGAAGGCCGAGGTGGGATTTTGGTATTGAAAACTTTTCAGAACATCTTTTACTGTAAAATCACTGCCATCCGGAAAAAACATGAGATCGCCCGCGCCTAATCCCAACCCACTGCGGTGGGTTAACAAATCCTGTATGTTAAAGTTGGCAGTAACGTACGGGTTGTACATTTTAAATTCGGGAATGTAATCTACCACGGGGTCTTGCCATTTCAACTTTCCTTCATCTACCAGTATGGCCAGGGCGGCCGTGGTAAAGGCTTTTGAGTTGGAGGCAATGGCGAAGAGGGTGTGCTCGTTAACTTTTTCGTTGGTTTTAACGGAGGTTACCCCATAGCCTTTTGCGTGCACCACTTTACCGTCTTTTACTACTGCTACGGCAATACCAGCCTGCGGCATGGTAGCCATGGTTTTAGCAACCAGCGAATCAATTTGTTTTGTTTGGAGTGGTTGGGCCTGGATTGAGGGATGCAGGCATACGACCAGCACCACACACAGCATGTTGAAGAGCTTCATACAAAGATTTTTAGAAGGATTAAGGTAGATAAAATTTTGTAAGAAGCTGTAAAGATTTTTTGATCCAGTCTTTCGGTTCCGTCACGTAATTACACTATTCCCAATTTTATCGCCTTGCCAATAAGAGTGGCGGTATTCTTTACATCAAACTTTTCGAGAATGCTTTTGCGATGGGTGTTGACCGTGGGGATGCTGATGAACAGCTTCTCGGCAATTTCAGCATTGGTAAGCCCTTCGGCAATGAGTTGCAGTACTTCCTTCTCGCGCCTGGTAATCACAGGCTGTTGTGTGCCGGGTTCATTTAAAGTATGGGCTACCTCCTGGCTAAAGTACGTGCCTGCGTTCATTACACTATCAATGGCTTCCAGTAGTTCTTCTTTAGTAACGTTCTTCAACACATAACCTGCTGCACCGTTGTCGATCATGTTGCGTACAACGGCTTGCTGATTAAAAGTGCTCAGGCCCAAAATGCGGACGGTCGGGTATAAGGTTTTTACCTCTTTGCATAATTCTGTTCCGCTTTTATCGGGCAGGTTCACATCCATGAGAATAACATCAGGCTGATGGCGTTTCAGAAAGTCGAGGCACGAGGCAGCATTCATGGCGTGGCCCAGCCATTCGATATTTTTTTCGTTTTGCAATAATGATCGAATGCCTTCAATAACAAGGTAATGATCATCTACAATGAAAAGCCCTGTACTCATGCGATCGTTAATTCAATCATAACAGATGTGCCCTTGCCGGGTGCCGATTGAATGTCCAACCTGCCTTTCAAAAACTCCACCCGGTTTTGAATATTTTTCCAACCTATGCCTCCGGAGCGATTCAAGAGGTTCGTATCAAATCCCTTTCCGTCATCTTCTACGGTAATGGCCAGCAGCTTTTCTTGCTCCAGCCGGTGCACCTGTACCAGTACATTTCGGGCGTTGGCATGTTTAATGGCATTGGAGACCAGTTCCTGCACGATGCGATAAACCGTAACGGCCTGGGTTTGTTCAAGGGTGGTGTTGGTTACACCGGCCGATTGATACGTAACGTGCAGTACACCGCTGCGATCAATTTCGGTACAAAATTCTTTCAATGCGGTGTCCAGTCCATACTTTAATAATATTTCGGGCATCATATTGTGCGCCACCCTGCGCATCTCCTGGATAGAGCTGTCCAGCATATCAATGCTACGTTCAAAAGCCCGGGCATTGTCGGGGGTCATTACTAAATTTCCTTTCATATTGTTTAATGAAAATTTTATTCCGCTGAGCATTCCCCCCAGGCCATCGTGCAAGTCTTTCGCCAGGCGTGTGCGCTCCTGTTCTTCGCCTTTCAGGACGGCTGCGGTGGCGGTGAGTTGCTTTTCGGTTTCCAACTCTTCTATTTTTGATTGCTGTAATTTTTGGCGACTTCGGTAATTGCGGTAGGAGAGCAGTAAGATTGCCACCAATGCCACTGTGCCCGCAATCAGAAAATAGTTAAGTGTTGTTTTTTGGTTGAGTTGCGCTTGCTGAAGTTTGATTTGAGCATCTTTTCTTTCGGTTTCCAATTTCTTTTCAATGCGAATGGTGTTGTTGGTAATGGAGGCGTTCAACATGCTGTCGCTTAGCATTTCGTATTGATCGAAATAGTAGTACCCCAGCTTCGTGTTTTGCTCCCCATAGTGTAAGCTTGAAAGTATTGCATATACCTTTTTCTTGAGATCGAGCATGTTATACTGGTTGGCCAGACGAAGGGCCGAATTAGCATGCAATGCGGAAGTCGTGTAATCCTTCTTTAAAAGATAATAATAGGCTAACCCATATTCCGCAAGGCCTTCAAATTCATGGGCACCATATTTCTGGGACAGTGCCAGTGCCTGATCAGCTTGAAACTTAATGTCATCAAGGCTTTGTTGATATAGTGCGATTTGCGCAAAATTGAGACTCGTAGTTATTTGAATAACAACGTCTCCATGCTTCTTTGCTTCAACGTTTGCCTTTGTCAGGTAATATTTAGCAGAATCGTATAACCGAAGTGATAGGTAGTTAAGCCCAAGGTTGTTATAAGACTTTCGCAATAAATCCTGATCGCCTCTTTCTCCAATAGCACGAATAGCAAGTAATCCATTACGCACACCCTTTCGGTATTGATGCATGGAGTAATACAGCAGTTGAAGCAAATTAAATGTTTCTGCCTCGTACTGATGCACCCCCATTTTTAGCAATGTGTTTTTCCCTTCTTCAACATAGGTTACAGCGGTTTCATAGTCATTCAGTTGTCTGTAAGCAATGCCTACGTTCAGCATAGTTCGGGCTATTTCAACAGTGTCTGCGTGCTCTTTGGCATACTGCAGCGCTTCCAGATTAAGTTTCAGGGCACCATCAAAATCGCCTCTAAAATTCATCACCGTAGCGTATTGTGCGTAATAATCTAATACGCCCTGCTTGTATTCCAGTTTGAGGCTTAGTGCCAAACCCTTCTCACAAAACGCTTCGGCTTTCTTTAAATCCTCGCTATTGTATTCATTGGCCAGCAGGTAGTACAACTTCACTTTCGTGGAATCGTTTGGAGTTACCTCGATTAGTTTTTGAAGACTGTCACGATTATGTACGCTTTGTGCCTGCACCGGATGCAGCAAAATAAATCCCAGCAGGAGGAGCAGAAGCATTCTCATGGTAATGGCCTTGGCTTGAAGATTAGTGACGCAAAATACATATTCGGTCAATTCATTTTTCATCATCCTTTTTAATGATTTTACGGAAAGGACAAAAAATCATCCTTTTTAACGATTGATAACGGTTGGTACCCATTCTACTTTTACCGTATCAAAATGAAGACGCCTATTCTTGTCACTAATCTTTAAAAAGAAAAGATGAAAAAGATCATGATTTTGGTCGCTTGCTTATTGTGCTTCTTCCATTGTTTCGCACAAAGACCTTCCAAAGAGCAAATTGAAAAAGATAAAAAGGCGTATGCAGAAGCTCAGAAAAAACTAGATGAACAATTATCCAAAATGGATCCCAAAGCCAGAAAGGCTTATGACAGTATGATGAATGCGATGGGAGCAGGCGTAAAAATTAATGAGTCTAAACAGGCTGTAAACACAAACACTACTTCAAAAAACACTAAGACCGCGATAGGCCTCGTTCCAGAAAAAAATACAAAGGCTATTGCTGTTATAGGTGCCACCCCCACCAATGCCGGCATGGGCGCCTTTGTTGGCAAAGCCAACAATACTGTGTTCGCTGCTATGTTGCCAGCTGCTAAAAACAAAGCCAATGAAATCTATAAAGCATTAAAACAAAAAGGTGCCGATAGTGATGAGATCGGTAATGCGGCTACTGCACTATGGATGGCAGGTCGTACACAAATTGCATTAGGTGTAATGGCTCAGGTATGCAATGCAGATGCTTCCAATATAGATAATCTCAGCAATTATGCATCTATGTTAACTATGATGGGCGCACCAGAACTGGCAATACCCATCTATAATAACCTGAATAAACGATTCAAAAAAAACACTACCATTCTTAATAACCTTGGCCAGGCATGGTTTGCTTTGGGCGAAATAGATAAAGCAAATAAATACCTCGACAGCACATTGTTATTGAATGCAAGTCACGCACAAGCCAATGAAACCAAATGCCTGATTGCAGAAAGCAAGGCAAACAAAACGGCAGCAGTAGCGCATGCAAAAGCAGCTTTTAAAAATGGCAAAAGTGATTTTAGAAAAAACAAATTAGATCAATTCGGGTACAAACTGTCAGCCGCAGATTACGGCAGCTTTCCACCTGCCAATAAAAGCAATGACCTTTTACAGTTGGGTGGGTTTGCCATGCCTGCCTTTCCAAAATCAGTAGCCGAGTGCAAAACGCTTGCACCCATTTGGAAACAATTTAGAGCTGATATCGATACACGATTGAAGCCACTGCAAAAGTTAACAGAGGAGTCGAACAAGGCAATGGCAAAGCAATTGGAAGAACAGCAAAAACAGTTTATGAGTGCGATGAACAAAAGCATTAGCAATCCGGGATCGGTAAGCCAAAGTAGTGCTTTACAAATAGCCAGAGTTCCTTTGTTTTCTGAAGCCATGAATAGGCGACAAAATATTGTGCTGCAAAACCTTCAGCAAAAAAAGCAGGCCGTGTTGCAACGCATCAATCAATTTGTAAATGGCGAGGGCGCAACCTTGAAGAAAAAATACCTGGAGGAGATATCGAAGATTGAAAAAAAATGGGAGTTAGTTGGCGAGGGAGGCAGCGTCAATAATGAACAGCTATGCGCAGATGCTGTTAAAGCGTCAAACGATTTTTTAAACCCTTATAACACTAAACTGGAAGTTCTGTACAACGAATACCTCAGTGCAGATAAACAACTGCTCAATGAAATTGCTTACTCTTCTCTTTACACCACCTATCCCGAAATTCTTCCCGGTATTATTGCAGGTTTGCAAATGCAGTGGCTCCGAAATTTAAGTTTAACACAAAACGGCTTCAACTTTGAGTCGGTTACAAAATACCAATGTACTGAAGAGAGCAACGGCAAAGGAGGCAAGCTTACCGCTTTCAAAGATCCCAACTGCACCATCAATAGTGAGTTTAGTCAAACACTCGGCATTTCTAATTTAGGCTTTAGCATAAAACTTACCTGTACCGAATTAACCACTTCCTTTAACGCACTTGTGTTTGGCCTAACGCTTAATCAAGATTTAGATCATGCAGGCTTTGGCGATTCCTTTAAAGATTGTACCGTAAGCATTGGCCCAAAAACTGGAGTAGATGTAAAGATGGGCCCAGTGCAAGCCAGCGCAAATGTAGGTGCCGGTGTGGATATAACCATTGATGGTACGGGAGTTAAAGATGTTGTTGTAAAAGGCAGCATGGAAGCAGAAGCCGGTATGGGGCCCGCGACAACCAGTGCTGGTGTGGAAGGACGCATGAGCCTGAATACGGGAGCCGGTTCATTACAAGGAACAGGTATTTTTAAATAGGATGCCATGCCCAAAAAAACAATGAAAGAAATATCTCCTGTCGTTTTAGTAATCAGTGTAATGGTTGCTTACTCAAAAGACGGTTGTTGAATTGGTTGGTGATTTAAATGGAGAAGCCAATAGCCATAAGTGGAGGCAATATGTAGACTTAAAACATTTAGAAAATGAAAAAGTATCTATTATTAATTCCTGCGTTATTTTTTCTGTTGTTGGCTTCGTGTACAGAAGAAGTTGATGACGATAATCCGGATAATACTCCCGTTGGAGAAGTAGACCCCAACCTTGTGGGTTTGTGGACCAGGTATCGGCTTGAAACGTACACTAGTGGTGGTAATACCGGTGGCTACTTCCGGCAAGAATACCGCTTCAATGCCGATGGTACCTACCAGTATTTACTAAAGCACTATTCCGTATTTAGCACACCCATAATTTTTCTTTACGAAAGTGGAAACTGGGGTGTAAGCGATAACCAACTGACCTTGACCATTAAACCTACT
>Ga0116142_10002903_pt1 | contig 17824 bp, 13 predicted proteins | sample AD_UKC033_MetaG_FD_89785 | JGI IMG/M metagenome (GOLD analysis project Ga0116142, IMG submission 89785) | Active sludge microbial communities of municipal wastewater-treating anaerobic digesters from USA - AD_UKC033_MetaG | ecosystem: Engineered > Bioreactor > Anaerobic > Digestate | place: USA... | reverse complement strand
TTCTACGACTTCGTGAACGGCCTGATGAAATTCGGGTTCGTTCGGGTTTCTGGCTTTTACCATGTCCATGAATTCGGCGATGCTTTTCATTACTTCACTTTCCTTTCGATGCGACCTGATATTATGATGCAACCCCTTGCGGGGTTAACAGGGCCAAAATAGCACTTAATTCCAAACTTCTCAATACTTTGTTTAAAAATTCTCAAAGTATTCTGAAAAAACAGGTTAATCTCGGCTGCTGGCGCGCGTTAAGAGCCGCTGAGCCATCGCTGCCGCCGGTTGCTGAAAAATCATGGCAATCAGAATCGGAATGCTTGCCTCAACCGGAAAATGCCCGAGAGCGATAACCAACCCGGCGCTGGTATTGCGGATGCCGGCGCAGAATACACAGGATCGCATCACACTGTCTTTGAACGAAAAAAGTCTGGCAAGGGCCTGGCCGCTGATAAAGCCAAAAATTACCATGCCCAGCGACAGCGGAAAAAGTATCGGGATTTTTTTGATCATTTCTGTCGCCGCACTTTGTGCCGCCGCCGTGTTTATCATGATTACTGCGCACATACAGAAAAATGAGACTGGCCCCAGAAGGCCGATGTATTTCTTATGAAAGCTGCCTTTGCTGATATCATGGGTGGTCAGACCAAGAACAGAAGGAATTACAATCATCTTGAACAGGCTGGCAATCATGGCAGTGTAGGCTATTTCAATCTTCCGGCCGGCAAAAAGCATCATAACCACGGTTACGACCAGCGGACTGAGAAGGGTGTCGATGGTTGCCGAGGTAAGCGAGAGAGCCACATCGCCTTTTCCCAGGCCTGTCCAGATGACGGCGGTGATGCCGACCGGAAGGGCCGCCGCCAGAACAAAACCTGCGATTAATTCCGGGTGGCCCGCGAGAGTGAATTCGGCGAGCAGGTTGGCGGTAAATGGCGTCAGAAGATGCTGCAGAATAACGATGACAATCAGTGCCATGGGTTTGCGAAAAATTTGCCCAAGGTCGCTCCAGCTGGTTTTGAGGGCGGTTACAAAAGTCATGAAGCCGAACATCGGTGCAACGAGAACCCGCAGCGGGTCGAGGGCCGAACCGGCCAGCCAGCCAATGGCCATGGCCGCAAGCATGAAAAAAATCATGCGTGAATTGAGATAATCGTAAAGGATTTCGCCGCGGGGTCGCATTGTCTGGTGCCTGACTTTTTATCTGTTTATGACTGGAGCTGCTTCAGATTGGTTAAAGGTTGCGGAGCCATTCCTCGTATTCTTCCTGGAAATCTGCCATGCCTTTGCCGGTTCCTTCGGTCATGGCTTCATCCAGGCTTTTTCCGCGTCCGAGGGCTGATAATACGCTGTCGATACTCTGTTCTCCGTAAAAATCGGCCATGCAGCGTACCGCCAGGTATGAGGCGATATAGCCCCTGGCTATTTCATTGTTTGATGAGCCGCCAATAAGTGACGGAACCTGGTTCAGGTCTACGAAGTTGCGTTTTTCGACAAATTCTTTCTGCATTAAATGCTCGAAGTCAGGCCGTATGGTTTCTGGTGAGCCATAGGAAGCATTGAATTCCTGATACTGAGCGATGCCTTCATTGAGCCAGAGGGGACAACGGTTGCTGGTCTTGAGATGAACGATGGTGTGAGTGAATTCGTGCGCCAGAAGCCCCTTGACGTATTCAGGACTCTTATAGCCTGAGCGCAGGGGCACCATTATCTGAATACCCTGTGCCGAACCGGCTGACCACTCTCTGCTGACTTTATAATACTCTTCGGTAAGGAAAAAGATGATATTTATCTTTACTTCGGGCTGGAAGTTCAGCGAGTCTGTGACCTGGTGAAATATTTCTTCGAGCATTTCAAAGGTGATGTCGCCGAGGTCCTGCTGCGAATTACCGGCGAAGTGAATGACAAAGCGCTGATCTTCTTCTTTGGTGGCTTCACTGGTCGAGGCCAGCAACTCTCTGGCCTGATTGATGGCGGCCTTTATTGAGGCGCGGTCTTTTTCTTCCTTTGCCAGCAGGAGTGCTTTTTCCCAGTATTCTATGGCTTCTTCAAGATTTTTCAGCTCAAAATGGCATTTGCCGAGAGAATAAAGAATGAAGAGCGCATCCTGTTTGTCGTTAAGCACTTTTTCAAAATGGTTGACGGCTTTTTCATACTGCATCTGCTGCATCGCGGCAAGACCCATTCGTCCATGCAGTTGAATGTTGTCAGGTCTTGCATACGAAGCATTCTCATAATGCGTCATTGCACCTTCGTAATCGCCTTTGAAATAAAGAAGATCACCCCAGAGCGATTCAACGTAAAAATTGCCAGGCAACAGGTCTGATGCCTCAAGTATCAGATCTTCGTTGTCTTCAAATTTAAGATTTCGCTGCAGCGCCAGTTTTCGCAGAAGAAATGCGGCCAGGTCGGTTTTTGCCTGTAAATTGGCCGAAGGCTGGCGACCCAGCCGGCGCAGTTCTTCGATTCTCTCGTTGAGTCTGGCACTGACATCTGTGTAGCCTGCAAGCTCCTTGGCCAGTTCGGGGTCTTCGGGCTTGAGAAAGTCGTTGAAAAGAACAATCTGAGCCTGAAGCAGGCCGGTAAGGCAAAGCAGCAGTAATGCCGGGATAAATTTTCTGAGCATCTGAATACCTCTATGTCAAACTTTATCAGAAATTTTCTGGTTTGCCTATATCCGGGTCATCAGGACACAAAATTCAAAACGGTTTGCTTTACATGGCGCTGCAAAGTATCTCGAGTCTGTCTTCGAAAGAAAGTTCGACCGGGTTTGTCTTTGCCTGGCTTTTCGCCGCAATGCCTGCAAGATGATCGGTAGAAATTCCTGCGTCGCTCAATTTTCCAATTTTCAGCCTGCATGCCCAGTCTTCGATGATTTCGCAAAGTTTTTCCGGGTCAGAAGCCATATCCGGAAATGGTTTTTCCTGTATCCGGCCTGAAAGATGATTCATCCGGGCAACAATCTGGTGACCATTTTCAGAGGTTCTGGCGATCGCCAGATTTTTTCTGGTGGCGGGTGCCAGTAGAATGCCGCATATCAGACCATGGGGTATCGGAAAAGCGCCGCCGATGACTGAAGCAAATCCATGAACAATGCCGAGCCCTGCGTTTGCCAGCACGATGCCCGAGAGGAAAGATGCATGGCACATGGCTGCCCGCGCCTTTAGGAAACTGCCGAATTCTTTTTCAGCAAGAGCCGGTTCTTGAACTAATGCGCAGATTCTTTGTGCCGGAACAGACAACGAACAGGATTCGACAATGTGAGAAGCCGCAAGCAGCAGGCCGTCAAGCGCAAGCGCATCGGTAAGCGGCGATGCCAGAGGGGAAAGAAATCCTTCGAATAGCTGAGTAAATGCGTCCATGCCACATGCCGCGGCAATGCCGGTCGGGCAGGGGAGCGTCAGAATCGGGTCAATTACGGCAAGATCCGGCACCAGCCCTTCGTGGCGCAGAGATTTTTTAAAACCGGCATGCGGAGAACAAAAACTCAGCACCGCGTTTTTTGTCGCTTCGCTGCCTGTTCCGGCAGTTGTCGGAACCGCTATGAAAGGAAGTCGCGTGCCGTCGTGCTGAAGGTGCCCGACTCCTTCGAGGTAATCCTTGACAGATCCTGGCTTTCCGATCATTGCCGCGACTGCCTTGCCGGCATCGATTACGCTGCCACCACCTATGGCTATAACCACGTCGATCTGGCGGGGAGAAAATTCGCCGGCAATCTGGTCGACGCGTTCTGGAGACGGCTCACCGCCTACCTGACAGTGACAGACTTCTATGCCATGATCCTTGAAAGCCCGTAACAGAAAGTCGAGCATACCGGATTTCTGCAAAAAAGTGCCTCCGGTTACCAGCAGGGCGTTTTTGCCATAGACTGCTGCTTTAGCTGGCAACAGAGCCACTTTGCCGTTTCCAGAAATGACCGAGGGAGTGCGGGAGAAAGAAAAGCCCTGCATGATTACCATTTGTCAGACTGAACGGGTGCCAGAACATTGAATCTGTTGCCCTGGCGTGGTGCGGCCATCCAGTTTGCCACAGTTTTACGCCATTTGAGATAGTGCGGGGTGTTCTTGTGTGCTGCCGCAGCTTCGTCAGACTCATATACTTCATAAAGCATGAACTCTTCATGATTATCTTTGCTCTGCAGAACATCAAATCTGAGATTGCCGGGCTCTTTGAGAGATTCGCGGTGGTTCTCCAGCGTCGCATCTATGAAAGAATCAATGAATTCTGGTTTAACCAGAACTTTAACGCAGGTCAGATTAATCATTGCGCTTCTCCTGTCGGTTTTTCAAAAATATGGAAAAAATTTCCTCGAGTCGTCCCATTAGAATGGGTTTGGTGACAAAATCATCCATGCCAGCCTCAAGACATCTGGCCTGTTCTTCTCTGGTCGCGCCGGCAGTCAGAGCGATAATCGGAGTGTGGGTTCCGCCTGCATTCTCGAGCGATCTTATTGCTCTCGTGGCTTCCAGGCCGTCAAGTTCAGGCATCTGCAGATCCATGAAAATCAGGTCAGGACACTGGTTTTGCCAGTGCTGAACCGCTTCTTTTCCATTTCTGGCCGGTATTATCGACGCCTGCGGCAGGATTTTCATCACCATGGATTCGATGAGTATCATGTTCATTTCGATGTCTTCAGCAATCAGTATCGACACCTGCATGTCGTGCCCATCGGTCAGAGGCTGATCCTGATGATTCAGCTGTGTCTGCTGCGGCTGGCTCATGCCTGTCGAGCTGGTGCATTTGTCTGCGCTCAAAAGGAAATTAAACAGATGACCTTTTTGCACCGGCTTCGACAGTCTGAAATTAATGCCAAGTTCATCACAGCGCGCATACAGACTGTGATCATCTGAAGACGAATGAAGAAGAATTATGGGCACTTTCTGGTGTGCTGTTGCCAGAGACCGGCGAATCAGCTGAATGGTTTCAATTCCGTCGAGGCCTGGCATGTGATAGTCACAGATCATCAGATCAAAAGGCGGGTTGTTGTTTATCGCATTGATTGCGGTTCTGGCATTCTCGGACTGAACGCAGGTGATGCCCCAGTCTGAGAGCATGCGGCTGAGAATCATACGGTTGCATTCGTTGTCGTCAACGACAAGGCAGCTTTTCAAGGCTGAAAATCCTTGAAACGCAGGTTTGTCAGAGCATTCAACCCTTGTCACGAAATCGAACGCGAATACTGAACCGACGCCTGCCTGACTTTCGATTTTGATCGAAGCTCCCATCTGCCTGGCGATCAGTTCTGAGATTATCAGCCCGAGACCGGTGCCACCGAATTTTCTGGTTGTGGAACTGTCGCCCTGCGAAAAGGCTTTAAACAGTCTTTCCTTTTGTTCCGGGGCAATCCCGATTCCGGTATCACGGACCGAGAAAAAGAACTGCGCGTGTGCTGAATCAAGCTGTGTGTGTGCTACTTTGAGCTCGATCTCGCCTTTGCTGGTGAATTTGACCGCATTGCTCAAAAGGTTGGCAACAATCTGTTTCAACCTTACCGGGTCGACAACTGCGAATCTTGGAAGATGTGGGTCGATGTTCATCAGCAGTTCAATGTTTTTGCCCGCTGCTGCCAGCTTGATCATGTCGATACAGTTTTCGAGCAGCTCATGCATGTCGGTGCGGATAAGCTCCAGATTCATCATTCCGGATTCTATTTTTGAGAAATCCAGAATATCGTTGATGATGCCAAGAAGGGTGTGAGCCGAAATGTTCGCATTGCGGACATACTGCTCCTGAACCGGGCTGAGACACGTAGATTTGAGAAGTTCTGTGAAGCCGATAACCCCGTTGAGCGGGGTGCGGATTTCGTGGCTCATATTGGCCAGAAACTGACTTTTTGTGCGGCTCGCCGCCTCGGCATCAGATTTTGCCTTCTGCAGCTCCTCTTCTGCCTGTTTTCGACTGCTGATATCTTCCATGGCGATCAGAAGCCCCAATACCTCACCATCGCTGCCGAGCAGTGGAATCCTTGAGACATCCATCCAGGCAGTTGTTCCATCAGCCATGACCTGTTTTTTTATTGAATGAATCTCTGGCTGCCGGCTGTTTATAACGTTTTCGTCAGCGATTTTCAGCTGCTCTGGCTCAGATGCGTTCAATGCAAGGTCGCAATCGGTTTTACCGGCAATATCTGATGGATGATGCAGGCCCAGATAACGCGCCCCATTCTGATTGCAGCCAACGTAGACCAGGTTTCTGTCTTTCCAGAAAATATGCTGTGGAATGCTGTTCATTACCAGTTCAAGCATTTTTTCTGAATAGGAAAGCTGGGATTCGGTTTTTTCGTTCTCGAGACATGCCATGGCTGAGATTGCAAGCTTGTTCATAAGAAGCTGCAGCGACAGACAAAGGCTTCTTGCCATCTCAGCGCCGCTCTTCTGCAGAATCAATACGCCAAAATCAGGCAGGTTGAGCACAAGCTGGTATTTTCCGTCGCCAGAATGGGCTGATGGAAAATCAGCTGCTTTGGATTTCCAGGTTTTATGACATTCGGGGAAGTGAAAGTCCTCAGGTAATCTGATCGATGTGCCGGCGCGGGGAATGCACGTGTGCCTTTCCCAGACAAGTTGGGAAGCAATTTCAGCAGGTCGCCAGATTTCTGCTGCCGAACAATTAAGCGTTCGCATCATTGTCGTCAGGGATTCCCTGAGCATTGGCCCAAGCTTAAGCGAGTTGCCGATTGCGAGAGAAATCTGATAAAGAATTTCTGTTTCGTGGATATAGCTCATGGCTCTGCCTGGTTTAAAGTTGCTGATTGCTCACTTCGTCTGCAAAAATACCAATAACCGTTGTTTTGTTGAAAAATTCAAGATAATCCTGCCCGCTGTTAGCTATTTCGCCGAGGGTCAGCGCGCCAAACAGTTCATGACCGCCTCCAGCAGCCTGAAGTTCTTCATTTATGCGGTCTTCAAGAAAAAGCACCCGCGAAATGCAATCGATAATAAAGGCACCGCCATAGGAACCGGCCGTCGGGGCCGCCTGCTCAGCAAGCTGCCTGGCCCTGGCTGCTGCATCGATGAGCGATTCTGGACGGCCATGCAGAAGCCTTACAAATGAACCGGGCGGAATTGCTCCAACGCAGACAAGACCGTTGGCTGCATTTTTCATCAGAGGATCCCTGACGATGACCTCGGTATCGAGTCTGGCGATGCCAAACGGATAGCTTTTTGCAATATCAAAAAAGTTGTTCTCTGTAAATTTGAGGTTGCTGTGAGCTTCGACCAGCTCGCGATAAACCTCAAAGGCAGGTCGCCAGTCGAGAGTATGAAGAACGTTTCCCTCTGATTCGGTAACCTTGATGCCTTCACTGATTGATTCCCATCCGTGCGCTACACCTGTGCCACAGGGCAGAGGAAGTCGGGCAATCACTGCTGCGTCCTGGAGCAGCCCTTCGGGTGTGATCAGGCATGGTTTTTGTTGCAGTGAAAGGGACCCGGCTCCCCCACCAATGTAATTGCGCTGCAGACCGAAGCAATAAAACATATCCTGAATCAGTGCCGAGATGCCACGACTAAGACCGTCAACGAAAACGATGAAGGTCTCATCGTTGCTTTTTGCTGGCTGACCCCATTTTTCGGCGAAAGGGGCCAACTGTTCTTCGTAGATGGCACTGGGATCGTCAAGATTCTTTATGCAGACAATCTGAGGGCTTGCCTGCATGGAAACGACAACACAGCCCTTTTCATAATTTTTTCCATCGTAAATGACCTGCGGAAAAATCCCGCCAAAAACAGGAACATTGACCGTTTTCAGCAGCTCATTCAGTTCTTCCGTTGAGAAACCGCAGGCATCGGCGGCAAGGATCATCAATCCACCGGGTTTCTGCTGCAGGCATAGTCGGTCGATTGTTTTGATAAGGCATTCCAGGTTGCCGGTTTTCTCAAAGACTGCTTTCATCGGAATTCCTCTGATATCCTTTAGTTGCTGTCTGCCGTGATAAATACTTTATCTTGTGTCATTTTAGAATACGACAATTCATATTGCAATCTCATTCTCATATGTTTCTGGCTTAAGTGTCAGAAGCTACCGTATTGATCAGGCTGCATAAAAAATGAAAGTTGCCCGCTTCACTGTCGGCGAAACGGCCAACTGCAGGGTTTATTATGTTATCTGGCTGTAATTATCTCAGCCGCAATGCAGGTATTTTTTTACAAGTTTCATCAGAGCATCGCCGTCACCGAAGAGATTTTCGCTGAGATGCTGATCATCGAATGCCTTGAGACTGGCAGCGATGCCATCGATCATGTAAGGCGGGAAAATACCATTGTTTTCATAGAAGGCCCGGTCTGCCAGCAGTCGCTCGCCGGCTTCAAAACATGAGCTTGGCAGCTGTGGCAGGTTAAGTTCCTTCTGATTTTTGCCCACATCAACACTCACATAGAGTTTTTCAGCGATTTTAAGAGCTTCGGGATTTTCGAGGCCGCGCAGAGCAGCGGTGGTTATGCCGGCAAGAAGCAGATAGACGTTGGCTGAGCCGTCGGCACTGCGAAGCTCAACGGTTTGATTGCTCATCTGGTCTTTAAAAGCTTCTTTTTCGTTCGGATTGGCATCGTAAATCATGTTGTCAACGCCTTTCCAGCCAAGCGGAACCCTGACAAGAACCGAGCGGTTACTGTCGCCCCAGCAGATATTGGTCGGGGCTTCCTGGTGCGGTACCAGTCGCAGAAACGAGGTCGGAACAATGTTGCCGAAAGCTGTTATAGACGGTGCCAGTTCAAGCAGGCCGGCTATCATCTTTTTCGCAGTATCGTTGAGGGCACCCTTTTCATCGACCATCATGTTGCGCCCGTCTTTGACAAGGCGGGAATGAACATGCATGCCGCTGCCGGCGTGTCCGACAATGATTTTCGGGGCAAAACTGACTTCAAGACCGTATTTATAGGCGACTTCGCGAATTGCCCACTTGGCGATTACCAGTTGGTCAGCTGCATCTTCAACGTTGACCGGCAGAAATTCGATCTCGTGCTGAACGTATTCCCAGTCACCAGAAACGATATTGCCGACTTCTGAGTGCCCATATTTGATCTTTCCGCCCATTTCAGAAATGGCTTTCATCGCTTCGGTTCTCACCAGTTCCCATTTGGCGAACGGGTGTGATTCGTGATAGCCTTTCTGAGGCGTGATCGTATAGATCTTGTCGAGCTCTGAAGAAATATAGAATTCAAGTTCTCCCAGGGCTTCGAGCTGCATGCCGGTTTTTTCCTGCAGCGCCCGGTGCGCCTTTTTAAGGATATTTTCAGGGGCAATGCTCAATGGCTGCCCGAATTTGTCATAGTATGAACACATTATGTCGAGGGCCGGAATCTCTGAAAACGGGTTGACAAAAGCTGTTCTATATCTGGGTACGACGTAAAGATCGCTGGCACTGGGGTCAACGTAGCTGAACAGGCTTGAGCCATCGACGCGCTCGCCTGTCGACAGAATTTTATCAAGGTGTTTGCGGTCGTTAATGATGAAATTGAGCAGTTTCAGTTTGCCGTCGCCGCCAACATACCTGAAATTGAGCATTTTGATGTCATTTTTTTCAATAAAATGAATGATATCTTTGCGTGTGAAGTCTTCTGGCTTTTTATCAAGAAAGCGCACCAGTTTGTTAGGGTTCAGAGAAACCTGACTGTCCATAATTTTCCTTCCTTGTGTTTGCAGAGTTTTTATTAGGTTACCCGGGTGATAATAACACGCTTTTTGTTCCGAATAAAAAAAAGTCTGTATCATTTTATACTGATACAGACCTGTGATTTGTTTAATTCTTTAGAATAATCAGCCGCCGAGGGCCTGCTTGACCTTGTCGAAGAATGATTTACCTGAACCGATGCCGGTGGCTTTAGATTCCGGTTCTTCTTCGGCAAGCTGCAGCAGCAGTTCACGCTGCTTTGAGCTGATTTCGGTCGGGGTGCGCACGAAAATCTTTACCAGCTGGTCGCCCTGGCCGCCGCGCAGCGATTTAACGCCGTAACCGCGCAGTCTGAATACCTTGCCGGTCTGAGTGCCTTCGGGAATCTTGATTTTGACAACACCCTTGAGTGTCGGCACTTCGATTTCGCCACCCAGCGCCGCCAGCGGAAAGGTAATATTCTTTTCGCAGATGATGTCATCACCGATGCGCTCAAAGAAATCATGCTTGCCGACAGAGATGAAAATATACAGACTTCCGCTCGGGCCACCCTTTTCACCGGGTTCGCCTTCGCCCGAAAGCTTGAGCTTGCTGCCGGTTTCGACGCCGGGCGGAATCTTCACGTCAAGCTTCTGAGTGTGCTTGTTGCGACCGGTTCCCTTACAGGTGTTGCAGGGTTTGTCGATAATTTCGCCTTCGCCCTGACACTGGTGACAGGTCTTCTGAATCGAGAAAAATCCCTGCGCCAGGGAAATGGTCCCGCGGCCTTTACAGACCGGGCATTGTTTTCTGCTGCTGCCAGGTTCGGCACCACTGCCGGAGCATGAGGTGCAACTGGTCGATTTTTGAATGGTTATGTTTTTGTCGCAGCCAAATACGGCTTCTTCGAACGTTATGTCGAGGTCGTAGCGAAGATCGTTGCCACGTCTTGGGCCACGACGCTGGCTGTTGCTGCCGCCAAAAAAGTCAGAAAGAATATCGCCGAAAATATCGCCAAACCCGCCAAAACCGCCCATGTCCTGGTAGTTGAAACCGCTCGGGTCAATGCCGGCATGGCCAAACTGGTCGTAGGCCTGACGTTTCTGCTGGTCAGAGAGAATCTGATATGCCTCGTTGATTTCTTTGAACTTTTCAACAGCCCCGTCGGTTTTGTTGACGTCAGGGTGATACTGGCGGGCAAGATTGCGAAATGCTTTTTTAATTTCGCCCTCGTCAGCATTTTTGGGTATCCCCAGCACTTCATAATAATCACGCTTGGCCATTAAAGTCTCCCTTACAGGTTATCAGTTTCTCTGTGCTTTGAATCAATCGGTAAAGCCTGTGGTGAAAATGGGCCGCAGGCAGTCAAAACTGCGCTGCGGCCCGTGTGGTATCAGTCAGCTTTTTTGAATTCTGCGTCTACAACGTTTTCGTCTTCTTTGTTGCCAGTCTGTGATCCGGCTGAACCGGTGCTGTCAGCGGGACCGGTGTGACCGGCCGCTCCGGCAGCGCCCTGCGCGCCGGGAGCATTTTTGTAGAGCATTTCACCAAGCTTCTGGGCAGTGGTCTGCAGCTGTTCGATCTTGGCTTTGATCTGTTCGACGTCTTTGGTTTCAAGAGCTTTCTTCAGCTCGCCGGCTTTGCCTTCGACTTCGTTCTTGAGATCGGCCGGAACCTTGTCGCCAAGCTCTTTGAGAGTCTTTTCGGTTTGATAGACGAGACTTTCGCCCATGTTGATGGTTTCGATGCTTTCGCGCTGTTTGGCGTCATCCTGAGCGTATTTTTCAGCTTCTTTGACCATGCGGTCAATGTCTTCTTTTTTCAGGCCGGAACTGTTGGTGATGGTGATCGCCTGTTCCTTGCCGGTGCCAAGGTCTTTGGCCGAAACGTTGACGATACCGTTGGCGTCGATGTCGAAGGTTACTTCGATCTGCGGAACACCGCGTGGTGCCGGTGGAATGCCAACGAGGTCGAAGCGGCCGAGGGTCTTGTTGTCAGCTGCCATCGGGCGTTCGCCCTGCAGGACATGCACTGAAACGGCTGGCTGGCTGTCTGAAGCGGTAGAGAAGACCTGACTTTTCTTGGTCGGGATGGTGGTATTTCTCTGGATCAGGGTGGTCATAACGCCGCCGAGAGTTTCGATACCAAGTGAAAGCGGGGTAACGTCGAGCAGCAGAACGTCTTTTACTTCGCCGCCGAGAATACCGGCCTGAATGGCAGCGCCCATGGCGACACATTCCATCGGGTCAACGCCGCGTTCGGGGTCTTTGCCGAAGTGGGTCTTGAGGAGGTTCTGAATGATCGGCATGCGGGTTGGGCCACCAACCATGATGATGTGGTCGACTTCACTGCGCTTGAGACCGGCATCGTTAAGAGCGTTGTCGATAGGGGGTTTGCAGCGTTCGACAATTGAGTCTACCAGTTTTTCGAGCTGTGATCTGGTGATGGTCATTACCAGGTGCTTCGGGCCATCCTGGGTGGCGGTGATGAACGGCAGGTTGATGTCGGTTGTCGTGGTGGTCGACAGCTCGATTTTGGCTCTTTCTGCAGCTTCTCTGACGCGCTGGTGGGCCATCGAGTCTTTTGAAAGGTCGATGCCTTCGGCTTTTTTGAATTCGTTTTCGATGTAGGAAATGATCAGGTTGTCCATGTCGGTGCCGCCGAGTTTGGTGTCACCGTTGGTAGAAAGGACTTCGAAGACGCCATTGCCGAGTTCGAGAATGGTGACGTCAAGGGTCCCGCCGCCAAGGTCGAATACCAGAATCTTGCGTTCGCCTTCTTTGTCGAGGCCATAAGCAAGAGCGGCAGCAGTCGGTTCGTTGATGATGCGCTTTACTTCGATGCCGGCGATCGCGCCAGCGTCTTTGGTGGCCTGGCGCTGAGCGTCATCGAAATAGGCTGGAACGGTGATTACGGCGCCGGTAACCTTGTCGTTCAAAAAGGCTTCGGCGTCAGCTTTGATCTTCTGAAGAATGAAGGCTGAGATTTCCTGCGGAGTGTAATCTCTGTTGTCGATTTTGTATTTGTCTTTGGTACCCATTTTGCGCTTGGCAGCGATTACAGTACGGTCGGGGTTGGTGGTTGCCTGACGTCTGGCCGGCTCACCGATCAGGCGCTGCCCGTCTTTGGTAAAAGCGACAACACTCGGAAAAGCTTTGCCGCCGATCGAATTACCTTCGGCGCTCGGGATGATAACTGGTTTGCCACCTTCGATAACCGAAGCGGCTGAGTTGGAAGTACCTAAGTCAATACCTATTACCCTGGACATATAATTCCTCCTGTCTGTTTTTAACAGTTTATTTCTGGTTGATTTCTACCTTCGCGGTGCGAAGCACGCGATCTTTGAAGGTATAGCCCTTTTCAAAAACGGTGAGTACGGTTTCGTCATCTTTATCTTCTACGGTGCGTTTACAGAGAGCTTCGTGAAAATTCGGGTCAAATTTGCTGCCTTTGGCTTCGATGCCTTTCAGGCCCTCTTTTTCGAGCATGTCGGAAAACTGAATTGAAAACATTTCGAGGCCATCCATGACCTTTTTGTCGACGTTGATCTTGTAAATCTGTTCCAGAGCCTTGTCGAGAGTGTCGAGAACCGGCAGAAGCTTTTTGAGAAAGTCTTCGACGCCGCGGCCACGGGCTTCGAGCTGCTCTTTGGCCGTGCGGCGCTGCAGATTCTGATAATCTGCAAGAGCCCGGAAATAGCGATTTTTCATTTCTTCGAGCTCTTTTGCCAGGTCACGACTCTGAGCCTGGTTCTGCCCCTGGGTCTGTTCCTCAGTGCCGGCAGTGGTCTGTTCCTGCTGCTGATTTTCTTCGGCAGGCTTCTGGCTGGCTTCGTTCAGTTCAGGATTTTCGGCAGTTTTTTCGTTTTGCGTCATAATCTGGAATTCACCCTATTAGTTAAGTTTCAGCTTTTGTCTGATTCAGGGAAATTTCTGTCACCAATCAGCAGCTGGCTGAGAGTGTTCGAAAGTCTTGCGAGAGTTGCAACCACGCGACTGTAGTCCATGCGCAGCGGGCCGATCAGGCCGATTTTACCGAAGGTGCGGTTGGGGCCGCGGTAGCGGGCCGTGACAAAAGACATGTCTTTTATGGCGAGCCCGGAATCGGAGCCTATGTTTACCACAATTTCCTGCTTGCTTTCAAGTGATTTAGCCAGAAGTTTGAGCAGATTTTCCTTCTGGTCGAGCAGACACACCATCTGTTTCAGTTTTTCGGGTTCGTTGAACTCGGGCTGATCAAAAAAGTTGAGAAAACCTTCGAGAAAAATAGAATTGGTATCGGGGTCGGTGACCGCGTTCTGAACCTGTTTTACCAGTTGAGAAAGCAGATTGTTGTAGCGTGACAGTATCTGCCTGGTATTTTCGATAAAATTCTGTTCATACTGGTGATACTGCTGGTGGCATAGCTGAGCATTGAGAAGAATCGAAAGCTTTTCGAGCACATCATCGGAAGTGGCGGCCGGAATATTAACCACCTGATCGTTGATGTTGCCGCAGTCGTCTACGGTTACCAGCATTGCCTTGGTATCGAGAATGCGGAAAAGTCTGATCGAGCGCAGGTTGCTGTGCTCCTGCTGCGGGGCAAGAAGCACACCCGCCAGTTTTGTCTGCTGGCAGGCGCATTGTACCGCTGATTTTAAAATGTCCTGCTGGCGCAGGTGCGTTTCGCGCGAAATGCTGGCAATTCTGCCGATCAGAGATTCTTCCAGCTGGCTGATGCGCTCAAATTCAATGAGAAAATTAACATAGAACTTGTAGCCCTTCTCAGTAGGCACGCGGCCGGCAGATGTGTGTGGCGAATAAAGATAACCCATCAGTTCGAGATCAGCCATTTCGTTTCTGATGGTGGCGGGCGAACATGAAAGTCGACTGGAACGCGACAGCGTGCGCGAACCCACAGGGATACCGGTTGAGATAAAGGCATCGCAGACTTCGCGCAGAACGGTTTTCTGGCGGTCGTTCAAGGCCAGGCTGTCATCAGTGGCGCAGGCTTCGGTCTGAAAAAGCGTATTGGCGTTCATTTTACAACTTTATGGTGCGGGGGGAACCCCGGCCCGAGGGCCGGGGTTCGCGAGTTATATCAGTAGTCCATGTCCATGTCGGGGGCGGGTGAGCCTTTGCCCTTCTTTTCGGGGGCTTCAGCCACGAGAACTTCAGTGGTCAGCAGAATCGAGGCGATCGAAGAGGCGTTCTGCAGAGCTGATCTGGTGACTTTGGCGGGGTCGATGATGCCGGCTTTATACATGTCGGTATAATCGTCGGCGACCACGTCGTAGCCATAGCCGTTGCCCTGGTGGGCTCTGACTTTTTCGATGATGACCGAAGGTTCGAGACCGGCGTTGGTCAGGATCATGCGCATCGGGGCGAAAAGGGCGCGGCGAACGATGTTGATGCCGATCTTTTCATCGTCGGTAGCGTTCTTTTCGAGCTTTTCGAGAACCGGAAGAGCGTTGATGTAGGTTACGCCGCCGCCGGCGACGACGCCTTCTTCAACCGCAGCGCGGGTAGCGCTGAGGGCGTCTTCTACGCGGGTTTTGCGTTCTTTCATTTCGGTTTCGGTAGCAGCGCCGACTTTGATTACTGCAACACCACCGGCCAGTTTGGCGAGGCGTTCCTGCAGTTTTTCCTTATCGTATGAGCTGGTGCTGTGCTCGATTTCGGCCTTGATCTGATTGATGCGGCTCTTGAGAGCCTTGGTGTCACCGGCGCCTTCAACGATGGTGGTCATGTCTTTGGCGACGATTACTTTTTTGGCCTGGCCCAGCTGGTTGATGGTGGCAGATTCAAGCTTCATGCCGAGGTCTTCGCTGATTTTCTGACCACCGGTCAGAACGGCGATATCTTCGAGCATCGCTTTTTTGCGATCGCCAAAGCCAGGTGCCTTGATGGCAACACAATTGAAAGTGCCGCGCAGTTTGTTGACCACGAGGGTTGCAAGAGCTTCGCCTTCGATGTCTTCAGCGATGATCAGCAGGGGTTTGTTGACCTGAACGATCTTTTCGAGCAGGGGCAGGATTTCTTTGAGGTTGTTGATCTTGCTTTCGGTGATGAGAATGTAGGGGTTGTCGAGAACCGCTTCCATTCTTTCCTGGTTGGTAACCATGTAAGGGCTGATGTAGCCCTTGTCGAATTCCATACCTTCGACGAAATCAAGAGTGGTGTCGAAGCTCTGAGCTTCTTCAACGGTGATGACGCCGTCTTTGCCGACTTTGTCCATGGCTTCGGCGATGATGTGGCCGATTTCCTTGTCGCGGGCGGAGATGGTGGCAACCTGGGCGATGCTGTCTTTGTTGTCATCAACCTTTTTGGAAAGGTTTTTGATTTCCTTGACGACTTCGTCAACGGCTTTTTCGATGCCGCGCTTCAGGTAAGAAGGATTGGCGCCGGCGGCGACATTTTTGAAACCTTCATGCACGATGGCCTGAGCCAGAACGGTGGCGGTGGTGGTACCGTCGCCGGCGACGTCGTTGGTTTTGCTGGCAACTTCTTTAACGAGCTGGGCGCCCATATTTTCGAACTTGTCAGTGACTTCGATTTCTTTGGCAATGGTAACGCCGTCGTTGGTTACGGTCGGGCTGCCGAATTTCTTGTCGAGAATGGCATAACAGCCTTTCGGGCCGAGGGTAGCGCGAACTGCGTTAGCGACGATGTCAACACCGGTTTCGAGAGATTTGCGTGCTTCGTCCCAATATTTGAGCTGCTTGGCAGTCATTTTTTGTGCTCCTGTACTTGTGTACTTATCAGTTGATGATGGCGAGAATGTCTTCTTCGCGCAGGATCAGGTAACTTTCGTCTTCAACTTTGATTTCGGTGCCGGCATATTTTGAGAAGATAACTTTGTCGTTGGCTTTGACTTCGAGCGGGCTGCGCTTGCCATCGTCAGTGAGTTTGCCCGGGCCGGCAGCAATTACGGTACCTTCGATCGGTTTTTCTTTGCTGGCGGTATCGGGAAGGATTACGCCGCCTTTTGATTTTTCAACTGCATCTTTGGGCTTAACGATAACGCGGTCATTTAATGGTTTGAGATTCATAAAATGCTCCTGATAAACTTATTTGGATTATTTTTTTCAAGTGGCGGAGCAGGTTTTGCACCTGCCCCGCGAGGGCTGGTTAAATCTGGTCAGAGATTACATCATACCGGGCATGCCCATGCCGCCCATTCCACCCATGCCACCCATGCCGCCCATACCGCCCATGGCGGGAGCTGCTTTGTTTTCTTCGGGGATATCGGCGACCAGAACTTCAGTGGTCATGAGAATTGCGGCGATGGAAGCGGCATTCTGCAGAGCTGATCTGGTAACCTTGGCGGGGTCGATGATACCGGCTTTGAACATGTCGATATATTCGTTGGTGAGAACGTTATAGCCGAAGCCGGGTTTGTTTTCCTGTCTGATTCTTTCGATAATGACTGCGGGTTCAAGACCGGCATTGGCAAGAATGAAATGGATTGGTTTCTGCAGAGCTTTTCTGACGATGTCGACGCCGATTTTTTCATCGCCGTTAACCTGAAGAGTGTCGAGAGCTGCGATGGCATTCAGCAGGGCAACGCCGCCGCCGGCAACAACGCCTTCTTCAACCGCAGCGCGGGTAGCGCTGAGAGCATCTTCAACACGGGTTTTGCGTTCTTTCATTGCGGTTTCGGTAGCGGCACCGACTTTGATGACTGCAACGCCGCCAGAGAGCTTGGCGAGACGTTCCTGCAGTTTTTCCTTGTCGTATGAGCTGGTGCTTCTGTCGATTTCAGCCTTGATCTGGGCGATGCGTGCCTGAATGTCTTTCGCAGCACCGGCGCCTTCGATTATGGTGGTAGTTTCTTTGCTGATGACAACCTTCTTGGCATGGCCGAGGTGTTCGATACCGGCGTTTTCAAGCTTGAGGCCGATTTCTTCGCTGATCTTCTGACCTTTGGTCATGATTGCGATATCTTCGAGCATGGCTTTGCGTCTGTCGCCAAAAGCCGGGGCTTTGACGGCTACACAGTTGAAGGTGCCGCGCAGTTTGTTGACCACGAGGGTGGCGAGGGCTTCGCCTTCGATGTCTTCAGCGATGATCAGCAGGGGTTTCTTGGTCTGCACGATGCTTTCGAGAACCGGCAGAATGTCTTTGATATTGTTGATCTTGCTGTCGGTGATGAGAATGTAGGGGTTGTCGAGAACCGCTTCCATTCTTTCGGGGTCAGTGACCATGTAGGGGCTGACATAACCCTTGTCGAATTCCATACCTTCGACGAAATCAAGGGTAG
>Ga0116142_10002896_pt1 | contig 17857 bp, 19 predicted proteins | sample AD_UKC033_MetaG_FD_89785 | JGI IMG/M metagenome (GOLD analysis project Ga0116142, IMG submission 89785) | Active sludge microbial communities of municipal wastewater-treating anaerobic digesters from USA - AD_UKC033_MetaG | ecosystem: Engineered > Bioreactor > Anaerobic > Digestate | place: USA... | reverse complement strand
TGGAAATAGTGCAAAAGTTGATGCCCAGAAGAAATACATAGGCTATCGAGCCTATGTGATCATTGTAAAAGACTAGTGCTTAAAATAAATATGTCCCACAGCCGAAAAAAATAGGGAAAATAGGGAAAAAGATTTCTTTTCCATATTAATTAGACCATAAAACAACTATTCCTTCTTCCAGTTCCAGAACTTGTTGTTCGGCTTCACGTGCCACTCCGTATCCCTGCACTCCGTCCTCACCGGCACCCAAGTGCCTTTGATCTTTTTCATCGGGCAGATGTAGCAGGGGCCTGGGCTTTGTTTTTTTGAATTGTCAGAATAGTTGCACCTGATGTATGAAAATGATCTGCTGACATGCGATCTCTTGACGTGTGGGCAGACTATAGTGCCACAACGGTCCCGTGTCGATACTATTCTTATGCACCTGTCGTGCACCTTCATCTTCCTGATGCTCACATACTCAGGTATGGTCTTCTGGACCTGCATCCTATAAAAAAGTTCAAGTTTAGTTTGCGCCAAGTTGTTGCTCATGGCCCTATTTTTAGGGCCAGGTATATTATCCAGATCCTAGTGCGAGAATGTATTTAGGATTAATTATAGGGCCACTAATTTGATATTAATAGGGTAATATATGGAACATTAAATAGAAACAGATTCTATAAATTCTTTGGGCGTAAGAATATTGAGATCAAATTCAGATTTTAAATTTTCTCTTTTTCTATTATCTATAAAATCTTTAGTATTTGAAGTAACAAAATAATCTCTTTTTTCTAAAATATGACCTATCAGATGATCTATGTCGGCAAGCCTTCCTTCATTTCTTTCATCGAGTATACCAAAATTTACATTTGGAAACATTATTGCTTTTAATTTTTCTTCTAGTAAATCTTCTTCTTTACCTGTAAAAACATCGCCGCTGTCCAATCTAGAGAAGCCCCACCTAAAGACAGTCCCGATAGTTCCAAATTCATTGCATAATTTATCGAGTTCTTCTCTCTTTTTTTGATCCCCATAATTTCTTTGGTCAAAATCTACTCTTGTCGTGCATTTAATATCAATAGCATTTTTTTTATGCATATCGATAATTTGAGAGACTTCAGTGTCTTTTTTATTTTGGTAGTTGATTAAACAACATGTATCGAGAGTGACTTTTATCATAGTTCCAAGAGCATTAATATAGTTATTTTTATTAGATTTGGGGAATACATCTTAAAAATATTACGCATAATGTTTATACTTAGTTATTTTTAAGGCCAGATCCTATTAAACGAATTGGCCCTATCTTTTAATAGAAGTTGGGAATGTTAAAGGATCCTTTAATAAGAAAATAAATTTATTTCTTCTTTATGCTATTGTTTACAAGAGATGCTATCTCTGGATTTGATTTTACAAGCTCTATGAATTTTAATGCGGTCTTTAGGTCTTTTAGCATTTCAACATTTTCTGTTGAGATGTCGATGAACTCTTCCCTAAGTTTCTTTATGTTCGATTCCATCTCGTAAACTTTTTCTTCTTTTAAGGGCATGCCGCAACGATAGCAGAACTCTGAAGTCGGACCGCAGTTCTCCTTGCACCGGGGGCATATTACTGGATGAATCTTATCGACCTCGTTTAGCTCTTCAGTTTCTAGGCCGTAGACCTTGTTGTAGATGGCCTTGTCGATGTCCCTCCCAGAAAGATGGACATAGACCCTTGGCATGTCTGAGCCCATCTGCCAGCCAAGGTAGTGGCACATCTCGGACTCTGTGAGTTTTGAAGCCAGGTGTGTTGCTCTAGAGTGCCTTAGTGTGTGGGGTGAAATTTTCTTATCTATTTCTGCAATTTTTACTACGTTTTTCAAGATAAGATTAAATCTCTCATAAAGAAGGGGTTTCCCATAACTTGTAGGACCAAGACTGATAAAGAGGTGAGAATTTTCATTTCTCCTTGGGTGCATCTGCATCCAGTTTTTCAAATAGGATTCTGAGAATACAAAAGGCACAAGGCGCTCCCCGGTTTTTCCCCTGACCCTTACTTTTCCTCCAAATTTGTTGAACTCTATGTCCTTAAACTTTATTGACGCAAGTTCCCCAATCCTAAATCCGCCTTCATAGAGAAGGGCTATCATTGCCTTGTCCCTAGGATGGTTTGCAGCTTCAATAAGTTTTAGTATTTCTTCCTTGGTCACTATCTCTGGTTTCTTGTATATTTTTCTATTTCCCTTGATATACCTTAAGCCTTCCCAATCATCCCCCTTTAGCCACCTGAAGAACTTCTTCAGCGTCTTTTGATACTCATTTTTTGAACTTGCGGCAATGTCAGTCATTTCGACCTTTTCAAGGACTTCTATTACATCTTTGGATGTCCAATCAGGAAATGGCGTATCTTTATGCCTCTCGCATACCAGTCTAAGATCAAGCACATATCTGTTAGTTCTGAGAATTCCAATTCTTGTGGCAATAAGATAGCTTTTGAATTCATTGATTATGCTTTTGTTAGTTTCGCATATGAAAGAATTTTCAAGGAGGGCCAAATTATTTTCAAGCCTTCTTTTTTCATTATATATACCCATGAAATACGATACATGTAACGAATTTAAATACATTTTCCGTGGGATTTTGTCCTTTAGGAAGACTTACTTCCTCGGCGCTTATAATTATTTTTTAAGACCCTTGAAAATTTGTATTATTAATTATTTTAGAATATAAATTATTATTGATGAGAATAATCGGGATTAATATTCGTTATAAGATATATTTTCCTTTTCGCTACCTTCGTACATTATAATTCTGACTTTTTCCTCAGTAATTAGTCCTTGCTTGATTATATCGTTAAGTAATGGTTTAATTCTATCAATTCTCTCCTTTGAGTCAACAACTTCAACTACTATAGGCAAATCTGTTGATAATCTTAGGATAGAAGTAGTACGAAATCTGCTATTTTTCCCAAATCCCTCTACACCCCTTAGTACTGTGGCACCTGCCAATCCTTCTTTTCTGAATAATTCAACAAGGTATCTATGTAATGGCTTTCCTTCATATCTATCAGATTCACCAATAAAAATCCTAAGGAGCGTTGCCTCAGATTCTTTTTTCATTTAACGCCTCCCAACGTTATTACTAAAATCTTACCCATGTATATGGCAAACATAGTTAAAAAGATAGTGCCTATAATGTTGAGAGTAAAGTAAAAAAAATCCCTAGATTCTAATAATCTAAACGACTCATAGCTAAAAGTTGACATAGTCGTGAAAGCCCCTAGAAGGCCTATAGTTAGAAATATTCTTGTTTCATCACTTATGACCCCCCTATATTCAGAGATAAAAAGAATCGAACTTAAAATAAAGCTTCCTAACACATTAACTGTTAATGTGCCCAATGGAAATGTCGTAGCTCCATTTTGAGCCCAGCCACTTATCAGATACCTTAGGATTGCCCCTATGAAACCTCCAATCCCTATTAGAAATAGTAGATGCATTCAATTTCACTTGACGCTGAAATTTATAACATATTTATAAAATTAATTGTTTCCTAATTTAGATAAAATTTCTCAATAAGTCTTAAAAGTAAATCATCTAAGCAAGTATATGAAGAAATTAATTGTTTTTTTGCTATTGTCGCTTATAATACTATTTGCAGGATGCACAGTAATCAAGGATTTTGATAAAGAATCAGCAATAAAAATAACAGATCCAATTATGGATAGAACTATGGAAGGATTAAATGAAAACAATTATGACAAATTTACAGAATACTATACTGCTTCATACAAAAAGTCATTTCCTGAAAGTGCTTTTTTAAATTTTACAAAGGGATTCTATAAAAATCCAGGAAAATATATATCTCGAGAAGTATATGATGTCAAGCCAATTGAGAATGGCGTCTTAATTCATTATAAAGGCATATTTGAAACTAGAGATAATGTTGCCATAACAGTTACTTTCGAAATATCAAACGAAGAATATAAAATTAAGAAAATAAGATTTTATTAATCCATTCTTTTTCTGGCACATATTTATCCATAAATAATCTTTTAAATGAACATTGATTTAAGTTAGTCATGGAAAACGATAAATTAGATGAAATTGATATAAAAATATTGAACGCTTTACAAGATAATTCAGAAATTAGTTTTGAATCACTAGGTAAAGAACTAGGCGTTTCAAAATCAACAATCCATTACAGGGTCATGAATTTAAAAGAAAAAGGCATCATAAAAAAATTTTCAGCCATAGTAGATCCTGAAAAAGTGGGTATGGGGATTCTTGCCGTATCTTTGATAAGAGCTCACTACAATCCAGGATACGTTGAATATATAGGAGATAAACTCAAGAATATTCAAGGTGTTTGGGGAGTATATTTTTTAATAGGTGAGCATGATTTTGTTGTTTTAATAAGAGCAAAAGATAAAGAAGACCTCAATAGGATTGTTGAAACATTTATCTCAATGAAAGAGATTGAAAGATCAAATACGCATGTTATAATAAAAAAGATAAAAGAGGATATCCGTGTTGATATCTAAATATTAAAAATAATAAATAAAAATTTTAATCTTTTTCTGGCCAGAATCTTTCTGTGATGATTTTATCTTCAGTATAGAAATTCACAATTGCTTTGCTCTGTGCCTTTATATCTGCAAACTGAGAGTTCTTCATTCCCCCAAATGGCAAGAATGCTACAGGAGCAGGTATGCCTATGTTAACTCCGATCATTCCAGCTTCTGCTTCTAACTTGAATTTTCTAGCCCAGTATCCGTTTTGTGTGTAAATTGATGCACCGTTACCGTACTGATGTCTGTTGATTATTCCTATAGCTTCATCAAGATTCTTTGCCTTCATTATGCAGACTACTGGCCCAAAGATTTCTGTCTTATGTATTTCCATGCCTTCCTTTACATCTGCAAAGACTGTTGGCCCAATGAAGAATCCCTTTTCGTGACCTTGTACTTTAGCACCTCTTCCATCTAAAAGAAGTTTTGCCCCTTCCTTGATTCCAACATCAATCATTTTGTAAATAAAGTCGTATGCCTTTTTAGATATAACTGGCCCCATTACTAATGGCTCCTCGGCATATTTTGGATCTAGTGGGTTTGCTAAAATAACGTCCTTTGCTTCATTAACGAATTTGTCACAAATTGTTTTGTACATTTCGTCTCCGACACCAACAAGTACTGAAGAGGCCATACATCTCTGCCCAGCGCAACCAAAGCACGAAGTAAGCATATTTCTTACGACTTCGTCCACTTTTGCATCTGGCATTGCTACAAGATGATTTTTAGCACTTCCCATTGCCTGGAATCTCTTATTGTTTCTTGCACATTTTTCGGCTACAGTTCTGCATACGTTTGTAGACCCTACAAGAGAGAATCCCTTTACATTTGGATGGTCAATAAATGCATCAGCAACTACTCTGTCACCATTAACAAGATTGAATACACCTGGCGGGAGTCCAATCTTATCTATATATTCAGTGATTTTTACCATTGTCCCTGGGACTTGTTTTGATGGTTTAACGACTATTGTATTTCCAGTTGCAATTGCATAAGGTATAAACCAAAATGGAACCATTGCAGGGAAGTTAAATGGTGCTACCATGGTAAAAACTCCCATGGGCAATCTTAGAACTTCACCGTCAATTCCAAAAGAGCTATCTACTAATTTATCCCCTTGTTGAAGCATTGGCATTGCACATGCAACTTCTATATTCTCAAAAGACCTTTTCATCTCTGCCCTTGCGTCAGGTAAAGATTTTCCCATTTCTTCAACTAATATTCTGGATATTTCTTCTTCGTTGTCCATGAATATTTTTCTTAATTCAAATAATGGTTTAGCCCTCCTTGGTCCAGGGGTTTTGCTCCAAGATTTGAAAGCTTTGTGAGCAGCCTCAATAGCCTTATCTGCTTCGGCTTTTGTTGAAAGAGGTGCTTTTGCAATTATATCTCCATTACTTGGATTAACAATATCAACATATCCGTTGTTTTCAGGTTCGATCCATTTTCCGTTTACATAGTTTTTGTAAACTTTGACATCCATTTAACTGCCTCCATATTTTTAAGATAGTATTTGGAACTAATCTCAATATTTATATTTGATTTTGACTAATATTCAACACTTTTATAAAACTTTCGATATGCCTTGAAAGTAATATCGAAAGTATTAACCACATCATCCGATTTTTATGAATATATATTTAAAACTTTTGGTATTTGATTCTTGAGCGACTATGTAGTAAAACTTATAATATAGGTTTAATTCTAGTCCAGAGTGGTCACTGAAGATTATCTAAAAAATAAAATTGATACACCTTTAAAAAATAAGGAAAAACTTATTGCATTAAGAAAGGCATTCAAAACAACAAGAGATAGACAAAATGATAATAAATTTTTATTCCCTGATTTAGATCAGAGAAAGGAAAGATTAAAAAAATCTAGAGACTTTTCAATTGGGAATAAAGATCTTCTTTGTCAAGCTATAAAAAATTTTGAAAAAAATGGTTTCAAAGTATTCTACTCCAAGACCAAAGAGGATGCTATTGACTTTATACTAAAAGAGATAGGTGAAGAGAAATTAGTAGTAAAGTCTAAATCAAATGTCACGAAAGAAATATGCCTTCATGAAAAATTAGAAGAAAGGGGAATTGAAGTTATTGAAACAGACCTTGGAGATTACATAATTCAACTTTCTACAGAAAAACCTGCACACCCTACCGGTCCCGCATGCCACCTTTCGAGATATGATATTGCAAAGATATTCTCTGAGGCTTTTGGAGAAAATTTCGAACCTGACCCTCTTGTTCTTACAAAAATAGGAAAAGAAAAAATCAGAAATTATATAGAAAAGGCAAAGATAGGTATTACTGGTGCAAATGCGATATGTGCTGAAGAAGGCGCTGCCATAATAATAAACAATGAAGGCAATATTAATCTTGTGCAAATGAGGGAGAAAAAACATATAATTGTGACTTCGATAGATAAGCTTTATCCCAATATTGAAGAAGCTATTAACATGCTAAAGCTCTGCACATATTACGCTACTGGAGCTTCTATCACATCATATATTGAAATTATTGCAGGAATATCAAAGACGGCCGATATAGAAAAAATGCTTTTCAAGGGAATGCAGGGACCTGGAGAAGTCATTTTAGTTCTAGTCGATAATGGAAGAACTGAAGCTTTTGAAAAGGGCTACAAAAATCTATTCTACTGTATAGGATGCGGTAACTGTCTTCTAGACTGCCCAGTATACCATGTCGTGGGAAACGAGTATGGTTACAAAGGGTATCTTGGTGGGAGAGGAACTTCTGCATCTTATTTTTTGGAAGATCAAGACGCATCTTTAGAGAATGGACTATTTTTCTGCACTACGTGCAATAACTGTCAAGTATCATGCCCCGTTGATATCGGAAATGCAGATTATTCGGAAAGGCTAAGAGAAAATGTTTCTTCAAGTGGAATGAATTTCCCAACTCATGAAAAAATAATTGAAAATATAAAAAATTCTAAAAATCCTTTTAATGAATATTCTCCAAAACAATTGAAGAAAGGAAATGAAGTTGTATATTTCAGAGGTTGCATGGGATTATATCGAGAAAAAGGCATCGCCGACTCTACAATGAAACTCCTTGATAAAGCAAATGTTTCATATGCTCTTGTCGATGAAGTTTGCTGCGGTTCAGTTGCACTTAGGACTGGAAATAAAGAAATTGCTAAAGAGCTTGCAAAAGAAAATTTAGAGAAGATTAAACAGACCGGAGTCGATACTGTCATATTTTCGTGTGCTGGTTGTCTTAGAACATTTATTAAGGATTACCCAAACTTTGGAGATAGAAATCTAAAACTTCTTCATTCATCGCAATACTTCCTTGAACTTATCAAAGAAAGAAGATTAAAATTGAAGAACGGAAAAAAGCTGAAATTGACTTTCCATGACCCTTGCCACATGGGCAGACATCTTAAGATATATGACGAACCAAGGGAAATAATTAAAGAACTTCCCAATGTCGAATTTGTGGAAATGAAAAGAGTGAAGGAAGACTCAAGATGCTGTGGCGCGGGTGGTGGAGTGAAATCACTATTTTGGGAATTATCTATTGCCATGGCTAATGAAAGAATTAATGATGCAAAGGAAGTTAAAGCAGATGTTATAGTATCTACCTGCCCTTTCTGTAAGAGAAATCTAAAGGATGCTTCAGAAATGGAAGTCATTGACCTTTCAGAATTACTTTTAAAGTATTCTACTTAATAAAATATTTTTTTTAGAACATTATCCGACAATTATATATTATTAACGTATATTGTTTTAATTTTTTATTAAATATTAGAAAAACTTATAAAGGGTTCAAAAATTAAGTAAGTAGTCGTTATAATATTTGAAAGTATGGGGAGTTAAGTATGGTATCTGTAAAGGGGAAGTCCCTTGAGGGATTATTAACTGAATTTAGAAGATTTTATCCTTCAACAGAATTTAAGGAAAATGCATATATAACAAATAAAGAAATATTTGAAACGTCCGAAAAAGATCCTGAAAAATTTTGGGCAAGTTATGCTTCTGAACTCCACTGGTATAAAAAATGGGACAAAGTGTTGGATTGGAATCCACCCCATTCAAAATGGTTCGTGAATGGAGAGATAAATGTATGTTACAACTGCGTGGATAGGCATATCAAAAATGGTGGTAGAAACAAGGCGGCAATAATATGGGAAGGAGAGCCAGGTGACACTAAAACTCTAACTTACTGGGACCTTTACAGAGAAGTAAATAAATTTTCTAATGTTCTAAAAAAACTTGGAGTTGCAAAAGGCGACAGAGTAGCTATATACATGCCAATGGTTCCTGAAGCTGTAATCGCCATGTTAGCGTGTGCAAGAATTGGCGCAATACATATGGTTGTATTTGGCGGTTTTAGTTCTGAGGCTTTAAGAGACAGAATAAATGATTGCAAAGCAAAATTATTAATTACTGCAGACGGAGGGTATAGGCGAGGTAGTTTAATCCCACTAAAACATGATTCAGATTATGCAGTCAAGGATACTCCATCTATTGAAAATGTATTAATCATAAAGAGAGGAGAATTTCCTCTTAGAATTAAGAAAGGCAGAGATGTCTGGTGGCATGAGCTAGCAGATGAAGTTGATCCTTATTGTGAACCTGAGCCTATGAATTCAGATGACAGTTTGTTTATTTTATATACATCAGGGACAACAGGCAAACCAAAGGGAGTTGTCCATTCTACGGGGGGATATCTGACTGGTGTGTATACTACAAGCAAACTAATATTTGACATGAAGGATCAAGATGTTTTTTGGTGTACCGCAGATATAGGTTGGATAACAGGTCACAGCTACATCGTCTATGGGCCTCTTGCAGTTGGGGCTACTCTTTTCATGTATGAAGGCGCTCCTGATTGGCCAGAAATGGATAGATACTGGAGAATTATAGACAAATACGGAGTTACGATATTTTACACCGCACCTACTGCGATTAGAGCTTTCATGAAAGCTGGAACAGAATTTCTAAAGCCTTTCTCCTTGGAAACATTAAGATTATTGGGAAGTGTTGGAGAACCTATAAATCCAGAAGCATGGATATGGTATTATACCCATATAGGGAAGAAAAGATGTCCTATCGTTGATACTTGGTGGCAAACTGAAACAGGAATGGTAATGATAACAACTCTCCCAGGATACCATACAATGAAACCAGGGCATGCTGGATTTCCTTTTCCAGGAGTTTCTTTGGACATATTAAATGAAGCAGGAAATCCGGTCGAGCCTGACGAGGGAGGATATCTTGTTTTAAAAAATCCTTGGCCCTCGATGTTAAAAGGTATATACGGAGATGAAGAAAAGTATCTTGAAAAATACTGGAGCAAGTGGAACGGAAAGTGCTACTTTACAGGTGATGGTGCAAGACGAGATAGCGAAGGATATCTAATGCTTCTTGGAAGAGTAGATGATGTTCTTTCAATAGCAGGTCACAGAGTAGGGACTATGGAAGTTGAAAGCGCATTGGTATCGCATCCTGCAGTTGCAGAAGCTGCTGTTGTGGGAATTACTCATGAAATAACGGGACAGGCGATAGTGGGATTCATCGTTTTGAGAGATAACATAGACAAGGACTTTGATCTTGAAGATGCCATAAGGGAACATGTTGTAAAAAAAATAGGCCCTATTGCAAGACCAAGGAAAATAATATTTACAAGTGAACTACCAAAGACTAGAAGTGGAAAAATAATGAGAAGACTCCTTAAGGACATTGCAGAAGGTAAAGTTCTTGGCGATACAACAACACTTACAGAACCTGAAGTCATCGATACATTAAAAAAACAATATGAAGTAATTGAAGGTTAAAAATCTAAATTATCTCCAATATCTCTCACTTTATCTTTTTTTCTTTTCTCTAAATACTTGTATACAATTGAATGTGGTTTTCCTTCCAATATCATCTCTAAAGCTTCTTTTGCATCTGCGGCGCCATCATAATCCCCTATGATAGAAACAGTCTTACCATAAACACAGATATCTGTACTTGTAAGGTCTTCAATTGTTTTTCTTGTGCTGCCATCCTTCCCAATGATTCTGCCCCTTTGTCTTTCCCATGCTTTGGAAGATTTACCGAGATAATCTGGAAGGTAAAGCATTTCAAAAATAAAAATATCGCTAAAAATCTTAGAAGCTTTTTCAAAAGGAAATCCCCTTCCTATGGCTCTGACAATGTCTCGCGCCTTCCATAGATTTAAAGGCTCTTCTGCACCGTCTTTTTGAAAAATTCTGACAAGACCTTCTTCACTATCAATTTCAAGTTTTACTGAAAGCCTCTTCTCAATATGCCTCTTAACTTCGCCTTCTTTTCCAATAAGAACGCCTAATCTATCCTGAGGTATCTTTACAAATTCTTCACTCATTTAAAATCCCCTTTAACGTTTCATTCACTTCAGGCACTTCAATATAATTTGAAAAATATCTAGTGATGTTTTCGATATCTCTTTTGAGAAAATCCTGTGCCATAATGCTATCTTTTATAGTTCCCTGTGCAAAATCAATGAAGTAAATCTTTTTACCCATAAGTATATTATACTCACTTAAATCAGCATGAATTAATCCTGCTTTGTACAATTTATCAACATTTTCTATTATAATATTGAAGTCCTTTTCAGGATCTCTTGATTTATTATCTTTTAGAGTAGGATATGCCTTTGTATTCTTGCCTAAAAATTCCATTATCAAAATATTGTTTCGCGTTAGGATTGGTTTAGGAACATTAATGACTTCGCTTGCTATTTTCAAATTCTTAAACTCTCTTTTTGCCCAGGAAAAAACTGTACTTCTCTTGTCTTTTTTTGTATAATAAAATCGCGGATCTCCTACGAGATATTCATACATCTTATTAAAGTTAGAAGTTGCAATACGATAAATTTTAACGGCAATCTCTTTTCCTTCTCCGTCTTTTCCATAAAAGACGTTTGCTTCTTTTCCGGTTGCAATCTCACCATTTAAAGATTCAATATAACCGTTATTCATAAGCTTAAAGAGTGTGAGACGAGTTGATTGGTCAAAAACTTCATCCCTGACTTTAAAGATATCAGAATCTCTATCTACCCTTTCACGCTTTAGATTCTTGATTTCTTCTTTTCTTTCATAAACTTCTATATGATCTTCAATGTCGCCCATAATCTAAAGAGTCATGTAGCCGTTATCAATTAGCCATTTTGTCTGGGCCCTTGAATATCGGTATATGATATTTCCTCTTTCATCACCCTTAAGTTCCCATGGTTCTACTAGGACAACCATGCCCATTTTAATCCATAGTCTTCTCTTAAATTTCCCTGGAACAGAGCAAATCCTCTCTTTTCCATCTGTACATCTAACTTTCATTCTGCCTGCGCCAAGCATCTGATCGACAACGCCCAATACTTCTCCTTTTTGAGGAGTTCTCGTTCTCTGGACCTGTTCCTCATCACCAGTAGTTCTAGGTTGATATTTCAGATAATCCCTCCTATATAGACCGTATCTCACTTATAATTTCAACAAGATAATCAATAACGGATTTTTTCAAATCCATTGGATGGACTTCCTTCGATAAGTAAGCCCTTTCAAGTGAGTCGTATGAATCAAACTCTACATTGCCCCCGTATTTCTCCGATCTTTTAATTTCAAAAGCACCGGTAATCTTTGGAAAGAGTATAAGGCGGGCTATTTGAAGTAGAGGATTCTCCTCCTTTACTCCCATAGGGCAATATGCCTTATTAATTTTTTCCTTAATAGCTTGTTCTTCATCCCTAACTGAAATCATACTTTCAGGCTTTGATGAACTCATTTTGTCACCAGGCCCCGTAAGTGAAGAAATAAGTGGGGTATGTAGACATACAAACGGCTTATAGTCTATTTTTGAAGAAAGTTCTCTGCCGAGCATATGGATCTTCCTCTGCTCAATTCCTCCAATGGCCACATCTACCCCCAAATACTTTATGTCCACAATCTGTAAAAATGGGTATAGAACCTGAGAGACTCTTGCATGCTCAATGTCTCTTGCAATTACCTGCATACTTCTAAGGGCCCTATTAATAGTTGTGTCCAACGAAAGAGCAAATACATCGTCAATATATTCTAATGATCTTTCAAAAGATGATCCCAATACATACTCTGTAGACTTCAATCCAAATGATTTAAAGGTCTCTTCCCATATCGAGGTCTGCTCGTGTATCCATTCCCAGTCACCTTTTCTATTGAGCCACGTGTGCCAATCTGCAAATAAGACTTTTACTTTAAAGCCAGCTTTTTCCATATCTTTCAATTTTGACATTGTCACGAGATGACCAAGATGAACATCACCTGAAGTTTCATAACCACAGTAGCATACAGGCTGATTTTTATTATTCAATAGCTCAAGTAGCTCTTCTTCTGTTACAACTTCTTCAGCATTTCTAGTTATAATCTCTAATCTATTGTCCATGGCGAACACCTATATTATTAGTATTTATTTCTTTCTCATTTCATGAAATTTAAGGTAGAATAACAGATAAATAAATTTTGGAATGTCTAAAGCGGTGAAATGTGATTTTTCATCTCCATAAATTGTTTCAATAGGTACTTCTTCAATTCTCATATGAAACTTTCCTGCGTAAGACAAAACCTCTGTTTCTATATTGTATCTTTCTGATTCTAAATTCATCTTCTCTAAAAACTCTCTCTTGATGGCCCTATATCCTGATTGAGTATCTCCAATATTAATGCCAAAAAATAATCTTATCAATGCAGTCGAAATAAAGTTTGATATCTTCCTAACAAACGGCATGGCTTTTGTATTTCCTAAAAATCTTGAACCTATTGTGATATCGGCCCTATCTTTTTGAATAGGTTCAACAAGTTTATAAATGTCTTCTGGTCTATGTTGAAGATCCGCATCAAGAAAAACAATAATATCTCCTTTTGCTATCGAGGCCCCTGTTCTAATAGCTCTCCCTTTGCCATAATTAACATCATGGACTACAACCCTTGCGCCTGCTTTTTTGGCCATCTCTCCAGTTCTGTCTCTACTTCCATCGTCCACAACTATTTTTTCAAAGATATCTTTTGGTATTCTTTCTACTACCTCACGAATACTTCGCTCTACATTGAATGAAGGGATAACTACTGAAACTCGGCCCATAAAAAAGGAATAAAAAGAAGATTTATAAGCCTTAAGATGATAGAAAATATCTCTTAGAGCATAAAACGAGCTAATTCACAATATTTTAATAAAAAGTTTTATAAAGCAATGAAAAGGCTTTAAGAAAAAGGTGAGTTCATGAAGAGAAGAATCAAAAATCTTTTGAGGAGCGTCAAGAAAAGTGGAGCATACCCTCAGAAGGTTAATTTCAAGAAGAGGAAAAAAGAGAAGTATTATCCAGCGCTCAGAAGCTAAACACAACTTTTTTAATATATTATTTTAATTAATTTATATGATATCTAAAAAAAGAGTCTTATATTTTGCTTCTTTTTGCCATACAATAACACACGCAATGACTTTGACTCTTGCACCACTTTTGCCCTTGATAAGGTCAGAGCTAAATCTTACAAACGCAGAAACTACCTCTTTTGCTTTTATTTCTTTTTTGGCTTTTGGTGCCCTTGCTTTACCATCAGGACTGCTTTCCGATAAGGTAGGCTCTTTAAAAGTTATGAAAATTGGACTAGGTTTATTCTTATTATCAATAGTAGGCATAGTGTTATCAAACGGCCCTCTTGGTCTGTGGTTGTCTTTATTATTGTTGGGCGTTGGGGCAGGAACTTACCATCCTGCAGGACTCTCTCTTGTGTCTAAGCTTTATCCAAAGGATATGGGCAAAGCCATGGGATTTAATGGTTTGTTAGGGAACTTCGGTGAATCCTCATCTCCCATAATAGCTGCCGCAGTTGGAGTATACATTGGATGGAAATATCCTTACCTATTATGGAGTATCCCAATATTAATATTATTGTCTATTAGTTTTTCAATTAAAGATTCTAAGATCAAACGTCATATCCAGGATGAAGAAAATCGTGACTTTAAGTATCTTGAAGAAACAAGGAAATTGATATCAAAAGAATTTGTATTATATATCCTAATCCTACTTTTTAGAGGATTGTTTTACACTGGAACAGTTTTATTATTAACTACTTTTGCAAAAGATGTTTTATCACTTAAAGTTTTAATAGGTGGTTTAATCACAACAATACTGATAGTTTCGGGTATGCCAGGACAAATAATTGGTGGAAAAATATCTGACAAACTTGGTTACAAAAAACCACTTCTTGTTTTCACTGCGATTAGTTCTATTTCAATTGCTCTTATTGCTAATACCACAAGTGCAATTGTATTTTTAATTTTTTCAATTGCTATGGGATTTTCATATTTTGCCGCGCAGCCTGCACAAAATATGCTTACCGCTTCGATGAGCAGTACAAAAATACGAGGTCTGCTTTATGGATTTAGTTCTCTTTGCATATTTGGCTTTGGGTCTTTTGCAGCCTCAGTTGGAGGATATATTGCTGATGTTTTAACGTGGAGGGCTGCTTTCTATATGCTTGCCATATTTGCCTTAATAGATGTTTTTTTAATTAATCTTAAAAGAGAAAAAAAAGAAGATATTAAACAAACTTGATATTTTTTGGGAATTCTCCTAAATATTTTTTGAATTCTTTAGGCCATTTGTCGGAATCAAGCCCCTTTTGAGCCAAGAAAGATACTGTCCACCTTTGAAGACCAATCCCCGAACATCCAGACCACAACTCCTTGTTTTTTGAAGATTTAATAGAGAAAGCTTTAGTATACTTATCCCCAACTATGGAAAGATTCTGGAATTCCAGCCATTCACTCTCTTCTCTATTACCCCTTGAAGGAATCCAGGATTCGTAGTCCACAGTCCCTTTAATTCTCTCAGTTTCTTTTTCAATTCCTGTCTGTCCTGATTGTGCCATATAAAAAGGTGTTACCCAAGCTGTTCTCCATTCAATCTCAAATATTTTATCAAAAACATAAGCATATCTTTCCATCATCTTCTCTTTAAGTTCAATTAACTGATCAGGATATCCTATGAATACAGGTTCTATTCTCCAGAATTCATTTACTCGTTCAATACCTTGTCTCCCACCAGCTTCCCACCTATATGAAGGTCCACTTTTATCATATATTAATACTGGGAATTCTGAATCGTCAATAGTCTTCCCATCAAAAGCCCAGTACATTGGAGGGCACTGAGCATATGTCATTCCACCTATAGGGTCTCTCATTCTTTCTCTTATCTTATCAACATGGGCCTTTTTTGTTATTTTATATAGGTCGATTACTTCTTCCCAGACGGAAACATCCCTAGAGATAGGGGGCGATACATAATAAATTTCTGGTTCACTGCCAGATAAATGGCCAGTCTTTTCCCAAATTTCAAAAGGAACAAGCTTCGGGGCAATTACTTCAATGAAACCTAGCGGCTTTAAAACTTCTTCAACTGCAATCCTTTCCATTGTTCTGAGTAGCGCCGCGATTGGAGCATGATAAAACCATTGGCCTTGACTTGGACCTTGTTTTAGCCACCCTAAAGCCAATAATTCTAGGGTTGGGTCTTTTGTAGTCAAAGGTTCTATGTTATCGCTCTTTGAAATTAATTCCCAGTGCTCACCCTTGCCGCCCCAAAACTGCGCTTCTACTTTTTCATAGAACAAATTAATTATACGGTCAACATGATTTTTGGTAAGGAAATCTTCGTCCAAATCATTTAAAGATAAAATTGCATTGTTTCCTTCTATAGATATTTTATCGACAAAAGGTATCTTAATAGGGTCTTTTGGAATTTTTTCAAGTTCAAGAGTGAGTGTATAACTTTTTCCCACTAGTTTTTTAATCCCAACTTTAAACTCCTTTCCGAGAAGTAAAGACAGAGCGTTCTTTAGTCTTATGGCAACTGCATGTGATCTAACATAAGTACCACTTTCAATAGTAATTAAGACTGTGTCATTTGATATATTTGAGTCAATTATTTTTGGAGATTCTGAAAGTTTGTCTTTAGGTACTCCTTTAATCAATAATTCCTTAGTTTCTTCAGCAAGATACTTTTTTACTTTTTGAACTCCGTCTCCTGTTAGTGGTTTGCTCAGGAGGTACTCGGCGTTTAAATGGAGTTTCATTATATCACAGCACCAACTTTATTTAATTATATATAAAAGTATTGACTTTTAAAATATTAAACTATTTATGAAACGTCTCCTCCAGTAAGAAATGGTTCACCTAGGATATCTGTATCTTTTGGCTTTTTCTTCTTCTTATACGAAAAAAATGCCATCAGGAATAATACCCAAGCAAAAGAAGTGTAAATAATCATTGAAGTAAAGTCTCCTCCAAAATAAACTCTTATCCCTTGGATATATATCAATGCCCCAACAACTAGATACGGAATTGTAAGATCCTTCATTTACTCTCCTCTTTTTTCTTCTTAAAAAAGACATACGAAGCCATAAAGAAAAATAATCCAGCTATACCGTTTAAAAGTGCGCCTGCTGAATCTCCAAATGATAGAGATCTAATTCCCACAAGTAAAAATAATACTCCTATAAAAAAAGTTAGAATTCTAAATGTTTTATATGGATCTCTTGGTTTAATTTGTATATTCTTCTTACTTTTTATCGATACCATCAATAAGAATAGCTTAATTTGTTATATAAATGTTATTCGACTTACAGAAATGTCGATAGAAAGATTTAAAAGTAGTTTCCGGTAATCATTATTAGGTACAATGGAAACACCATTACACTACATAAATTTGCTAGACGAGGATAAGAACAGACTTGTTCTTGTCTGGACATTAGCTACCACAGTCATTCTAATCTCATTAGGTTATTTCTTGACAACAATCTCCATAGTATCGAACATTACTTTTTTGTTAGATTTTGAAGTTGCAAAAAACTCTACCATTGCGGTATTGATTTTGACATATCTAGGCATAACTTCTATGGCAGTTTTTTCTCTAAAAGAAAACAACTACCTAAGAAATGCTGCAGGTGAGCTCTACGCAATATGAATATAACACGGAGATGGTGTAGGGGGAAATCCCAGCTGGCTGTTTTTATGGAATCAGAAGATGATGATGCGTCAAATAGTTGTGATGTAAAAACGATTGATAATTTTGTTCTGCCTTTTGTTAATTCTTTAGAGGTAAATTTAGATAGTAGTTCTAAATCCCATAAAAGGGGTGCAGGAATTTTGCATAAAAAAACTAATCTTTTTGATAAAGATATAACTGAGATGTACTCAGGCAACAATTTATTCGTTTTAAGTAATGAATACCACTACAAAACGGAGTCCTACTATAGGATAGTTTTAAGAGAAAATCAGAATGGGTATAAGATAACACCAAGTAGTGATGAGGTA
>Ga0116142_10002888_pt1 | contig 17888 bp, 8 predicted proteins | sample AD_UKC033_MetaG_FD_89785 | JGI IMG/M metagenome (GOLD analysis project Ga0116142, IMG submission 89785) | Active sludge microbial communities of municipal wastewater-treating anaerobic digesters from USA - AD_UKC033_MetaG | ecosystem: Engineered > Bioreactor > Anaerobic > Digestate | place: USA... | reverse complement strand
TGATAAATTAAATGTTACCATTTATACAACAAAAGAAGGACTACCCAATGATTATATACATGCGGTGATTCCTGACAATATGGGTAATATATGGGCAAGTACCAATAAGGGCATTATCAGGATAAGCGGCAGAGATAAGTCTATAGCTGTATTTGATAAAAGAGATGGAATTCAGTCCGATATGTTTTCCGAAAATGCTTCTTATACGAGTTTGCAAAACCAACTCTTTTTTGGAGGAGTAGAAGGATTGACATATTTCAATCCTGACAGCATTACGATCAACCGGTTCTCTCCGCCGGTATATTTTACAAACCTGCGAATAAACAATAAGCCATTTGAATTCGGACAACAGAAAGGTGACAGCATATTCCTGAACCGGCCTTTTTACGAAACACAGAATATTACCCTTACACACCGGGAAAATATTATAGCCATTGAATTTGCTGCACTTGATTTCAGGGCTCCTGATAAAAATGAGTATATGTATATGCTCGAAGGCTTTAATGAGGATTGGGTATATACCGCCAATAGCAGGCTCGTATCATTTACTAACCTTAATCCGGGTACTTATTACCTGAAGGTGAAAGCAACAAACAGTGATAAGATATGGGGTGAAGCTCCGCATGAACTAAAAATAAAGATTCTTCCTCCACCATGGAAAACCTGGTGGGCTTATTCCATTTATATTGCTTTGTTTATATTTCTTTTATGGCTGACAAGGTATTTTGGATTGAAGCAGGCAGGATTAAGGAATCAATTAGCGCTGACACGATTGGCGAGACAACAGGAAAATGAACTGGCTGATTTCAAAGAACGGCTTTTTACCAATATTTCTCATGAATTCCGAACCCCGCTGACATTAATCCTCGGTCCGGTTGATGATCTGCTGCAACGTAAAAAGACTGATACTTTTGCTGAAAAGAGCCTGCGGCTGGTGCAAAAGCAATCAAAGCGAATGCTGAGAATGGTTAACCAGCTTTTGGATTATCAAAAAGCAGAAGCAGGAAGCTTAAGACTGGCTGTGCAGCCCGGTGAAATTATTTCGTTTTGCAGAGAGATATTTAATGGCTTTGTTGATGAAGCTGACCGTAGAAAAATCAATTATACCTTCACAGCGAATGAGAAATTTTTTTCTTACTCATTTGATCATAATAAACTGGAGATCATTTTATTTAATGTTATAGCAAATGCTTTCAAGTTTACACCGAATGAGGAAAGTATCAACGTAAGCATACTGAAAAATAGCGATGGAAGTTGTGAAATAATAATTAAGGATACGGGCAGAGGTATTCCTGCCAATGAACTCGATAGGATTTTTGACCGCTTTTACAGGGGTGGAAGTGACGCTGCTACGATTTCAGGCACAGGTATAGGGCTGTCCTTTGTTAAAGAGCTTACACAACTGCACGGAGGTACAATCATTGCAGAAAGTGATGGGGTAAAGGACAGCGCATTTAAAATTGTATTACCTCCTGCTGAAAATACTGCTACTAATATCAGCAGTGTATTTGATCCTGCAAATAATGTTGATCAAAATGATGAACAAATAATAAAATCAGTTACTATGCAAACGGAAAACGAACAGTTGCCCCAGGAACCAGAACAGTCAATTATACTGGTAGTGGAAGATGATACAGATATTCAGCAGTATGTGTCTGATATATTGTCGCCATCATTTAAAGTAATAACGGCGATTAATGGAAAAGAAGGTATCGAAACGGCTTTGGAAATAATTCCCGATGTGATTGTAAGTGATATAATGATGCCTGAAGTTGATGGCATAGAGCTGTGCAGGACATTAAAATCACATAAGGATACTTCGCATATTCCAATTATACTGCTAACTGCTTTAACAGATATGTCACACCATATTCAGGGCATAAGGGAAGGAGCTGATGTGTATTTGCCAAAGCCGTTTAATTCACAACTGTTGTTGATGCATATTCATAATCTTATTACTTCCCGCAATAAGTTGAAAGAACTATATGCGAAGAAGGTGTTTTTAGGTTCAGGAAATTTTGAAATACAATCTTTTGAAGAAGAATTTTTGTTTAAGGTGATGAAAATAGTAGAAGATAACATACCCAACACCAATTTCAGCAGCGATGAGCTGGCCGGTCTTATGTATATGAGCAGGTCTACTTTTTACAGGAAGCTTAAAGCCGTGACCGGCATGTCAGGGAATGAGTTTATTCGGACTGCCCGATTGAACTATGCTGTAAAACTGCTCGAGAGCGGAAAATACTCTGTAACCGATGCCGCTTATGAATCGGGTTTCAATGATATTAAATATTTCAGAAAACGATTTCAAGATCAATTTGGTGTTTCACCTTCTGACTATAAGAAATGATAGCCGTTGTTCTTTTATTCTAGTGAAAATATTGCTGACGATTTTATCCCCCTTTTTTGAAAAGCACAAAACTTATCAATTCATTACTTTGGATGGTGACAAGTATGGTTAATATCTGAATTGTTACTTTGAGGAAAACATCCATTGATATAAGAAATGGCTCAAGATGATGACTGTCACAAATAAATTACTGGTCTTGCTCTTAATACTTACTCTGCATGCAGAGGTATTAAATGCGCAGCAAAATAGCCGCCAACCCAATATCATTGTCATTCTTGCAGATGATCTTGGATGGAAAGATCTTGGCTGTTATGGCAGCAGCTTTTATGAAACACCCAACTTGGATAACCTAGCAGCTTCCGGAATTAAATTTACGCAGGCTTATGCTGCAAGCCCGGTTTGCAGCCCAACAAGAGCCAGTATACTGACGGGAAAGTATCCTACCAAAACTGGTGTTACAGACTGGATAAAAGGACGACAAGAATATGGCAAGGCAAGATCGTTTGAAAAATTTATTACACCTGCTACAGCTTATCAGTTGTCTTTGGATGAGAATACCATCAGCGAATATGCATTGGCAAACGGCTATACAACTTTCTTTGCAGGTAAATGGCATTTGGGAGAAGAAGAGAAATACTGGCCACAAGCTCATGGGTATCTAACCAATATAGGCGGCTGGAGTGCGGGTTCTCCAACAGGCAGAAAAAATGATACGACAGGCGGATTTTTTACGCCATACAAAAACCCCAGGTTGACCGACAGACCAGCTGGCGAGTATCTCACGGACAGGCTTACCAATGAATGCCTGAAGTTTATTGAACAAAAGAAAGACGCACCATTTTTTTTATTTTACTCGTTGTATGCAGTGCATAACCCCATGCAGGCTCCTGCGGATCTTATTAATAAGTATAAGTTGAAAATGAAATCTTCAACTTCTGACACGGCTGGTAGATTTGATAACAGTGAAGCATGGATGCGGTTTGAACCGGGCTGGAAGAAAAGGCTGATACAAGATAACCCTGTGTATGCAGCCATGGTAGAAAATATGGATTGGAATATTGGCCGTATGATAAGCAAGCTTGAGGAATTACAGTTACTTGAAAATACACTGATCGTTTTTACATCTGATAATGGCGGATTAAGCACAGCGGAAGGAAGTCCCACTTCTAACATTCCACTGAGAGGGGGCAAAGGCTGGCTATATGAAGGGGGTATCAGAGTGCCTTTAATTTTACATTGGAAAGGAAAGGCCGAAGCAGCAACTGTTTCAGATTTACCCGTACATTCTGCAGATATATTTCCGACACTGGCTGGTATTGTCAATAAGAATTATAAAAAAACTGATGATATTGACGGAGATAACATATTTCAAATGATAACTGAGTACCATCGCTACAAAGACAGAGTTATTATCTGGGATTATCCGCATTATAGTAACCAGGGAGGTAAGCCAGGAGCTGCAATACGTCAAGGGAAGTTTAAACTGATTTATAAGTTTGAAGATAACAGTACTGAATTGTTTAATCTTGATACTGACATCAGCGAACAGAATAATATTGCAGCCGATTATAAAGTAAAGAACCGAACACTGCGGAAAAAACTATTACAGTGGGTGAAGCAGCATAGAAAAGACGGATTCAAGCTTAACTCAAACTATCGCCCCTGATTTGTTCAAAACCAATCCTGACTGTTGAAAATAAGACCTTTAGACAATTACCTGGATGCAAAATTACTGAACTTCTTCACTTTCTTTCATCATTTTCAACCTAAGCAGGTAATTTTTGTTTAGCAAATACACAGTCTTTCTTTCAATACTTTCCACAAACCGGCCTGACTAATTTGTACCTTTTTTTTGAGGAATCCATATACCCTGTAAGAATTTATTTATTCCTTATTTAGGAGTGTAAAAAATAACTAAACCAAAATTTAAACGATGCTTGCATTTACAAAACGACTGCCGGCAAAACCTGGGTTGCTTTTCCTCCTGTTTTTATTGACAGGGTTCCAGGTTTTTTCTCAAAACATTATTATAAGGGGAACGGTTATCAATGCAAGTGACAGCACTCCTGTTGTGGGGGCATCAGTCACTGATTTGAAAACTAAAAAGGGTGTCTCAACAAACGACAAAGGTTCATTCAGCTTTCAGACAAGTACAAAAGATCCTATTATTATGATAAGCAGGGTGGATTTTCAAAGTACTACTGTTGTTTGGAACGGAGAACCCGTTATTGTGAAGTTAGAACCTTTTACATCTACACTACAGGATGTAGTGGTTGTAGGTTACGGCACACAGAAAAAGATTAACCAGACCGGATCCACACAAACGGTAACTTTTGACGAAGCTGTAAATCAGCCGGTAACTAATTCAGGTCAGCTTATTTATGGCCGTTTCTCAGGTGTACAATTAACACAGGCGAGCGGCCTTCCAGGTACAGACGCTTCTTCAGTTGTTATCCGGGGTATAGGAACTTTTGGTTCTTCCACGCCGCTGGTGGTTATTGATAATATACAATATACAGGTATGGAGGCCTTTAATAACCTGGCGCCAGCAGATATTGAAACGATATCTGTGTTGAAGGATGCATCAGCCAGTGCTATTTATGGTGCAAGAGGTGCGAATGGTGTAATAGTTGTAACTACCAAAATGGGGAAAGCTGGTAAAGTAAGTATCGTATATAACAATTATTTTGGTCTACAGGATGTAACAGTGGTACCGGAGTATTTAGGGGCAGCCAATTATGCCCGTTTAAAGAATGAAAAAGACATTAATGCAAATGGGCCCACAGCGCCTTTGCGTTATACCGATCTTGAAATTGATTCAATCGTAAATGGAATGTCTCCAGACCGGTATGCTAAAACCAAATGGTCTGATGTTATTCTGAGATCAGCCCCGATTCAAAATCATTATCTCGCTTTATCTGGCGGCAACGAAAGGGCAACTTATCATCTTTCACTTGGCTATCGGACACAAGAAGCCGTAGTTAAAGGGAAGTTCAAATCGGACCGTTACAATCTTGGATTTAATGTTAATTCAAAATTGAATAACTGGCTAACTATATCTAATGTTACCAATGCTTATTGGTTGCGGTTCAAAGGACCTGCCGGCGGACCCGGTGCTATTACCGGAGAAACAGGTATTATCAATCAGTTTCAGCGTTCAGCACCTACAGTCCCTGTATATTACAGTAATGGAGAATATGGAGCGGTTGACGGATCCTACCTGAAAGTAAATGCCAGTTTTCCTATTACACATCCCATAAGAAGAGGATATTTGGGGGATTTTGTAAGCGATCAAATTAATATAGCAGACCGTATAGGAATTAAAGTGGGCTTTACTAAAAACCTGTCTTTTGAAACAAGCGGTAGTTTTAATATTAATTATTCTTCCGAATCTAATTTTACCCCTACAAATTTTACCTACGACTGGGCAGGAAACCTGGTACAGCCGACACTGGTCAATACACTATCTAACACTACAGGCTTTACTTATCGTTTATTGAACGAAAACCTGTTACGTTTTTCAAAGGTATTTTACAAAAAACATGATTTGTCAGTACTGCTTGGCCATTCTGTAATCTATAACAGAACAGATGGGTTTGGCGGCTCGCTGCAGGGCTTTCCTTCAAATGCAATTCAGGAATTTGACGGAGGTGGTGTATTAAACCCGACTCTTACCGGAAGTGCGGCAGAGGAATCGCTGCAATCATTTTTTGGAAGGGTTAATTATGCATTGAATTCAAAATACCTGCTTGAATTTAATTTAAGAAGAGACGGGTCATCTAAGTTCGGGCCATCTGACCGTTATGGCACATTCCCTTCGGCATCAGCAGGCTGGAGGATTGGCAAGGAAAAATTTATGCGTAACATAAAGTGGATATCAGATATCAAACTAAGAGCCAGTTGGGGTGTAACAGGAAATGATAACATAGGAAATTACATTTTCGATCAGACATATAATACCGGGTTGGACTATTTCCTTGGTACCAATACGGTAGTAGCGGCTGTTGCAGTTACCCGCCTGGCAAATCCTAATATTACCTGGGAAACAGTAGAGCAATATGATATTGGATTGGATGCCGGATTTTTTAGAAACAAGCTTACCCTCGGTGTAGATTATTTTAAGAAATTAAGTTCGGATATTTTATATGCCAACTTCCCTCTTCCCCCAACTATCGGTGTGACAAACCTGGCAGCGAAAAATTCAGCCAGTATGGAGAACAGTGGTCTTGAAATATTGCTTAATTACCGTAACAAAAGGAAGGACTTTAATTATAGTATTGGAGGCAGTTTAACCTATAACATTGATAACAAAGTAACCGATCTGGGCCGGGATGCTGCCGCCACGGTTAATTCTGAAAGTGTTATCAGGCAAGGAGCTCCTTTCAATGCTTACTTTGGTTACCAGGTGATAGGTATTTTTCAAACTATAGATGAGGTCAACAACTCGCCAAGGCAATTTGGCAGTATCAATACAGCCCCTGGCGACTTTAAATATGCAGACATATCAGGTCCTGATGGTAAACCCGATGGGATTATCGATAACCGCGACAGAACACTTATCGGCAACCCTCACCCTAAGTTCATTTATAATTTCAATGGCAACTTCAGTTGGAAGGGTCTTGACTTCACTATGCTTTTTGAAGGGGTTAAAGACCTTGACAGAATATTAATGGCTAATGGACAGTTGCCTATGGAGGGCGACAGAAACAATGCATTGAATTACTGGATCAATCGCTGGACACCACTTAATCCAAATAACAAATTGCCAAGACTTGGCGGGCAAAATAACAACCTTGTTTCCAGTTTCTATGTACAAGATGCTTCCTATACGAGATTAAAAAACCTGGAGATTGGCTATACCATTCCAGAAAAAATCAGCAGGAAATATATGTTATCAAAATTCCGGGTATTTATAGGTGCACAAAATCTGTTGACTTTTACCAAAATGGAAAATTTTGATCCTGAACGGGCAAGGGGTACAAATACAGATCAGCTGACCCCATTATATAAAATATATACCATAGGCGTTAATATTAAACTTTTATAAAATGAGAAATCTGATATTATTGATAGGAGTGCTTGTACTCACCAGCTGCTCCAAAGAATTTTTGGATAAACATTCACTTACTCAATTAGCAGAGGATAACTTCTGGAAAAACGAGCAAGATGCCTATTTGGGTATAAACGGTATCTATGATGTACTGCAGGATAGGGTATTATATAGCGGTAATCTAAATGGTACTGCCGGATTCAGCCAGTACGATTGTTTTGGTGATAACGCCTTCAATGGGTTTAAGTTTGAAGGTCCGGGCAATTTTATGGAAGGAAATATCACACCCTCACACGGATTGTTTGGGGGATTATGGACTTCTAGTTATCGTGGAATTTTCAGGGCAAATTTGGCACTTGAAAGCATTCCTAAAATACCTGCAGCGAATATTGCAGAAGACAAAAGATCAATGCTGATGGGACAGGCTTTGTTTTTAAGAGCCTTGTTTTATTCCAACCTTGCCATTTATTTCCGTGAGGTACCGGTCATTTTAAAAGTATTGACTGTAGAAGAAAAGAATACTAAGAAAAATACTTACCAGGAAGTGTCGGATCAGATAATTGCTGATCTTACAGAGGCCATTGCCAAGTTGCCGGCATCTTATCCGGCATCACAATATGGTTATGCTACAAAAGGTGCTGCGTTAGGTCTATTGGCAAGGTTCCATTTATATAATAAAAATTACCAGGGAGTAGTGAATGCTACAACAACACTTATGACCATGGGTTATGGTTTGCACAACAATTATGCGCAACTGTTTACTGAGCAAGGCGAACTCTCTAATGAAATTGTTTTTTCTGTGCGGTTTTTCCAGGATGCGTTGTCAAACAATACCGAGCTTTTCTCAGCTACTTTTTTTCAGGCACCCAAGGTAGATCAGCAGCCGATGAAAAATCTCGTGGCTGATTACTATTGCACCGATGGTAAACCAATAACTACTTCTCCTCTGTATAATCCGGGTACTCCCACTAATAATGCTCCTCAAAAGCTTAACCGAGATCCCCGGTTGCCAGCTTCTGTATATTTCAGGAATGATATATTCCTTGTTGATCTGAACAGGGCTTTTACAGGTAATTTGGCTACTGGTTACGGGCAAAAAAAATACATTCGTAACAGAGCTTCTGCAACTGGTATATCTGTATTTAATCCCGGCGGGCAGGATTTTTATGTAATCAGGTATGCGGATGTGCTGTTGATGCGGGCTGAGGCATTAGTAGAATTAAACCAGCTCTCGCAAGTTTACCCGCTGGTAAATCAGGTCAGGGCAAGGGTATCAATGCCCAGTATTGAAACAGCCGAAGGACCGGGCCGGACTCAGGACCAGTTAAGAACCATTGTACAACATGAAAGAAGAGTAGAGTTAGCTTTTGAGGGCTTACGTTACTTTGACCTTAAGAGATGGGGCCAGCTGCAGCAAGCCTATCAACGGGCTATTGCTGATAATGTGGCCGGTTATCGTCCCGTTTTCCAATCAGGCAAAGCTGGTGTGTTCCCTGTTCCTGAAAGCGAATTAAATGCGAATTCTGCCATTTGGCAAAATGCTGCCTGGCAATAAATGTCTTTCAGTAACTATTTAAACAATGGTATCAAATTTTGATACCATTGTTTTTTAGCCGCAGTTGGGAATAATACAGGAATGATAGTAATAGCACTGGTAATATTTATCAAAACCTGGGTTATTCAGATTTTAGTATCACTTTTTATTACTGATATTAAGTGGCTTTTATAACCTGAACAGGTGGTACAAATCACACCCTTTTTGTACCATATTATCACCCTGTCAAAGCAAACTTTCATAATAAATTTATTTGCGGAAAAGTTAGGTACATTAAATCATATTTCTTTTTTGAATAAAGCCGCTTGCCATGGCGAAAACCAATTCTGATATCGCATCATCTTTTGTAAGGCTATTTCCTGAAAGTCAAAATTTCTTAATTGTGCGTTCACCCGGTCGTATTAATATCATAGGTGAACATACCGATTATAATGAGGGATTTGTGTTGCCCGCCGCTATTGATAAGGCTGCCTACATGGCTATGTCACTGCGGGATGACGACGAGTTACGCCTCGTGGCTTTGGATATGAATGAATCTTTTTCTATCAAACTGGCTGATTTGAAACCAATCGGCGATATTAACTGGCCTAATTATATTTTGGGCAGCGCTGCACAGTTTATCAAAAGAGGAGTGAAGCTGCCGGGGTTTAATGCTGTTCTAACCAGCGATGTGCCAATGGGTGCAGGATTATCTTCTTCTGCTGCTGTGGAATGTGCTACGGTATTTGCATTAAATGAATTATTACAGACAGGACTGGACAGACTTACCATGGTACAGATGGCGCAGAAAGCCGAACATGAATATGCCGGGGTGATGTGTGGCATTATGGATCAGTTTGCTTCCATGATGGGGAAGAAAGACTATGTCATTAAACTCGATTGCAGTTCATTGGAATATGAATATGTTCCATTTAAACTGGAAGGGATAAAAGTACTACTGTTAAATACTAATGTTAAACATTCACTTGCTTCTTCAGAATATAACACCCGAAGAAAAGAATGTGAAACTGCTGTGGAATGGGTGAGGGAACATGTACAGGGAGTAAATTCTTTACGCAATGTAACAGAAGAAATGCTTGACAGCTATGTATTGCCCAAGGACAAACTTATTGATAAACGCAGCCGCTTTGTAGTACAGGAAATTGAAAGATTAGTGCAGGGCTGTAAAGATTTGCAAAGAGATGATTTAGGGGCATTAGGTCAGAAAATGTTCGCTACCCAAGATGGCTTAAGTAAGATGTATGGAGTGAGTTGTAAAGAACTGGACTGGCTGGTGGATAATGTCAGAAACAATGCGAATGTCATTGGTGCAAGAATGATGGGAGGCGGTTTTGGTGGTTGCACCATTAACCTGGTTAAGGAAGATGCCATTGATGAAATTGTCGCCTCGTTAAAACCGACTTACGAAAAAGAAATGAATCTGCCATTAACCTGGTATGTTGCTTCAATTGAAAACGGAACAGAAATAATTGCGTAATCATGTTTGACGTAAAAGAACATTCGCATACAAGATTAAATATTCTGACAGGCGACTGGATATTGGTTTCGCCACACCGCATGAAACGTCCCTGGCAGGGTAAGGTGGAGGATTTGCCAAAAGATGACCGTCCGGCTTATGATTCCACATGTTATTTGTGTCCGGGTAATAAAAGAGCAGATGGAACCACTAACCCTGCTTACACAGAACCGTATTCATTTATCAATGATTTTTCAGCCTTATTGGCTGATACGCCTGTAGGAGGGTATGATGGGGACGGCTTATTGTTGGCTAAAAGCGAATCCGGGATTTGCAAAGTGATATGTTTTTCTCCACAGCATAATCTCACTCTTCCTCAAATGAGTGTGGATGCCATTGAAAAAGTGATTCAACTTTGGCAAAAAGAGTTTAATGAACTGTCAGCCAATCCGGCCATCAGGTACATTCAGATTTTTGAGAATAAAGGAGAGATCATGGGATGCAGTAATCCCCATCCGCACGGGCAAATTTGGTCATCCTCATCTGTACCATTGGAGCTGACTAAAGAAACTTTACAGCAGAAAAACTATTTCAAAAAAAATCAAACAAGTTTATTGTCAGCTTATTTAAGCCTGGAATTAGTAAAGAAGGAGCGGATAGTATTGGAGAATGATGATTTTGCAGCGTTGGTTCCTTTCTGGGCTGTATGGCCTTATGAAACAATGATTGTAAGTAAACGCCATATACTGAACATCACCCAATTTACGAAGCAGGAAAAAAGATCGTTTGCTGTTATTTTAAAGCAACTGACGGCAAAATATGATAACCTGTTCAGTATTTCTTTTCCTTATTCAGCAGGAATGCACCAGTCGCCGGTAAATGATGGAGAACACCCGGAATGGCATTGGCACATGCATTTTTATCCACCGTTATTAAGAAGTGCAACAGTTAAAAAATTTATGGTTGGGTATGAAATGCTGGCAAATCCCCAGCGAGACATTACTCCTGAGGCAGCAGCAGAAAAATTAAGAGAGGTAAGTAGTATCCACTATACTGAATAAAAATAGCAGAATGAGTAGACAAAAAATATTGGTAACTGGTGGACTGGGCTTTATAGGATCACATACTGTGGCCGAGTTGCAGCAGGCAGGTTATGATGTCGTGATACTGGATGACCTGAGCAATTCCAGCTTGCAGGTTTTGGATAGGATAGAGAAAATTACTGCTGCTAAACCGATGTTTTACCAGATCAATATGCTGGGTAAAAACAGGCTGAAGGAAATGTTTTCAGCAGAAAGTGATATTGCTGCAGTCATTCATTTTGTTGCTTTTAAAGCTGTGGGAGAGTCGGTAAAAGAGCCTTTAAAGTATTTTCATAACAATCTTCTTTCACTGATTCATTTGCTGGAGTGTATGGAGGAGTATGGGATAGAAAATATTGTTTTTTCATCATCTGCAACGGTATATGGTGATCCTGTTGAATTACCCGTTACGGAATCAACACCCTTTAAAAAGGCGCTTTCCTCCTACGGCAGTACCAAGCAAATGGGTGAAGAAATACTGGAAAAAACCTCGGCAGCTAAAAATATCAAAGCTATAGCCTTGCGGTATTTTAACCCCGTTGGGGCACATGCTTCCTCTTTAATTGGCGAACTGCCATTAGGTATTCCCAATAATCTAATGCCATTCATAACACAAACAGCAGCAGGATTAAGAGGACTGCTTACTGTTTTTGGCAATGACTATGATACTCCCGATGGAACTTGCCTGCGGGATTATATACATGTGGTGGATCTTGCAAAGGCACATGTTAAAAGTTGTGATCGCTTATTGCAAGCTGGTATGACTGAAAAGTATGAAGTATATAATATAGGAACCGGTAATGCCATTTCAGTAATGGAAATGATCAAGGCATTTGAAGAACATAACCAGGTTAAACTGAATTATAAAATCGGGGAAAGAAGGGCTGGGGATGCCACCGCTGTGTATGCAGATGTGAAAAAGGCTGCTCAAGTATTGGGTTGGAAGGCTGAGTTGGGCTTGCAAGAAATGGTCACCAGTGCATGGAACTGGCAAACAAACCTGATGGAAATGACAACTGTTTTATAAAGACTCATAAACGTTTTATATGGTAAAAATTGACTGGTTTATTCTGATTTTCTACTTTGTTGTAGTGTCGCTTTACGGATATTGGATATATAAACGTAAGAAGCAAAAGGAAGCAAGTTCAGCTGATTTTTTTATTGCGGAAGGAACACTTTCCTGGTGGGCAATCGGCGCATCGTTAATTGCATCTAACATATCGGCAGAACAAATGACAGGCATGAGTGGTTCGGGCTTCCAGTTAGGCCTTGCTATATCCTCTTACGAATGGATGGCGGCACTTACACTCATCATTGTGGCAGTTTTTTTTATGCCTGTTTACCTGAAGAACAAGATTTTTACCATGCCGCAGTTTTTGAACCAGCGGTATAATTCAAAAGTAGCTATGGCAATGGCTATATTTTGGCTATTGCTTTATATTGTCGTCAATCTTTTGTCTATTCTTTATTTGGGAGCAGTGGCTATTGCTGGTATTAGTGGGCTTGATTTTACTCTTTGTGTTTTCCTGCTGGCAGTCTTTTCAATCTTTATTGCATTAGGTGGTATGAAGGTAGTGGGATATACCTCCGCTATACAGGTATTCTTTTTAGTAGTCAGCGGTTTTATTGTGCTGTTTATTGCCTTAAAAATGATTGGAGGAGATGACGGAATTTTTGCCGGCTTTAAAATTTTAAGGGCCGAAGCATCCGATCATTTTCATATGATATTTAAAAAGGATAACCCCAACTATATTGATTTGCCGGGAATGAGTGTGCTGCTCGGTGGTATGTGGATCGCCAATCTTAACTACTGGGGCTGTAATCAATATATTACTCAGAGGGCACTGGGTGCAAGTTTGCCAGTTGCAAGAAAGGGAATTTTATTTGCTGCTTTTTTAAAGATGCTGATGCCTTTTATTATTGTTCTTCCCGGTATTGCCATGTATTACCTGCATGAAAAAGGCATTATCAATAAGGAATTAATAGGTACTGAAAGTAATAGGACTTATTCTGCTTTACTCACCCTCCTCCCCGATGGGATAAAGGGTGTTACGATAGCAGCTTTTGCGGCAACTGTAGTAGCCTCATTGGCAGCGAAGGTGAATAGCATCAGTACTATTTTTACTCTTGATATTTATAAAAAGGCATTTAAAACGGATGCATCAGAAAGTGAGCTGGTAAAAATTGGTAAGATCGCTATCATCATTTCCACCGCAATTGGAATTCTGTTAACATTAGGCTTAGGTGACTCATTAATGGGTGAAGGAAAACAAGGATTCCAATACATACAAGAGTACACCGGTTTTGTGTCGCCGGGCATATTCGCCATGTTTTTGCTTGGTTTCTTTTGGAAGAAAACCACCTCTAATGCAGCATTATTCGCAACGATAGGCGGTTTTATTTTTTCGGTGCTGCTGAAATTCCTGCCAGGAATGATTGACCTGGAGCCACTTTACAGTGTCGGCTTAGCTGTTCCAAATGCAGCGGGAGTTTTTGAAATACCCTTCCTGGATCGTATGGGCATTGTGTTTTTGCTTTGCATAGTTGGTATGTATATAATCAGCATTATTGAAAATAAAAGAGGAGTGAAGCCCAATAGCCTGGAGATAGATGCGTCCATGTTTAAAACATCAACGGGCTTTGCAATTGGTTCAATGATCATAATTGGCCTTTTGGTGGCGCTGTATACGATGTTCTGGTAATCATTTGATTCCAGTAGCGTAATGATAACAAAATCAAATAAAAAAAGAGGATGAAGAAAAGTCTTTGTATTATTTTACTTGTAGCAGCTCAGTATTGTAACGGGCAATCTTTCAATTTCACAGAATGGGAGAATGAGAAAATTGTGGAGATTAATAAAGAGCCGTCACATGTTGATTTTATGGCTTACCCAACCGTGCAATTGGCCATTGAAAATGATTTTAAAAAGTCTCCCTGGTATAAATCATTAAATGGTACCTGGAAATTTCACTACACCGATCAGCCAAAGAACAGGCCGGTTGATTTTTACAAAACTGATCTTGATGATGCTGCCTGGAAAACAATTCCTGTTCCCGGCAATTGGGAACTAAATGGATTTGGCTTACCCATTTATACTAATATTGTTTACCCATTTCCTAAGAATCCTCCTTTCATTGATCACCAGTTCGCACCGGTAGGTACTTACCGTATGAATTTTACTGTTCCGGAAAACTGGAGTGATAAAGATGTTATCATTCATTTTGGCTCGGTAACAGGGGCTATGTATTTATATATAAACGGCCAGCCGGTTAGTTTTTCTAAGGCAAGTAAATTGCCAGCTGAGTTTAATATCACAAAATTTCTTGCAAAAGGAAATAATGTTTTAGCAGCTCAGGTATATCGCGGGCATGATGGCAGTTATTTGGAAGACCAGGATTTCTGGCGATTAACAGGTATTGAAAGAGATGTTTACTTGCTGGCAAGAAATAAAGTTTTTGTAAAAGACTTTGAACTCAATTCAGATTTGGATGCAAAATACAGCAGTGGTCTGTTTAATGCAACCATTCATGTAGGTAATGCAGGTAATGAAGAAGGAACTGCTTTTGTGGATGTGCTTGATAGGGAAGGTAAAAAAATTGTTTCCCTGAATAAAAAATTTACTGGAGCACAGTCACAGGTATCTCTGTCAGCTGCTATTAAAAGTGTATCTAAATGGAGTAGTGAAACACCCTATTTGTATACCACCGTAGTAACATTAAAGGACAGCAAAGGCAATACAATTGAAGCCGCTTCTCATAAAATTGGATTCAGAAAAGTAGAAATAAAGAATGCACAGCTGCTGGTAAATGGTAAAAAGATAATGGTACATGGGGTAAACCGGCATGAGCATGATGAAGTACTGGGGCATGTTCCTACGAGGGAGCAGATGCTAAAAGATATCCAGTTGATGAAGCAACATAACATAAATGCTGTTCGCCTTGCTCACTATCCCAATGATCCGGAATGGCTCCGCCTGTGTGATGAATATGGTTTATATGTGGTGGATGAAGCCAATATTGAAGTACACGGAATGGGAGTATGGCCCGGTAATTTTGATAAATCAGTTCACCCCGCCTATCTGCCATCCTGGGAACCGGCTTTTATGGACCGGATTAAAAGAATGGTGGAAAGGGATAAGAACCATGCATCCATCATTATCTGGAGTATGGGAAATGAATGTGGGAATGGCAAAGTATTTTTTGATGCTTATAAATGGATAAAGGAGAGAGATAAATCAAGACCGGTTCAGTTTGAACAGTCGGGAGAAGAAGCCAACACAGATATAGTGTGCCCGATGTACCCGCCAATTTCTTATATGAAAAGTTATGCGGCAGATAAAACAAAAACAAGGCCCTTCATAATGTGTGAGTATGCCCATGCCATGGGCAACAGCAGCGGAAACTTCCAGGAATATTTTGATATTATCAAATCCAGTCCGCATATGCAGGGTGGGTTTATATGGGATTGGGTAGACCAGGGAATTAAAGCAAAAGATGCAAACGGAAAAACATATTGGGGATATGGCGGAGATTTTGGTGCAGGCCATCTGCAAAATGATTTAAACTTTTGCGCAAACGGATTGGTAGCGGCCGACCGTTCTCCTCATCCGGGTATTTATGAAGTCAAAAAAGTTTACCAGGATATTATTTTTAAGGATAAGGATTGGAAAAAAGGATTGATTACGATTGAAAATAATTTCAACTACACGTCGCTGAGTGCTTTTGATTTTAAATGGGTGCTGCTGAAGAATGGAAAAGAGCATCAATCCGGAAACTTTGCGGTTGAGCTGGCTCCGGAATCAGTAAAAGATATTCAATTAGCTATTCCTGCAGTGGGCGATGATGCTGAATATTTCCTGAATGTTTTTGCCCATACTAAGAATGCAGCGCCAATGGTGCCTGCCGGTCATGAAGTGGCAAGAGAGCAGTTTGGCGGTGATGTGAAATACAACTTTGCCTATGAAGGAAATAATACTGGCAACCTTACAGTTAAGAAAAATAATAATTTCATTGAGTTTAGCAGTGGCGATATCACTGGTAAGTTCAATACAACAAACGGAAACTGGGTTAGCTATACTTATAAGAACCACCCTGTATTAAAATCATTTCCGGAACCTTATTTCTGGAGGGCACCTACTGACAATGATTTTGGCAGTCATATGCCAGAACGATTAGGTATCTGGCGGAGTGCACATACAAACAGGAAAATGACGTCGATAAAAGCAGGCGAGCAAAATTCAGAAGGAATGAAAATAGAAGTGAAGTACGAACTTACTGATCTTGCGGCGGCCTATACGGTTATGTACTATGTAATTAATAGCGGTGCAGTAAAAGTTGAGGCTGTTTTTGAAGCCGGAGATAAAAGATTACCCGAAATGCCCCGTTTTGGAATGCGGTTACAATTAGACAAGAGTTTAGAAAATATAAGCTTTTATGGCAGAGGTCCATGGGAAAATTATGCTGACAGAAACACTGCATCCTTTCTTGGAGAATATAACCAGACCTTGAAAGAGCAGTTTACCTGGAATTATGTGCGGCCACAGGAAAATGCATATAAAACGGATGTGCGATGGGTTAAACTGAATTCTCAAAATGGAAGCGGTATTAAAATTTCGGGATTACAACCCATCTGTTTCAGTGCTTTACCTTACACGGCAGAAGATTTTGACCCGGGTATTACCAAGAAGAACCAGCATCCGTCAGACCTTAATGAAAGGAACTTTATTTCACTTCATGTAGATTTAAAGCAAAGAGGTGTTGGGGGTGATAATAGTTGGGGAGCCCTGCCCCACGAAAAATACTTATTGAAAGCGAATAAGTACAGCTACAGCTATATTATTGAACCATTAAAGAATTAATTATGATGCAGGCAAAAAGAAATATTGCAGTTACCGTTCTGTTATTGGTAGTAAGTTTTGTCATTCATGCACAAAAGAATTCAAAGCCCAACATCGTATTGATATATACAGACGATCTCGGTTATGGTGATATTAGCTGTAATGGGTATTCGGCCATTCAAACTCCGAATATTGATAAGCTGGCGAAAAAGGGTGTAAACTTCACGAATGCTCATTCGACATCGGCTACCTGCACCCCTTCCCGTTATTCCTTGCTTACAGGCCAGTATGCCTGGCGAAAAGACGGAACGGGTATTGCACCCGGTGACGCTTCTTTATTAATACCTACTACTATTACTTCACTTCCCGGTCTGCTTAAAAAGGCAGGTTACCAGAATGCTGTAATTGGCAAATGGCACCTGGGGCTTGGGGGTAAAGAAGGGCCGGAATGGAATGGGAAAATTGCTCCGGGTCCACTAGAAATAGGGTTTGATTATTCATTCCTTATTCCGGCAACCGGCGACAGGGTTCCCTGTGTGTTTGTCGAAAACCATCATGT
>Ga0116142_10002887_pt1 | contig 17891 bp, 9 predicted proteins | sample AD_UKC033_MetaG_FD_89785 | JGI IMG/M metagenome (GOLD analysis project Ga0116142, IMG submission 89785) | Active sludge microbial communities of municipal wastewater-treating anaerobic digesters from USA - AD_UKC033_MetaG | ecosystem: Engineered > Bioreactor > Anaerobic > Digestate | place: USA... | reverse complement strand
AGTCGGGCACATTTCGAGCTTGGCAAAGCCTATTACAAACTGCTCAAGGTTGGCGATGCCATTGACGAATTCAAAAAAGTTATCAACCTCGATTCCAACCATCAGGAAGTCTATTTTGAACTTGGGCGTCTCTATCTCGACAACGGCATGTTAAGCGAAGCAGCCACGACCCTCGGAAAAGCGGTTGCGATAACGCCCGAAAACGGCGAAGCGTTTTTCCTGCTTGGCAAGGCTTATGAGGGCCTAAACGAAAAAGAAAAAGCCACCGAAGCATTCAAAAATGCCAAAGGCCAGATGGAAGAAAATTACGAAGTTCTGCTTAAAATCGGTGCCGACTACCTCGAAAAAGAAATGTTCGAAGATGCTCTCAGAGAACTGAAAAAAGCCAGTGAGTTTGCTGAAGCCAATTCGACACTGTATTTTCTGCTCGGCAAGGCCTATCGTGGTGTCGGGCAGAATGTTGAAGCAGCACAGGCTTTCGAAAAAGCCGATGAACTCATGGAAAACGAAGACTGACAATGAAAACTTACATAGAATATGCTACAGCAGGTAAGGAGACAGGCGAATGATTAACCGCTGGGAAATCCTTCTGGAAAAAGGGAAGACCTACTTTGAGCTGCAAAATTACGACAAAGCCAGCGCCACCCTTGAAAAAGCTCTTACAGAAAAACCAGATCATGCTCCGGCAATGAAACTGCTGGCGGATTGCTATCAGCGCCTCGACCGCAAACCAGATGCCATCAACATTCTGAATCAGATGGTCAATATCTCGCCGGCCGATGCGCAGGCTCTCAGCTCCCTCGGTTCACTTCTCCTCGAAACCGGTCAGGCTGACAAAGCCATAGAAATCTACAGTAAAGCAGCAAACCTGGCTCCCGACGACAAGAAAATGCAGTTTGACCTCGGAGTTCTCAACCTGCAAAGAAACGCTTTCGATCAGGCTGAAAAACATTTCAACAAAGCCATAGAGATAGACAGTCGCTATGCTCCGGCAATAATCGAACTGGCCCGGCTTAAAATCACCGCCAACGACATTGAAGGAGCCATAGACCTTTACCAGCGCGCCATAGAGAATGACTCAGAAAATGCACGTCTGCACTCAGAACTTGGCGAAGCTTATGAATTGAACGGCCAATACAATGACGCGGTCATGGAATACAAAAAAGCAGAATACCTCAACCCCAATGACCCGGCTATCCATTTCAAAATCGGCAAAGACCTTGAATCAAGAGGAAAATTCGAAGAAGCACTCGAAAAATATCAGGCCGTCAAAGAGCTAGACAGCAGCAACGTGGAACTCTACTACCGCTGCGGCAAGCTTTATCAGCGCCTCGAAATGAGCGACGAAGCCCTCGCTGAATTTGAGACCATCGCAAAGCTGAAGCCTGACTGGCTGGAAATACGCTACGAGCTGGCCAGCCTTTATGGTGAACGTGGGCAGTATGACCTGCAGATCAAAGAATACGAAGCGATTGCCGCCCACGACACCACTTCGCCCGAAGTAATGAAAAGCCTCGCGGCTTCATATGCCGCAAACGGCGAATTGAACCGCGCCATAGAATATTACAATCAGGCGCTTGCCTCGACTCCCGAAGACTACGAAATACCCGAAAGACTCTATGAAATAGTTCTGGCAGGCGGCGACGCCGGCCTGTGCCTCGATGCCATAGAAGCGCTGGGCACCGTCCACCCGGATGACCCTGAACTGGCCCTGGTTTTAGCCAGAGCTTACGGTGAAAAGGGCATGATAGAAGAAGCAAACGCCTATTATGTCAGAGTTCTCGAGCTCGATCCATCCCGCTCAGATATCAAGGGCGAGCTGCGCATGATTTATCGCAGCAAGGGGATGATAAACGAAGAAATAGAGGCGATAAACGCTCTTCTCGAAGTCGATGGCGACAATGTGGAACTACTGAACGATCTTCAGGAGCTGCTTATTCAGAGCGGCAAAGACCGAGAGGCCGTCACTATTCTGTTGCGTCTGCACCAGCTTTCTCCATCAACGACCTGGTTGGCCACCCTTGGGCGCGTCTACATCAAGCTCGGTTTCATCAGTGAAGCCATCACTTCTCTGCAACAAGCGCTGCAGCTCGATCCAAACGATACCAGCCCCCACGAAACCCTGGCTGAAATATACAAAATGCGCGGAATGAACGAAGAGGCCATAGGTTCATACAAAATCATCATCGAGCGAAACCCCGATGACATGAAGGCCCACCTTGCTCTTGGCGAGCTATACCGAGCCCTTGGCAGAACATCAGAACAGATTTTGTCGTTGAAGCAGGCAATTTCTCTGGGGGCAAGCGACCCGCGCCTCTACCTCGAACTCGGCAGCCTTCTTTTGCAGGATGGCGACAGCACCAATGGCCTGGCTTATTTGCAACAGGCCAAAGAAACCGGCGGCGATTCAGAAGAATTACTGAACAGCCTGGTAGACATTTACCTGATGCGTAATTTCCACCAGGAAGCTCTGAACGAACTTGAAAATCTGCGGCACAATTCACCAGAAAACCTGTCACTTTATCTGAAAATGTCACGCATTTACAGAAGCCGTCAGATGTTTGAAGAAAGCCTTGAAATACTCAATCAGGCACGCATGGTGGCGCCTCAGGACCTATCGGTGACTATCGAAATTGCCCGTCTCTACCTCGCCTGCGAAGATTTTGCCAGAGTTATAGAAGTTCTGCAGGAAGCCAGACAGACGCACCCTGCCAACAGTGAACTCAGTTCAATCATTTCTGAGGCTTATGCCCGCTCAGGCGATCATGAAATGGCAATCATGGAACTCAAGAGCCTGATCAACCAGAATCGCAACGATTACGAAGCCAGAGTTCAACTTGGTCGTATCTATTCGATCAGCAATATGATCGATCAGGCAACCATGACCTTCAAGGATATTCTCGCCGAGAAAAACGACCATGCCGTTGCCCACGTTGAACTGGGCCGGATCTACCTCAACATGGGCAAGTCATATAATGACGAAAGTATGATTGAAAGCGGCATAACCGAAATAAAAACCGCGATTTCTCTCGACGACAGTTGCGTTATGGCTCACTTCGAGCTGGGGCTCGCCCAGAATGATGCCGGTCACCTCAACGAAGCTTTGAATGAATTTTCGCGTGTTCTCGAACTTGACCCGCTTCATGTCCAGGCCAAAGAACATTACCAGTCTCTGGTGAACATCAAAATAAGCTCTCAAGCAAACGAAGGCATCAAACAAGCGAGAATCTTTTCTGAACGCGGCATGTACAAAAATGCCATCATGGAATATGAAAAAGTTATCGGGCTGCAGCAGAACAATCAGGTCGCCTGGTATGAACTGGGAAATCTCCATCTGAGCCTGGAAGCCGATGATCAGGCTCTCGAAGCACTGCAGAAAGCCAAGGATATAGACCCCGAACAACCCGAAATTTATGTTTCACTGGCAACGACCTTTATCAAAACCGGTCAGCCCGACGAGGCCTCGATTGAACTGCAAGAACTTCTCGGCATGTTTCCGACCCATTATCATGGGCTCTTCATGCTCGGGCATATCTTTCAAGAGAAGGGCTGGGTCGATGAAGCGATCGAAAAATACCAGGCTGCCTGGGAAGTCGTTCCGACCGAGCTTGAGCCAATTCTTCAGCTTGGCATAATGTTTCGCGACAAGGGCGACCATGAATCCGCAAGAATATGGTTTCAGAGAGTTATTGAAATCGATGCCGGCAATCTGATCGCTTCTGACTTCTTCGCCAATCTGTCAGCTTCACAACGCAGTCAGGAAATAGAAGAAGCTTTCAACAAAGCTGCTGAAGCTGAAAACTCCGGTGATGTCGATGCGGCGATAATGCATTATGACAGCATCATCGACCTCGACAACCACAATCTCGATGCCCGTTTCAAGCTTGGTATGCTCTATGAATCGAAAAATATGTTCGACGAAGCCACCTTCGAATATGAACAGGCAATCAGTCTCGACAAAACTGCCCGTTACCGTGAACTACCGCTGCGACTGGGCAATCTTCATATCCGCAAGGGCAAGATCGTCGAAGCGGTCGATGCTCTGCGACTGGCCAAAAAATATTTCCCGGACAACGTGGATATTCGTATCGAGCTCATTACTCAGCTCAAGTTCAAAGCCCTCAATAACTTCTCTTCGAAAGAAGAACTCGAAGAATTCAACTCTTCTATCAGACAGGCAACCCAGCAGGGTGACAACTACTGCGACTGGCTCGAACTTGGGCTGTTTCTTTCAAAAGGACTTGACGAGACAATCGATGAAGAAAATGCAATCACGCAGGCAATCGAAAGTTTCGAAAAAGTGCTCGAGCTTGACCCGGGCAATGTCTTTGCTATGACTGAACTGGCCAAGGTTTACCACCGGCGCAATAACCTTGCCAACGTCGAGGCCATATACAAACAGATTCTCGAGAAAGATCCCGAGAGCATCTACGTGCATCGCAAGCTCTCTGACCTGTATCATTCGCAGGGCAGATACGATGAAGCGCTCTCTGAGCTCAGGCAGCTTCTCGAACTCGATCCTGTCAACGGTGATTGCCACATGAAAATCATCGATATCAGCAAAGAAATGCTGGCTAAAGCACAGGACCGCGACCGACAGCTGCAGGGGATTCTCAAAGAATACCAGACCAGGGCAGAAGCGAATCCCAAAGATCCCATGGCCAACTTCAGTCTTGGCTATGCCTACATCACTCTGGGTTCAGGCTTTACCCCAACAGAAGAGGAACAACAGAAAGCTGTTTACTACTTCAAGCTTGCCAACAGTAATGACCCGAACAATCTCTGGCCTTACTGGGGCCTGAAGATCGTTTACAGCAAACAGTCGATCAGCGGCAAACATATGTATGACGAAGCCATAGCCATTTGTCGCAAGGCTCTAAAAGTAGACGAAAACAACGCCCGCGCCCATTATGAGCTTGGCGAAGCCTATAACGAAAACTATGATATCAACATGAAGAATGAAGCCATGGCCGAATATCGCAAGGCTATTCAGCTCGACCCGAACTACGTCGAAGCTCACTTCAGACTGGCAAGCATATACAGGGTCAAAAACATGTACGAGCGTGCCAGCGAAGAATACAACAAGGTTATCGAACTCGATCCGACAGGGCCACTTGCCAACGATGCCAAACGTTCTCTGGTTCACATTGAACGCAGCAAAGGCGAAAGCTGAAGCGGCAATATCGATATGACTCAGATTGTCGACAACCCGAAGCCAGACGATTATCCTGTTCTGGTCTTTAAACTACAATGAATATACGAGGAAACTCATGAAAATATTTTTTAAAATGCATGCCATTAAAAGATCTCTGATTTTTACTCTGCTTATCTGCATTCTGTTCCCCTGGTCTCTCGCAGCAGAAATCTCGCAAAAAGCGCCAGCCAATTCTTTAAGCTATTTCCTGGATAATGAAAAAAACCAAACCACCGAAGCTTCTGAACCAGTGGCCATGGATATCCCCCCTCTTGGCTTTGAGGCTGCAGAACCTGCCCGGCAGGCGGCACCGACTATCGACAGAACAGCTGCTATCGAAGAAATGCGAGCCAGACTGGTCGTTGCCAATACCGAAACCAAAACTGTCGACAGCACAGCAAACGCTGTCGATACCGTTAAACCTGCCCCCGAAAAAGATGCAGGCAAAGCAATAAACCCCACTGACAAACCTGTAAAAATCAAAAAACAGAAGAAAGCTTCCCAAGCCGCTGCAGCCACAATAGTTGTTCAGACCAACCCCGCGCCTGAAGAAAAAATTGCAGTACCGGCACCCGAAAAAACAAACTTCTCAGATACTCTCGCAAGGATGCTGCAAAATAAAGCAAACCGAATCGCAGAAGCCGAAAAACTTGGAGTGGTGCTCCCAAGTCAGGGTGGCGACATTGCAACAGTCTCACCCAGCCTGAGCAAAATGCAACAGACTCTCAGATCGATCATGTCGCGCTGAAAATTCAGTTAGAGATCAAATACTCTTAGGCTGTCAAAAGATTTGAGAATCAGATTGTGCCTTGGGTCATCTTTGAGTGCAGCTGTAATATTGACTTCAACCCTGGAAAACTTCAACTGACCGTCAACTATTTCACGGCGTGATAACTCAGCTGCCATTGGTCTGCCAGCTTCTTTCAGGCCACCTGCCATTGCAATTATCTTTCTTATATTGGTTTCGCCAGAAAGCATGAATTTGCCAGACTGTTTTACCATGCCTTCGACAAATACCACCGGATTTTTTTTCAGAAATTCCTGACTGAAAATAACAACTCGGTCACCAGCCCTAAGACCGATATCATTAGTTGCAGACGCAACGATTGCTTCTGGAGAAAAACCGATCACGTCACAAACTGCTCTGCCGCTTTCGCGCAAAATTTCTGCATATTCAAGCGCCGCGCCCGCTTGCAATCTTGCTCCAGCGAGCAATTCAGATAAGCGCAAGCCATCTTTGAACGCTATTCTTCGCGCTTCGCAAAATCCCTCCAGACTAACATAACGCCGTCGATCAATAGATTTACTGATAATGACTTCATCTCCTGGCAGCAGGGCAGCTGGCGGAATTTTTTCTCCGGGTTCAAGTTCGAAAGCAAGAAAAACTCGGCGCAACCCAGAGATCTGCCTCATAATTTCAAGACGACTCCCCGAGTCGGAGGGCAAAATCCCACCGCATAAATGCAGCGCCTTATCGAGAAACAGTTCGTCTTTTTTCAGTTCAAAAACGCCAGGGTGCTGAACCCGCCCGTTGATTGCGATGAAAGGCCCAGCCGCAGGAACATTGATCACCTCGCCGCCCTGAAATTTAAACTCGTCAGCGAACCTGCCGGCAGCGAAAAATTCATAGAGGTCGGCCACGGCAGCCACATTACCGTTGCGCAATATTTCGACTCTGCGCAGACTGCCAGTGTCGCTCGGCCCTCCAGCCGCAAGTATGGCTTTTACGAGGTTGACCTGCCCGGATATTTCATATTCGCCCGGAATCATGACTTCGCCGAGAACAACGATTGAGAGCAACACTTTGTTATCATTTTTTTGATCAATACCCTTTTTGGAAAAATCCCGCAGAAGCTTTCGACCATAACCAGAAGCGGGGTTCAAGTCTAGATGAATCGATATTTCATTCCGGGCCGGAACGGTTTCAGAATACAGATTTCCAGGCAGCAAAGGCGAAGCAAAAAGGGTCGTGGCACAAACAACTCCGGCAAGAGTTCGGTGTTTCATCGCGGGTCTCCTCAGCATCTCTCGGCTTTCCGGGGGTCATCTCCCCCGGATTGTATCATTCTGACATCCTACACCATACTCAAATCTTTTTCAATAAATCTATTTATGATAATAATATCATTTAAAAGTTAAATAAATCTGTTTTATATACGAGTAATGCCGGCAAAGGTGGGTTCGGGCCAGAAACCGTGACAACCCGGCAGCCGCAACACAAAGGCAAAAAAACAAAGAAGCATCCGTCCGCCCTAATTCTCACTGCATACTTGCCTTTTTTGAACGAGAATTGTATTCTGTGGTTATGAAATTTCATCTCATTTCACTCGGCTGTTCCAAGAACACTGCTGATTCGGAAAAAATAGCCAACAGCTTTGCCAGTCGCGGCTGGCAGTGGGCAAAAAAACCGGATGAAGCAAATTTGCTGCTGGTAAATACCTGCGGGTTCATTAACGACGCCAAAGAAGAATCGTTGCGCGTCATAATGGAAGCCGTAGCGGTGAAAACCGGCAATCCCGACCAGAAAACCGCCGTGTTCGGCCGCCTGGTAAGAAGATACCGCCAGGAAATCTCGGCCCAGATACCTGAAATTGACTATCTTTACGAGTTTCTTAGCGAAGATGATCTCGAAACTCTTCTCAATGCTTTCGGCAAAACCAGAACAGTAGCTGATGTCAGCAAGAGCTGGCGCTTTTTCACCCCACAGCATATCGGCATACTAAAAATAGCAGAAGGCTGCAGCAACCGCTGTTCATACTGCGCCATACCAGGCATCCGAGGCCCTTTCTTCTCGAAAAGCGAAGAAGATATACTGGCAGACGCCAGACAACTTGTCGCGTCCGGGGCACGCGAAATGTCTATTGTAGCCCAGGACATAACCAGATACGGCACCGACCTGAATGGTAACTGCCTCCTCCCGGAACTGGTCCGCAAAGTCGCCGCCATAAATGGCGTAAAATGGCTGCGGCTCCATTATATGCACCCGAGGGGCCTGACAACCGAGTTGATCGATGAACTTTACAACATACCGAAGGTGCTCCCCTACTTCGACATTCCTTTTCAGCATGTTTCAGATCGCATGCTGCAACTGATGAACAGACACACCGATTCAAAACATCTGAAAAAGCTGATTCAGCATATCCGCGGCAATTTTCCCGATGCTGCAATCAGGACCACTTTCATCGTAGGATTCCCGGGTGAAAAGAAACGGGATTTTGACGAGCTGATCGGCTTCATTGAAGAATGCCCTCTCGACCGCGTTGGCGCTTTCATGTATTCGCCAGAAGAAGGCACAGCGGCAGCCGAAATGAGTCCCATGGTTTCGAAGCGCGTCAAACAAGCACGCCTTGACCAACTCATGACTCTTCAGCAGCTGATAATTGAAGAGCGCAACAAGAAGCTGCTCGGGCAAAAGACCGAAGTGATCATAGATGAGATCAACGATACCGGAGCGCTGGCGCGTACCAGATATGACGCTTACGAAGTGGACAATACCACTTTCATAGCAAACTGCAAAAATTTAAAGCCCGGTGATCTGGCAGAAGTCAGAATAATTGAAGCCGATGCTTATGACTTCAAAGCGGAGCTTGTAAAATGACTCTGGCCACCAAATTGACCCTTATGCGTGTAGTTGCTATTCCGTTTTTTATGGCGGCATTCTTCTATCGCGCTCCGGGAGTCTCACTCGAAGGAGACTGGGGCAAGGTTCTGGCAACGCTTATTTTTATTGCTGCTGCCATAACAGACTATTACGATGGTTATCTGGCAAGGCTTTATAAACAGGTTACTACTTTCGGGCGCTTCATCGACCCTATTGCCGACAAGCTTCTGGTTTCGACTGCCCTGATCGCAATGGTTGAATACCAGCAGCTGACCCATACCGCTGCATGGGTTGCCATAATAATCATAGCCAGAGAGTTTGCCGTAACCGGCCTCAGACTCATATGTGCCGAGAGAGGCCAGGTTATCGACGCCAGTGGTGCCGGCAAACTCAAGACCACTGCCCAGCTGACGGCGATAATCACGGCTCTCTGCTTTCTCAGTATCAGAATTTTTCTTCTGACTTTCAAGCATGCCGCGTATCTTGAAATGCTGATGAAAATTTATTCTCCGGTAATTCAGGGGCTTATGCTTCTGGCAGCAATAGCGACGGTATATTCAGGTTATGACTATTTCAAAAAGAATTGGCACTTCCTGGACGAATAGTTCAGCAAGTACAGGCTCAATCAAGCTTATAGGCTCATGTTTTGGTCTCGGTTATATAAAAAAATCACCGGGCACTTTTGGCAGCATCCCAGGAATTCTGTTGTTTCTGATGACCCGCAACATGCAGTCATGGGCTCAAATATTGCTATTTGTACTTTTCTGCCTGGTTTCAATCGGAATAGCCGAAAAAATAGAAAAAATAGATCGCAGTAAAGACCCGGAAGAAATAGTGATCGATAAAGCCGCCGGCATGTGGTTATCTCTTTTCATGATCTGGGATGCCAGCCTGCTGACTATTCTGGTCGCCTTTATTCTGTTCAGATTTTTTGATATTTTCAAACCGTTCCCAGTCAATCTTTTTCAAACTTTCCGCGGTGGCACAGGAATTCTTGCCGACGATCTGGCAGCCGGAATGCTCGCTAACTTCATCTTAAGAGTGCTTCTTCTCAAGGGCATCATCTAGGCACAGCCCCCCCCCTCACCCGATGCGTGGAATGCAAAGCCCCAGTCGTTCGGATATCATGAGACCGTAAACGCTCATCAAAAGCAATAAGCTGTCGTTTTACGTTCAACCGATCGAGAAGACCACGCCAAGCCTACAACTGAGGCAATACAAAAGCTTTAGACCGCATTTAAACTACCTAAAAACTTTTTACTCAAGCAAACCCTGCACTCTCACATGCCTCGAATTTCGGGCATAAAAAAACAGCCACCCAACGAAGGGTGACTGTTTCTTTATGCCTTTTTGCTTAGAAGCTGACGGGCAGGTCTACAACCGGAACAACGTCGGCACCGATTACAGTTACATAGCCTTCAGTCATTTCTGCGGGCATGGTAACTACGGCTTCGCCGTCATCATTGGTAGTTGCAACGCGAACGTTTTCAACGCCTTCAGTGTAAACAGTCACACGAGCATTGCTGACTGCTTTGCCGGCTTCATCGAGAACGTTTACTTTAACGGTAACGCCATCTTCGCTGCGGGTGGCTCTTGAAGAAGCAGCCATCTTGGCCGGGGCTTTGAAGCGAACGTTCAGAGTGCCATCACCATAGAGGTGCCACTGTTCGAACATCATAACGCCAGATTTTTTGGGATCGGTGGTGTAGAGTTCGAGACCCTTCATGATACCGTTGATGAAGATACCGCCAGTAGTTTTATAAACTTCATTGGCAATATAATTTTTGTTGAATTCAGCCTGAACGTGAATCGGGGGAACCCATTCCATGTTAGTGGTTGAACCAGCATAAGAAACTGCACCGGCCGGATTTTCGATGTCACCGGCGCGCATCCAGGCTTCACCGAAACCGGTGTAGTTTACGAAGCGACCGTTAACGCATGCTACGTCCCAGATGATGGGCATCATCCAGCCGTTTTTCAGCTGAGAAGCGTTGGTGTTGCTGAAACGGGTAGTGCCCCAGCTGGTTCCGGAGCCATGGCCCAGATAGTTAATAAGGCTCAGGCCGCCGTTTACAGCGTCACTTACCATGGCAGCGGTTGCGCCTGGATCATAAGCTTTTACGATGTCGGTGAACATTTTGCCAAGGAGAGTTGTGCGAATTTCTTCGATGTAAGCGTAATCTTTGGGATTACCTTCATTTGAACCAATACCGAGAGCTCTGGTATACCAGGTTTTGTTGGTGGTGGGGAAACGTTCATAGTTGATGAACTTGGCAACCTGATAAGCCACGTCCTTTTCAGTGGTGGCAGAGAGGCGGCTGATGATTGCATCCGGAACGTGGTCGTCGCCTGCGAGTTTTACGTAGCAGGGGTCAGAATCGGCGCGTTCTTTAACACCTTTGTTGGTCGGAATCTGTTCAGCGTCACCAACCAGCATTACGTGAGTGAGATTACCCTGGTTGAATTCTTCCTGGATGAAGGCCTGAACGTCGGTATTGGTTGAACCGACTTCACTCATGGGAACCATTTTTACGACGATGCCGCATTTTTTCTTCCAGTCGATGAAGGGTTTCATAGCATTCATGAATTCATCATGAGCGATGATCAGAAGGCGGCCATTTTCGTCGAGGCGAGGCAGGCGGCTGGTGGCCTGTTTGAAGTTCACGAAAGTGTTTTTATACATCGGTTCGAAAACTTTGCTGATAGGAGCGAGTTTTTTCACCGGGTTTTTAGAGACTTTCTCATCGGCAGAGACTGAAACGCGGATTTTTTTGTGAATCTTGAGCTGGTTCTTTACGGGGTTGTACTGAACGGGGTTAACGATCAGGTTGACGCCACGAACTTCGCGGAAGATGAAAGGTTCACCCATTTTAACGAGGTTTTCGTCTGAGGGATACCAGGCATCAGCGCTGTAAACTTCACCGAAGTTGTAAGGAACGCTATTGGGATCGATGTTGCGGGTAAAATTGCCTTTGCTGGGCACAACACGAGCGTCGATAGTGATGATTTCAGATTCGAGGCTGTTTACCTGAAAAACAGGGCGGCGAGCCGGATCAACCATGACCATTGCGGTATATCTCGGCAGAGTTGGGGCATCTTTGTCTGAAGAAATCGATGCTTCCGGGGCGGTAACTTCAAGTGCCTTGGCACCGAGAACCTGGGTTTCAGAGACATTGACCTTAGGACATTCAATGTCGAGAGTGGTTGCATAACCACGTGAATTGCTGACACTGATACCGGCTGCATATGCAGAACCGGAGCTCAGCAGACAAAGGGCCAAGAACATGGTAGAAATACGTTTCAAGCTCTTTCCTCCTGGTTACTTATGATACTTGTTCAAGCTTTGTTATGTTATTATACGGATTGGTACCCCACGGCGCAATAGGCAAAGCAAAAAAAATATATTTGTAACGCCATACATTTCATCTGAATTACCACAAACCAGAAACAAAGATAAGGCCAAGGTTTCGCAACTACTTTTGCGACATCAATTTTGTAACATTACAAAAATATAAACAACCTTTTGAAAAAAAGCAGATCGCATAAGCGGTGCCAACGTTCGTTCGTGACAAAAAATGCCGTTTTGTCTTGAAACTCGAGATATACTCGCACAAAACCGCTATAAAAACGAAGTCACTTTGCCTTTGCTTTCAGCTTAACGTTCGCCGGAACGTTTTCTGCGGCGGCGGCGCGTTTTACGAGTGAGTGGCGGGGGTTCCTGCTGTAAAACCGGCAGAAATTCTTCTGCCAGAATATCGACCTGCCAGTTATGCAGAACTTCACACTGTCTGAGTTCGCCCACTGTTTCGGGGCGAACTCTGGCCAGTTCATAAATTGCGTTGGAGGGTGCAAGAACTGAAGCGGGAATACTCAAATCATTCGCCAGACTGTCCCTGACCTCACGCAAAGTTTTGGCAATTTCACCTTCCCAGGAGTTGAGCAGTTCATGCCGTTCTCTCGGTTTGAAAGGTTTTTCAAGGTCAGTCAATTCGGCTTCCAGGCCAGCTCTCACAGCCGCCTGCAATTCAGCGCCATAGCGGTTTAAAAATTCCCGGTTGACCGCTTTAACGACCATCAAACCAGACATGGTTCGCGGCATCTGGCGGGCGATATCGAGCAAGGCCTGATTACTCAGCAGCATGAAAGGCGCGCGATCCATTTTCATGGCGATTTCTTCACGAAACTTCCAGATTTCGCGTAAAACTGCCAGCGAACGCAAAGACAGGCGCGAAGAGCCCTTGATCCTGAAAGCATAAGGGTCTTGTTGATGAGGCTGGGCTTCTCTAGCCTGTCTGGCAATGTATTCACATTCTTCAAGAACCCATTCGTAGCGCCCCAGAGCTTGCAGCTCGCTGGTCAGATAGTCGTATATCGGGATAAGGCAGACGGCATCGAGAAGGCCATATTCGCGCATTGCCGGCGTTAAAGGTCGACGCGACCAGTCGCAGCGCTGCAAACGTTTATCCAGGGTAAAACCAAGATATTTTTCGGTCAGAGAACGCAGACCAAGCTCATGCATACCGATTATTTCAGCAGCTTTACGAGTGTCGAACATAACCGGGATATAGACTTCCAGGTCACGAGCCAGCATGGAAATATCGTAATCACCACCATGAAAGACCCACAAGCATTTACTTTGGCTGGCAAACTGCTGAAATGCCGAAAAATCTTTTATTTTCTGGGGATCAATAATGGCAGCTTCGCGACGGGTAGCGATCTGAATCAGGTTTACCCGTGAAAAGTAGCGAAAAAAGCCTGCAGACTCAATATCGACAGCAATAATATCATCTTCGGCTGCCCTGGTAAAGAAAGCCGCGAGGTCCTCCGCGGTTTCAATCAGCTGTGCGTTATCTATAAATGGTTTTGCATCAAATTCAAATTTCATCGACGACCTGTTGTATGATTTCTGTTTAATAAATTGATCAACAAATAATTAACACAATTTTACGTAAATCAGCAGCTAATTTTTTTGCCGGATTTAATTATTTATGAGTCAGAATATATCTGCCGTCCCATCCTTCCGGGGGCGGATGCTCTTTATATTCTTTGCACCTGGTAATGTATGTGGCACTGGGGCCATCATCTGGCCACTTATTCAAAATTTCAGTGAATATAGCTATGGCTTCATCCCAGTGGCGATCGAGGTGCAGCTGAATAGCTCTGTCATAAAGAGCGATCCGTTCAGCCCACCCCGGCGGTTCGTGCCCCTTTTCGCTGACGAGTTCAAAAACTTTGACCGGCTCTTTCTTGCCCTTAACAGCCAAAAAGTCAAGAAACCTTGCGGTCACGACATTTTTTGCCTTCTGATAAACGGCGTCGCTGATCATCAGGGCAGTTCCGTATTCTTTATTGGCGCCCTCGAGTCTTGAAGCAAGGTTTACGCCATCACCCATACAGGTAAAGTTCATTTGCGCCTTCTGGGAACCCATATAACCGACAACCACATTGGCCGTATTCAGGCCGGCACGGGCAGAAACCTTTGGCAGGCCGCGAGCAGCCCAGCCAATCTGCAGTTCATTAATCTTGCGCTGCATTGCCAGTGCGCAGAGACAGCCCTTGATGGAGTGATCTTCCTGTTTTTGCGGAAAATTCCAGAACGCCATTACGGCATCACCAATAAATTTATCGAGAGTTCCGCCATACTCAAAGAGAAGATCCGTCATGGCACCAAGATATTCATTCAGCAGAACAACCAGCTCTTCTGGGGTCAAAGCCTCAGAAATCGACGTAAAGCCAGCAACATCAGAAAAGAAAATTGTCAATTCGACTTTTTCGCCACCCGGTTTTACAAGTTCTGGGTTATCGAGCATATACTGCACGACATCAGCAGCTACAAACCGCGAAAACATTTCTTTGGTGCTGCGGGCCCGGGCACGCTGCTTGATATAGTTCGACAGATTTGCCAATGACCATATGACAGGAAAGCTGAAAAGAAGCGAGGCAAAATTGAACATCTGCCTTGCAGCTTGAAAAGATGAAAAAGCATGCCAAAAAGCTCCGCCCATGAATGCCAGAGTTAAAAATGCACCGGCAACCGGCGAGAGAATATCGAGCAAAAAGCCCAAAAGAATCGATGACAGAAATAATGCCAGAACCGTGTGTCGAGCATCGGGGTGTTTTAAATAGCGCTTTTCAAGAATATTCAAAACAGCATTCGCATGAATTTCAATACCCATAAGCGGGTCTCTCTGAACGGTAAAGGGGGTTTCCAGACTCAAAGGCGTAGGGTAAAAATCGAAGTCACTCAGTTCAAACGGCCCGACCAGCATCACTTTGTTGCTCTTATTGTTGCCGTAGCCGGCTGTTCTGTTCTGGGCGACATCAGGGCGCAGCCGACGGCGATGAGGATACAGTGCCTTAAATTCTTCGAGAGTTTTTCGATCAAGACATTCGTAAAGGGAAACCGAATCGATGGCAGGTCGGGCAAAGCGCCCTTTCAGCGTTGAACCGACAAAGTCGATGAGCATTCTTCCCTGCAGGTTGACCGGAATAGCCATATCTTTTATCTCAATAACGCTGTCAAAATCGTTGTTCTGCATTTGAATGAAGGTTTTCGCGAGTTCTTCTTCCATGGCCTGCCGATAGGAGGGCTGCTCTCCCGGATTTTTTGCATCCAGGGTCAGCATTGCCGTAAGAAGACTGAAAGAAGGCAGCAGCCTGTTATTTCTGTCGTCGAGAACGAAAAGAGGAATCTCGGTAACGTAACTTTTATTACCAGTGCTGATATCAATCATCGCCACGTGCGAGTTGTCTTTGATAAAGCGATCCTGCGGCAAAATATGACGGCTTTTCATTTCGAGATGCGAGGCACCCGAAAGCACCTGAACTTCAGATTCTTCAGATCTGGTTAAGAGTTCAGAAGCATCAACGACACTGTGCTCTTCTTCGAGCTTGGTATGCGCCGCAAGTATGACCCTGCCGGCTGAAGAAGCGATGGCGTGTTCAAGAGCCAGATCTTCGGCCTCCAGTTTTGTGCCTTGAAGAACGAAGTCGAAGGCGATAACGGCGGCCGGCTCGACGACATACTCAGACGGCAACCCCGGAGTAGTCATCACGAACGAGAGCGAGAAAACAGTCCTGGAGCGGGGAAAAAAGCTGAATCTGAGCGAAAAATCTGCTGAGCCAAGACCAGTCAGCAAATTCTGCCAGCGTTGCAAAAGTTCTACCGGGCTCTGATAATCTTTCTTGCCAGGTTTTTCCGAGCCTGTCGCAGCGCTGTCACCGGCAGCAAAAATCTGATCGTAGGTTTCCCTGCTTCCCCAGTCGGTGAAAAGGGTAGGAAAAAGCAGAGGTGCAGAGCCGCCGGCAAGCACTTTGAAAATATTCTGCCCACGAGGCGGCCAAAACTGCCCGTCGAGCTTCAGCAAAAAATTCATGCCGGACTTTTGCGGGTTTTCTTTAAAATGATCTCTTACCAGTCGGCTGGCAGAGCGAACAGCATTCTGATCAAAAACAACCGTCTCCGAAACAGAGGCGACCGGTTCATCGTATCTGAATCCACTCCACTCATCGAATGAGGTTTTTATCGAAAGATCCCTGACCTCAGCGAAAAAACCAAGATCGAGACGAAAAATCTCGAATCTCTGCCCCCTCACCTTCTGCTGCCTTGCCACGACCTGAGTTCCGCCGAGAAAAGAAAAAAGCGAGGCAAACTCTTTTCTGTCGGGGTTTTTGCCAAGCAATTCAGAAGTTGCTTGATCTTTTTTAACTATTACCAGATCTGAGTTTTTATGTGGCAGCTGATAACCATACTGCATGATCAGAGCGTTCAGATAATTATCGATACCATGCAAAAAGCCTGCAGCAGTCAGAATAAACGCGATAAACGCAACGGTAACGCCCCAGAAAAGCCCATTAAAACGCAAGTGACCAGCGAAATTCCTCATCCGTTCAGTTCCAATCTCTGAAAATCAGCTTCTATAAATACTATAATCCATCTCCGGGAAAATATTATCACGCCACTCGACCTCTCTCAACCAGCTTTCATTGATTTTCCCGGACGTAATGTCTTCGTAAAGCTTGTTAAATCTGAATGTGTGATCGCGGGTGCGCTTATGAGCGTATTCTACCGTGGTTCCAGTCTTCATGATAAATGCCCAGTCTGAAGACTGCAACAGCATCAGTTCGCGGGCAGCCTGATTCAGCGCTCGAAGGAGCAATCCATCGGCAGCGGGGAACCGGTCGGCAAGCTCTATCATGCGCTGCGCAGCTTTGTGCATATGCGGGTAAATCCAGGCATTGCTTTCATTGAGCCAGACTTCGTTATAACCGCGATGCCCCCAGGACGACAGAGAAGGCGTGCATTTCTGATTGTTCGGGCAGGCGTCCAGATAGTCGGAGGGGGTGGCGAGATTGACCACATTACTTTCGATAGCGGTTTTTCGCAGAACATGATGGATAAATTCAGGGCCCTCAAACCACCAGTGCCCAAAAAGTTCACAATCATAGGGCGAAACAATGACCGGCGGGCGATCCATTGCCGGCGCCAGTTGTTTTATCTGCTGTTCTCGACAGGCGATGAAGTGCCCGGCATGAGCTGCGACTCTTGCCATCGCTTCCTGATAATTGTAAGGTTGCTTTTCAGCACCATCCCTGGAGGTAATGCGATGATATTTGATGCCGGTATTCAGACGAAAGCCCGACTCATGAATAAAAGGCCTTATATAATCAAATTCAAGGTCGTGCCCGATATCTCTGTAATATTCCCGGTAAGCAAAGTCGCCCGGGTATCCTTCGTGCGCCGACCAGACCTGCCTGCTGCTTTCGACATCGCGGCCAAAAGCGCATACTCCTGACGGGCATTCTATCGGCGCGTAGACACCATAGAGCGGCCGAGGCTCCGCAAAAAGCAGGCCATGGGTATCTGTAAAAAAATACTTTATGCCAAATTCTTTGAGAATCTCATCGTCACCAGGGCTGTAGGCGCATTCTGCCAGCCAGATGCCCCGTGGCGAGCGGGAAAAATGTTTTTGATAATCGCGTACTGCCATCTCGATCTGTGCTTTGACCGCGGGGCGAAAATCGCTCAACAGGGGCAAAAAACCGTGGGTTGCGCAGCAGGTTATGATCTCGAGCACTCCGAGATCCTGATATTTT
>Ga0116142_10002882_pt1 | contig 17912 bp, 14 predicted proteins | sample AD_UKC033_MetaG_FD_89785 | JGI IMG/M metagenome (GOLD analysis project Ga0116142, IMG submission 89785) | Active sludge microbial communities of municipal wastewater-treating anaerobic digesters from USA - AD_UKC033_MetaG | ecosystem: Engineered > Bioreactor > Anaerobic > Digestate | place: USA... | reverse complement strand
GTTCTTCTTATCTAAGGGAAATTGACTCTGTTAAAGCTGCGTATGCTGCCTACTATAAAGCATGGTTGCAAAATGATTCTGCTGCCGTAATGAAAACAGTGGATACTACTGCCGTCATTCTTCCCTCCCCCCAACAGCCCATAAAGGGGATTGATGCCATTAGAAAATTCTGGTTTCCCAATGATGGCTCAAAGTTCAATGTAACAAAATTTGATTACACAATTGATGATTTCAAATTTGATACACACAGCGCCTACATCATGGGTCACTCATCCATGTCCTTTATTTCAGAAAAAGACGGGGTAAAAACAGTGAAAGAAAACCAGCAGCAATACCATACTACTTATTTGCAAAGACAAACAGATGGACGCTGGCTGATAACAAGCAGGGTGTGGAGTCCGGTGAAATAAGTTAAATATTGATAGATGTGCATCCCTGCAAAGCTAAATTAAAAGCTAATTGTATTAAATAACTCAAGGAGCAAATAGTATAAGCGGAATCTTTTTACTTTTTGGATGGTTTAAATTTGATTTCTTATTCAAACGTATGGGAGAAATCAAAATGGGTATAATAAAAACTTTATTTGCAAGTACATGCTGCTTGTTTGCTTCTGTATTAGTAGGTCAGCAGAATAGACCAACTGCCTCCAATAAGTTGTTTGAAATAAAATTGAGCAACACATCCATTTATTACAAATCAATTGGTAAAGGCAAACCCCTCATATTCCTTCATGGATTTTCCGCTGATCATCAGATGATGGAAGCATCAATGGAGCCAATCTTTAAAAACAGCAATGGCTATAGAAGAATTTATATTGATTTTCCGGGAATGGGCCAAAGCCCCGCCAGTGAGAGTATAAAGAATGTGGATGATATGCTGGTTGTAATAAATGAATTTATTGACAGCCTGATTCCGAATCAGCATTTCCTTTTAGCGGGTCAGTCATTTGGGGGATATATTGCCCGTGGTATCTTAAAAACTAAACAGGAATGGGTTGATGGTGTATGCCTGATAGCACCATTAGTAAATCCAAATAAACGGGCTGTTCCTGAAAAAAAAGTGATTGTCAGTAATAAGGCATTGCTTGATACAATTACAAATGCAACTGCAAAAGGCGCTTTCAGCCAGGTGGCCGTAGTACAGGAGCCAGCTATTTATGAGCGGACAAAAACGGAAATAATTGATCCGATTTCACTGGCCAATCAAAAATTCCTGTTGCGATTTACCGGCAAGAATTATGAGTTTTCTTTCAACCCCGATAGTTTGTCAAAGCCCTTTGATAAGCCTTCTTTGATTTTGGCAGGCAGGCAGGATCATATTACCGGGTACTATGACAACTGGAAGTACTTTCAGAACTATACCCGTACAAGCTTTGTAATTCTTGACCGGGCAGGCCATAATCTTCATATTGAGCAAAGCGAATTATTTACCTCCTTGGTAAAAGAGTGGCTGCGCCGGGTATAAGAACAAAATACAAAATAAGTAAAATACGACGCCCCTCACTTTCCTCCCCAAGGCAGTACTGGTATGCTTTTAAGGCAAATAAATTTTTCCGGAAAATTTTATTAAAAAATGTCTCTATTATCTTTTGTGGGTTGTCATTATAGCAAATAAGACAACAATGAAAATTTCTTATCACAAAATCGGGGCTGTAATCTATGGTATTTGGGGGCTTATCCATGTGGCAGGTGGGGCAATGCTGCTTGCAGATGCAACATCAGATACTCCAACAAAAGCTTTAGTAAGTATTGGCTCGGCCTTTCCTGAGTCAGAAATTCCTGCGGTAACCCACCCGGCATCTGCCGGTGTACTTGCCTTTCATTCATTCAATCTTTTATGGATGGGTTTGGTAGTTGCAATTGTTGCTTTTACTATGAACTGGAAAAACAGCAAGCCAGAGTTTTGGTTAAATACTGCAATTATCGGGTTTGCGGACATCGGCCTGATAGTATTTATGCTGGCACCCGGCATTGTAAAATTTGAAGAAGGTATCATCGGCCCTGTTCTCTGGCCTTTAGGAATGTTTTTCTTGCTACTTGGCCTTAGAAAAAAGAAACTGGCACAAAACGCTTAGACATTTACTAATTATAAAAAATAAAAATCATAATTTATGCAAACACAAACTTCAACAGCATCTGCATACACAGATATGTTCAACATGCAGTCAGGGATTTTCAACAATGCATTGGATGGTATTAATGATAAAGACGCTGTAAAACGTCCCAACGAACAAGTCAATCATTTAAACTGGTTATTGGGTCATTTGGCAACCTGCCGGTTGATGTTACTGAACCTGATTGGTGGTAAAGCTGCAGACCCGTACTTCAATATTTATTTCAAAGCTATTTCCGGAGAAACCAAATATCCCACTTTACAGGAAATAAAGGATAATTGGGATTTCGCTACCAAACTACTGATTGAAAAAATTGAATCAATAACAGAAGAGGAAATGGAAACAGAAATTCCGGGCAAGGGTGGCAGACCAAAAGACTTTATTTCCTTTTTCATTTATCATGAAGCTTATCACCTGGGGCAGATTGGTTATGCCCGTAAATTTTTAGGATTGCCGGTACTAAAGTCAAATTAACTCCCAAAGACCTAAAGGCCAAAAAGCATACATTTGATTTCATTTTAAACCAAAAACTTTAGTTATGAAAGATTATATGTTATTCTTTATGCTGGATCAGGAAACCGAAGCATCACCGGAAGAAATTGCAAAAGTGGATTGCATTGCACTTATATCAGAATTTGTAAAAGGTCTGATGGAGCAGGGTAAGGTTAAAAGCTGCCTCGGTTTAGATCCTAATGGTTCTATGTTCGTAGCAAGAAAAGGAAAAGTGATTGACGGTCCGTTTGCCGAAACTAAGGAACGGGTTTTAGGTTTTATTGAAATCCGGGCTGAGGATGATGAGGATGCAAAGAAAATTGCTTCTTCAACACCTACGATACATTACGGGTTTAAAGTTGAATTGCGGCCAATATTCCCGATGCTGGGATTTGAGATAAAATAAAAATGGGGTGGAAATTTGATTAATGTCGCCCTCTTTGGCATGACAAACCAGGTGTCTTTTTTTAAAACTTGTTAATGTTGAATTCTGTCTGCAGTGTGGTGCGTGGAGTATACGATGAGGAAATATTTTACTGCTGATATGCTGTATCAATGATGATAGATATTCGTCAGCCGGGGTGGGTGGGTAGTGTGTTAGCATTTTTAGCTCTTTGCAAGGTTGGCTTTGCGTCGGGTCTTTGTGTGCCTTGCAATGTGCTAAAAATAGCGTGGAGTCGTGTCGGCAAAGTCATGGATGCTTGATTGTTTGCAGGATGCTGAATAGGGTGACACATAACGTATGTATTGTCGAATATACGAACAGTTTTTAGCGGGAGTATCGAAAAATTGTCGGTGTGATTTTCAATAATTTAAGCTGGTTTATGCAAGATTTTCACTGGCAAAAATGAGTTGCGACAATCCAACTTCTTTTTTTATCCTTTTTACAAAAAAACTCCCCAACCAGTGGGGAGTTTGCTATATATGGGGTTAGTAAGTCTGTCTTACAGATCGGTGATGGGCTTATAATGTGGCACCAACGATTTCATGATGCTCCAGCCAATAAGATAGGCCACAGCACATATTGCAAAAATGATAAAATAACCTGACTCGATACCTTCAAAACCCAGGAGTTTCATTTTTGTTTTTGCGGCATGGTCAAACAACATACCCGATCCTTTATTGATAAGGAATGAACCAATGCCACCTGCCATTCCGCCGATACCGGTGATGGTGGCAATTGCCGATTTGGGAAACATATCACCAATAGTAGAGAAGATATTGGCTGACCATGACTGGTGAGCTGCACCTGCAATGCCAATGATGATGACAGGGATCCAGACAGAAATATGCCCTAATGGTTGTGCCAGCAGTGTGAGCAATGGAAAGAATGCAAAGATGAGCATGGCCTTCATTCTTCCGGCATAAGGATTCATGCCTTTTTTCACCACAAAATAAGTGGGTAACCATCCACCGAATATGGACAGCAAAGTGATCAGGTATAAAACAAAAACCTGCGGGGCACTTTGTGTGGAATTCAGGTGATATACAGAACTCAGGTAGGCCGGTGTCCAGAACAGGAAGAACCACCATACTCCATCCGTCATGAATTTTCCGACTGCAAAAGCCCATGTCTGCTTATACCGGAATGCCTGCCCGAAGGATATTTTCTTTGTGTGAATAACCTTTTCCGCACCACTGGCATGATCATCCTGCTGTATATATTCCAGTTCCAGCGTATTGATTTTAGGATGTTCTTCCGGCTTTTTATAAATGAATATCCAGAAACCCATCCATATAAATCCTAATGCACCAATGATGATAAAAGCCATTTCCCAACCATATGCTTTGGCAATAAATGGAATGGAAAGCGGTGCTGCCAGTGCGCCTATGGTGGCTCCGGAATTAAAAATACTGGTTGCAAACCCTCTTGCTTTTTTAGGAAAGAATTCTGCAGTAGCCTTGATGGCAGCAGGAAAGTTTCCTGCCTCACCCAGCGCCAGGATGATCCTGGCAAAAACAAAAAGGGTGACACTGATAGAAGTGACCTTTGCCACATCACTTACGGTGGCGATAGCTTCTTTTGCCCCTTCAAAATCAACCAGCCATTTACCTGTAAGCATACCTGAAGTAGCAATACCGCAAAAGGCATGAAGGCAGGCGCCGATGGACCAGATGAATATAGCCCATAGAAACCCTTTTTTAGTATCCATCCAATCCACAAAACGACCCGCCAATAACATGGATACAGCATAAGCAATAGAAAAAATGGCAGTGATGGTACCATAATCATTATTATCCCAGTGAAATTCAGGGACAATAAAATCTTTCCATGTCAATGAAAGCACCTGCCTGTCAAGGTAATTGATGGTGGTGGCAAAAAATAACATGGAACAAATGACCCACCTGTAGCTGGTCATTTTATTTTTCATATGGCCTTGCTGCATGAAAGAGTATTTAAGGTTTGATACTGCGAATTAGTTCCAGTACCTTTATTGTTTCTGCTTCAATCGTTGCATAATCTTTGGCTTCCATCAGTTTCTTGCTGATGAGTTTGCTGCCCATGCCTACCGCACAAACACCGGCCTTGTACCAGCTTTCGATACTTTCTTTGGTAGTATCCACACCGCCTGTCGGCATAAAGAGCAGTTTTGGAAAGATATCCTTTATTGTGGTCAGAAATTCAGTACCAAGCATGTTTCCCGGAAATAACTTGATGAATTTAATACCTGCATTTTCTGCGGCAATGATCTCGGTGGGTGTCATGCAGCCGGGAGCATAAAAAATATCATTGGCCACGCAATGCGCTGCCACATCCGGAACAAAACCGGGACTGACCAGGAAATCTGCACCGGCTGCCAGGTAATCAGTTGCATGCTGCATATTCTTAATGGTGCCAACACCCAATAATAAGCCGGGCATTTCTGCATTGCGCAATACCACCATCTTTTTAAAATTGCTGAGGGCCGCATCACCACGGTTGGTGTATTCCACTGCTTTGATACCTGCTTTATATATGGCTCTTAATACATCGAGGCTTACTTCTTCGCTTGGATTAAAGTATAAAGGGAGGATTCCCTGTGCAATGATACTGTCTGTTATCTGTTGTGTCTTATTCATTTTGTTTTCTTTTAATTTCCCTGAATAAACTCCCAGGCAAGTCATCAGAGTTTCACTTTGATCACTAATTTTTTTATCTGCCCTTCGCCGATCATCGGTGCATGCACATCTTCCGGAAAGAAGATGGCAAACTGCCCGTTGGTAAGCTGAAAAAAAGTATCAGCATCATCATGATAAAATTGTACATCCTTTTCAGTATTGTATTCACCATTCGGCGTTTTGCATTTCTCTCTCGGTTTCCAGCCAATCGTTTCCACCCCATTGATGCAAAGCTGGATATCAATGTTCTTATTATGACATTCAAATTTTGACAGGCTGGCTTCTTTTGTTTTGCCGGGAGCGTTGCTGAAGATGACTTTCAGTCCTTCCGCAATATCTGATTTACCATCCGGGGCATTAGCCAGGTCTGTTTGCCCGATGTATTCAAATGCTTTTCCAAACAAAGGATGAACGGCGAAATATTTGTGTGCATTCTGAATAGTATCAATGATCATTGCTTTTAGTTTAATGTGTAAGGTTGACGGTTTAATATTGGTTGTTATGAACCTTAAACTATCAGCCTGAAACTGTATTAACGTTGAACACGGCCGCTTCCATCACCTTTCATCAAATCTTTCACTTCACTTAAGGTAGCATGATTCAGATCGCCGGGAATGGTATGCTTCAATGCAGAGGCTGCCACGCCGAACTCTGCTGCTTCATTCATTGGCATGCCGGTTACCAAACCGTAGATGAGGCCACTGGCAAATGAATCACCGCTGCCCACCCTGTCTACAATGCGTACATTGTATTGTTTGGTATGATAAAACTCCTTCCCATCATATACCAGTGCACTCCAGCCATTATCACTGGCACTATGGCTTTCTCTCAATGAAGAAGCAATAAACTTAAATCCGAATTTCTCTTTCATCTGTTTGAATACATCTTTGAAACCATCAAGATTCAGTTCTCCTTTGGTTACATCTGTATGTGCGGCTTTAAAGCCTAATGTAGTATCTGCATCTTCTTCATTGCCGATACATACATCCACATATTGACAAAGTTTTGTCATTACTTCTCTGGCTTTTTCTTTGCTCCACAATTTTTTTCTGTAGTTCAGGTCAATACTGGTGGTGATGCCTTTGGCCTTTGCTGCTTTTAATGCCGCTTCTGTCAGCGCTGCGGCTTTATCGCTCAGGGCCGGGGTGATACCTGTTGTATGAAACCAGGAAGCACCGTCTAATATTTTATCAAAATCAAATTCGCTGGCATCCACATCAGCAATAGAAGCACCGGCACGGTCATACACCACTTGTGAAGCCCGCATGGAAGCACCCGTCTCAAGGAAATAAATTCCTAAACGGTCACCACCCCGGGCAATGAATTGTGTATCCACCCCATAACGGCGGAGGTGATTGATAGCTGACTGACCGATTGGATTGTTGGGTACTTTGGTTACAAATGTTCCGTTCAATCCATAATTACATAATGCAGCAGATACATTGGCTTCACCGCCACCATATGTTATATCAAATGTATCGGCTTGTACAAAACGTTTGAAATCGGGAGTGGATAAACGCAGCATGATCTCTCCCAGTGTTACTACTTTCTTTGACATGATATTGTTATTTAAGCTTTAAATATTATTAATTAAAAGATACATCTTGCTCCTGTAAAGAAGAGAGATGGCCTGTTCTTTTACCGGCTCTCTCTTTTATGCAATTTCATTTTTTACAATAGTTGTTTTTTCATCTAACTGCCAGTTGAAATAATTTTTGGCATTATTAAAACAAATATCCTGGATCACTTTGCCGATCCATTCAATATCGTTGGGTAATTCACCGTTTTCCACTTCTTCGCCAAACATGTTGCACAATAATCTCCTGAAGTACTCATGTCTTGGGAAGGAGAGGAAGCTCCTGCTATCGGTAAGCATGCCCACAAACTTACTGAGCAGTCCCATGTTACTCAGGGCATTGATCTGTTTGGTCATACCATCTTTCTGATCGAGGAACCACCACGCAGAACCCCATTGTACTTTACCGGCTGCAGTACCATCATTAAAGTTGCCGATCATGGTGGCGAACAGTTCGTTGTCAGCAGGATTGAGGTTATAAATAATTGTTTTGGCCAGTGTGTTATTTGTGTCCAAACGATTCAGAAACTTAGCCAGTGCTTTTGCCTGTGAGAAATCGCCAATGCTATCCCAGCCGGTATCCGGGCCGAGTTGTTTCAGCATACGGCTGTTGTTATTTCTTAATGCACCTAAGTGATATTGCTGTACAAAACCTTTTTCATGGTCCCATTCTGCAAACGTCACCAGCATGGCCGATTTGAATTTCCTGTTTTCTTCCAGTGATAAGGCACCGCCAGAACGTATCTTGGCAAAAATGCCGGCGATCTCGGTGGCGGTATAATCTTCTGCATAGATTTCTTCCAGTCCATGGTCGCTTACACTGCACTGATTGCTGACAAAGAAATCATGCCGCTTTTTTAATGCAGCGAGATAATCATTATAGGTACTGATAGAAACATCAGCCGCTTTTTCCAGCCCGGTCAGGTAATTGTTGAAAGTATTTACATCATCCACATTCATGGCCTTATCGGGACGGAAAGCCGGTAATACCTTTGTTGGCCAGTTGTCTTTTTTTATCTGCTGGTGATACTGCAGGTTATCAACCGGGTCATCCGTAGTGCAAATGAGTTTTACATTCATTTTTTCCAGCAGGCCTCTTACACTGTATGCTTTTGTTTGCAGCAAGGCGGAAGTTTCATCATACACTTTCTTTGCGGTATCCGCATTCAGGATATCAGTGATGCCGAAATATCTTTGCAGTTCCAGGTGTGTCCAGTGATAGAGCGGATTCCTTAAAGTATAGGGAACGGTGACTGCCCAGGCCCTGAATTTTTCCCAATCTGTTTTATCACCGGTTATATATGCTTCTTCCACGCCGTTGGTACGCATAGCTCTCCATTTGTAATGGTCGCCATTCAGCCACACCCGGGTGATGTTCTCAAAGTTTTTATCTTCCGCTACTTCATTTGGCGGCAGGTGATTGTGGTAATCTATGATGGGCATGTCTTTAGCATACTCATGATACAGTCGTTGAGCTGTTTTATTAGACAGCAGAAAATGTTCGTCCAAAAACTTTTTCATCTTTCAAAATTTATAATGATACACCTCTTTTCCACGGAATAAAATCATCCTGGTTGAGCAAAACCGCTTTTGGTATCACTTCACCGCTGGCTGCTTTGATACAGTATTCTAAAATATCTTCACCCATTTGCTGAATGGTCTTATCACCTTCTATCACCGGTCCGCAGTCAATATCTATAATATCATTCATTCTTTTAGTGAGATTGCTGTTGGTTGATACTTTGATGGTAGGACAAACAGGATTACCAGTTGGTGTTCCCAAACCGGTGGTGAATAAGATCAAAGTAGCACCACTGGCTGCTTTACCTGTAGTAGCTTCCACATCATTGCCGGGAGTGCAAACTAAACTTAGGCCCGGCTTTGTAGCAGGTTCTGTATAATCTAATACATCCACCACAGGTGAAGTACCACCTTTCTTTGCCGCACCGGCACTTTTTATCGCATCGGTGATCAACCCGTCTTTAATATTTCCGGGGGATGGGTTCATGGAAAAGCTGGAGCCTGCATTAGTAACGATCTCATCATAGCTTTTCATCAGCTTCATAAATTTACGGGCCGTTGCTTCGTTTACAGAACGATCAACGAGTTCCTGTTCCACTCCGCATAACTCAGGAAATTCTGCCAAGAGAACTTTACCTCCCAGTGCCACCACAAGATCCGAGCAATACCCGACAGAAGGATTGGCTGAAATACCGCTAAAGCCGTCACTGCCGCCGCATTTTACACCAATGCATAGTTTATCCAATGCAGCTGGTTTTCTTTCCAGTTTATTTATTTCGATCAGCCCTTCAAATGTTTTTCTTATTGCATCGGCGATCAGTTGCTCTTCGCTTTGTGATTGCTGTTGTTCAAAAATGAACAATGGTTTATCAAAATTGGGATTATGTACTTTCAGGTCATTCAGGAAGTCCTGTGTCTGTAAGTTTTGACAACCCAGGCTTAATACGGTTACGCCGCCCACATTCGGATGATCTGCATAAGCAGCTAACAATTTGCTGAGTATGGCTGCATCCTGCCGTATGCCGCCACATCCGCCCTGGTGATTGAGAAATTTTATTCCATCCACATTCTTAAATGGACGGTGATGACCGTTGGAAGAAGGGGAGAGGTTGATGCTGTCCAACTGTTCTCCTTTCTTGTATGCATCCAGTAAATGGTGGGTGTATTGTTTGTACTTGTCTGTCACCGCATAGCCCAGCTCATTATGCATAGCTTCCCGGATAACGTCTAAATTTCTATTTTCACAAAATACGGTGGGAATAAACAACCAGTAATTGGCGGTGCCCACTCTTCCGTCTGTTCTGTGAAAGCCATTGAAGGTTCTTCCTTTGAATTTGGAAACATCCGGTGGCTGCCATTCAAACTTCACATTCCTGTAATTATAAGGTTCAGCAGCATGTTTGATGTTCTCCGTTGACATGCGGCTTCCTTTTACAATATCTTTCTGTGTTTTTCCAACTAATACACCATACATTATCACTTCATCGCCAGCCTTCATATCCTGCATAAAGAATTTATGCTTGGCGGGGATATCTTCCTGCAGCAGGTAGTCAACACCCTCAAAAGAGATTGTTTCTCCTTTTGAAAGATTGGTTAATGCCACAATTACATTATCCTTTGGGTGTACTTTTAGAACTTTGTGCTTCACGCCGTAACTTTTTTGTTTTCAAGTTGCTCAACAGTAGCCAGCACCCCGTTATTTATCATATCCTGGATTTGTTCCTGCACTGCCTGCATAAATCCGGGTAATTTGGTCAGATCAATCTCCCATAGTTCTTCATGGGCCATTATTTCAGTAACTGCTTTAGTCGCATTGCTATTATTCCATACTTTGTAAAAATACTCTGCTGAGTCATCTTTTATTTCATATTCTATACCATTTCTTTCGCCGTAATATTTAGTGCCGGTCTTTTTGGTCACTTTCATATACAACAGGTAAGCAGCAAAGCCGGTGGCCATATGCATGGGCACAGTACTGTTTAACTCGTAATGTCTTTGCAACAGCGGCATATTCCGCATCTTCATTTTAGAAGTGTATTGAACGGTAATGCTTTGCCACTGGTGATCAATAAAGGGATTGCAGAAACGTTCGAATGTGCTGTTGGCGAAATCAGTTTTTACTTTTTCGTCTATGGTAAAAGGAATAGCCGGGGCTATTTCATGATGCATGAGTTCTTTGGTAAAAGTACCGTAAACGGGATGCAGGACTGCTTCACGGGTAATATTAAAACCGCATAGAAAGGCAGTACCACAATTGAATGTATGTGTACCGTTCAGTAACCTCAGCTTTAGTTCTTTGAACAGGGTAATATCAGGGGCAATGACAACTGCTTTATCCACTTTGCCAAATGACAATACTTCTTTTACTCTTTCATCACCTTCAATGGCCCAGAGCCGGAATACTTCGCTCATGGTCATCAATTCATCCTGGTAGCCCAAAGAAGTTTCGATCTTCTTAGTTTCTTCTGCATTGGGTTTGCCGGGAACAATACGATCAACCAGCGAATTACAAAACGTATTATGATTCTCCAGCCACTCTATGAATTTGAAATCAAGATTATTAATATGGGCCAGTTCCAGAACAATGCTCTCCAGTTTTGAACCATTATCGGTGATCAGTTCTGTAGGTACGATCACCATTCCGCTTTCTTTGCTTCCGTTAAATGCTTTAAAACGTTCCAGTAAAAAGGCGAGTAATTTACCGGGGAAAGAAACAGGAGGTTCTGCTGTTATATCATCCTGCACTAATTGTATTCCTACCTCCGTGGTATTGGAGAAAATAATTTTCATCTCCGGGTTATGAGCACATTCCAGTATTCTTTTCCAATCAGTCCTGGCGCCAAGCACCCTGCTGATAGATGCATTGATTATGTTCTCTTCAACTGTTGTTCCGTTTTCCACACCACGGACACAAACCGTATACAAACCGTCCTGTTTATCAAAAGCGCTGCTGTCGCTGTCAGTTGATTTCACCACAACAATTCTCCCGTTGAAAAGGCCCTGTTTGTTGGCTTTATCAATAAAGTAATCCGGTAAGGCCCTTAACAGCACACCGGTACCAAACTGCAATACTTTTTCAGGCAGTTCAAATATTTTTTCATCCGGGATCTCTAATCCTGGTTTTGCTGCAATCTGCCGGATGGCATTTTTTGATAATTGCATAGTTAGTTTTTTTCGGGGCTCCAGCGATTGCCAAATACCCAGTTAATGGTTATGTCACCTGCCTGCACCCCGGCCGGAAGATTATTGCTGTACCATTTGAAATCATTTCCTCCTTCCCGGTGACAGTTGTAATAGTATATTCTTTCACCCCAGTTTATTATGTTGTTGGTGGGAACACGGTAAATAGGAGTATCCTTCATGTTTTTTGCAAAGGCACAATTGATAAGATAAAATTGTGCTTCCCGGTGGTAACGGCCGAGCATAAAATTATCGTACCCGCTGAACCTGCAATTTACCAGCACTGTTTTTGAATCAATATGGCCGGAACCATCATGCCAGATAGCAGCCGGTCCTGTATGGGTTATAAATTCACAGTTCTCTGCCCATGCCCATCCACGGGGGCAATAAAAGTCAACACCACCTTCCATGATACAGTCTTTAAAATACCACATGCCGTTCATGGTTTCCCATGGACTCACTGTATCACCGCCAAAAGAACGGAAACGGCAGTTCACTGCTTTTAACCTGGTGGCCATGTTCATGGTACGCAGCGCCATCTGGTGACCATCCTTTCTTAATTTTTTTTCTTTATTTTTTGAAGTATCTGAAGCACACCAAATCGTTCTTTCTTTAAAATCAAAACCGTAGTTGTTGGTAATCGTCAGATTCTTTAAGGTGATATCATTGGCTCCGACATTCATGGTAGCAACACCCCAGTCATCTGTATGGCTGCAACGCCACTCATCCCTTGCAATAGAAGCGATGATGACCGTTTTCTCCCTGCCCTCTCCTTCAAAAATGATATTGGCTTTTTCGATATAGATTTTTTCAGCGTAGGTTCCTTTCTTTATATAAATCGTTCTTGGGGTAGCGGATGAATCAGGCAGACTGTTAATGGCACCCTGTACTGTTTTATAATCACCGCTGCCATCTGCAGCCACTATAATTTTTTTTGCAGGCGAAGAGAGTTGTGCTACTGCACAGGCTTGTAATAACAGCAGTGTTGCAATCAAACAGATACTTGTATTTGATCTTACTCTCATTTGGCTTGTTTTAACAACCATTGCACCCATTCTTCTGCTGCTTTGTAATTCTGAAAATCAGCAGGCAGCTTTCTTCCGTCAAGGTATTCATTGTATATCCACGGGTCGCCAATGGCAAATACTGTTCCTTTGCCATACTTTTTGGCAGTCATTACATTATCATTTCCGTTCTTAATTATCATTACGGCAGGTGTACTTACTTCCAGGCTGCTGTACTCCTTTATATACATTTTCCAGTTAGATGAGAAAATGGGATTGTTTATACCGGCCATCACAACACCCTGTTCAAACTGGTCGTTCTGCACCCGGTTCTTACTGTCTTCATTAAACTGAATTCCAAATTTTCGGGCCAGCAGGTTGAAGTTTTTAAATTCTGCATTGCCTGCATCATTACTGAGGAGTACTAATACACCACCTTCTTTTACCCAGTTGCTGATAGTAATTGCATCCTTTCCATTCAGGAAGCGGGGTGTTTCCGTTTCTTTGTATGTATCCGGGTCCACCATGATATAAATAGAAGCCCCCTTCAGTGTAGCACTGGTCGGTAATTTCTCCAGTGATCTTGTTTTCGCACCATACTTCGTAAAAATATCGCCCAGCATGGCGTAGCCACTGTTGGTTTTATCTTCCCATGTATAATGCCAGCGGATGGGTGTGCCGGTAATGTCTTTTTTCCACTCGTTGTTAAAATAATAATCGAGTAAAACAGTTTTTCCCCAGGCGATATTTTGCGTTTCGTTCAGTTCCATTTCAGCAGCACATTTAATGAATGCACCCATTCCCTTGGGGTCATTCACTATCACCGGCTCACTCATATAATAAGCAAAACTGCCATCACGGTAAGGCTTACCACCGAGACCAGACACAGCAACAGTTCCTTTCAGGTTTACCTTGCCGTTAGCATCTGTTTCAATAAATTCTTTTATGATACCACGGTATGCCTGTTTGGCATGATCCAGATAAGCACCGGGTAGATAACCCTTCCTGGCGCCTTTGGCAAAAGTATATGCAAGCATACAAGAGGCAGATGCTTCTGCATAGTTCCCGGGTTCATTGGGCATGTTGGGAACGTCATACCACAATCCCGTTTTATTATCCTGCACTTTTCTGACAGCAATAGCAAATCGATGAAGAATGGCGATCAGTTCAGCTCTTTTTGGATGATTGGCCGGGAAATGATCAAGCACATCTATCAATGCCATCCCATACCAGCCCAAACTTCTTCCCCAGAAATTGGGTGATTGCCCCGTTGTTTTATCAGCCCATTGCTGTGCTTTACTTTCATCCCACCCATGATATAACAGCCCTGTTTTTTTATCATACGCATGTTTCTCCATCAGGATAAATTGCCTGGCTATGTCATTGAAAGCCGAGTCTTCATGGAAAAGTTTGGCATACTCAGCGTAAAAGGGCTGACCCATGTACAGGCCATCCAGCCACATCTGGTACGGGTATATTTTTTTATGCCAGAATCCACCTTCGGAAGTGCGGGGATGTGTTCTTAATTGATTGCGCAACAGGTCAGCCGCTTTCTTATATTTTTCTTTGCCGGTAACCTGGAACAGAAACAATAATAATTTTCCATTGTTGATATGGTCAATATTATACTCATCAGGCCTGTATCCTTTAATGCTTCCATCAGGAAGAATATAGAGATCCATGCTTTTCTGGATATAGTTGAACCACTTTCCATCACCGGTAGCAGCCCATACAGCACGGATACCTTTGAGTATCACTCCCTGGTCGTATCTCCATTTGGCAGCTTTATCTCCTGCGAGGATAAATGAATCAGGCCACAGCTTCATCGCTGTTTCCGAGATTCGTTCACTCCATTTTTCATTTGGAGAAGGAGAGGAACTCACAGAAAAAACAGTGCTTTTTTCTGAAGCGCCCAGTTCGTACTTTATTTTTTCCTTCGCTTTGGATGCATCGGTATTTTTTATGCTGATCGTATTGCTTCTTTCTCCGTTGATACGGAATAGCAGATCTGCATTTTCTTTATAAGTGATGTTATCAAAAACCAGTTTATCGCTTTGTACTATATCGATCACCGGGTTCGTTTCTCCGCTGATGATCCTGATGTTCCTGAATGTAACACCGGTAGCTTCCTGCACATCAATTCCCTTATGAGCCTGCAGCAGCATATTCTCCAGTACAATATCTTTTACATGCATTTCCGGAAGGCCTCTTACAAAAATTCCTTTCTCTGCACCATTACAGTACACATTACTGATGTAAAAGTTTTTAAAAACAGGAGTGGTTTCATCCACCGGTTTGAATTCTACTTTAGGTAATTCTCTTTTTTCGCCTGCCAGCGGAATGGGATCTTTTGCTGCATAATACATGTCGAAAAGGATCGCTTCACCCGGAATATCTTTCATGTAAATGTCTTTGATGAAAATATTCTCCACCACACCACCACGGCCTCTTGTGGTTTTAAAACGAAGACCTATATCTGTACCAATGAATGAGCAATTGCTTACATGAATATTCCTGGCGCCTCCACTCATTTCACTGCCAATAACAAAACCGCCATGTGATGCATATACTGTACATCCCCGGATAACGACATTCTCGGTGGGCATTCCTCTTTTTCTTCCCTCTGCATCACGGCCGCTTTTCATACATAGGGCGTCATCTCCCACATCGAAGATTGAATTTTCAATCAACACATTTTTACAACTCTCCACATCTATACCGTCGCCATTCTGTGCATACCAGGGATTTTTTACTGAAATATTACGGACCGTTATGTGTTCACTCATTAATGAATGCAAACACCAGGCAGCTGAATTCTGAAACGTAACACCTTCGAGCAAGATATATTTACAGTTGGTAATTAGCAATAAGTTGGGCCGGAGAAAATCTTTGATAGTTTCATAGAAGGCAGCGTCTTTATCTGGTGAAATAGCACCGGGGTTGGATAATTTTGAACCTTTCAGTGTTTTCTCTGTGGGGTACCATGTTTTCTTATCATCACTGAGCACACCACCGCTTGACACTAATTTTTTCCATTGCGTTTCATTCAGTTTATCTTTTTTCACCATCCTCCATGCATCTCCGTTGCCGTCAATAATACCTTTGCCGGTGATGGCAATATTATTTGCATCAGTTGCCGAAATAGGAGATTGGTTCCGCATCTGTGGTAATCCTTCCCAGTTGGCTGCTACCAGCGGGTATTCATTAAAATCTTTAGTGAACAATAATGTTGCCCCTGTTGCCAGGTGAAGATTGATATTACTTTTTAAAACGATCGGACCTGTTAACCACAAACCAGCCGGTACTAACACCACGCCGCCACCTTTTTTAGCCTGCGCATCAATAGCTGCACTGATACTTTTTGTATTGAGTGTATGTCCATCCGGAACAGCACCAAATTGCACAATGTTTGTGCTGTCTTTTTTAAATTTTGGAGTAATAATTACGGGCAATTTTCCCTGTTGGGCAAAAGTGCATATGCCTATTGCAAGGGAGCTAAGTATGATTAATAATTTCTTCATCAGGCAAACATGCTTTTAACAGCGTTTTCGTTATACAAGTCTAACCAGATATTGTCTGTTAATCAACGAATTGCAGTCCTTTATTTACGCAATCGTTACCGGGAACGGTATCGGTTTTCAGGAGGGATTTTGCAGGTAATTATTAAGCCATTTTCACTGCCTGGCGGGCCAGTAATTTCCATTTTCCGGCCTGCTTTTGCCAGACCAGCAGTATTCTCAGGTGAACTTCTCCTGGTTTACCAGCATCATTGGTTTTTGCTTTCAGGATGTGACGGACAATGGCTGTTTTTCCACTTACTCTGATTGTTTGTTCACTGAGTTCAATTGTAACAAAATCAGATTTACCACTCACTATCTTTTCTACAAAATCTTTTTTATCATCAATATGCCCGCCGCTATGACCATAGCTTAATTCTTCAGCTACTAATTTTTCCAGTTCAGTTTTATTCGCATCGATCATCGCCATCCGTAGTTCTTCCACTGCAGCCGCAACAGCTTTTTCATGCCTGCCTGCCTGATAGGCAGATTTACTTTGCGCAGCAGTAACTGACACAATAAAGAATAGCAGGGCAGATATGATGAGCTTCTTCATAATTAAAATCGTTTAGGCATTGGTACAAGGTCAGTCAGTTCTGTGATCTTCACCGGTCTTTTTAATTCAATACTTTTCCTGGCAGCTATCCCGATAAGGATTGACATGGCGCCTTCTCTGGTTCCGGCCATTACATTATGCGGGTTATCATTTTTATCAACAAAGATCCTGCGCTGCATTCTTATATCGCCACCACCATGGCCACCTTTTATTTTCGGGGTAGTAAATATTTCATAGTTCTTTTTGAAATTATCCATCACCATAATTTCCCTGAATTCTCCCGGTATGGCATCATCGGCATTACTCATTTCCATGGCGTGACGATTGGCCTGGTCATCCGCTGTTTTTTGTAAGTAAGGAATATCTTCCCATGTTTCTATTCTGCCATTAATACCGTTAAAGGCGATCTGCCATCCTTCGTAAGGAGAATAAGTAGTTAGCGAGTAATTGACAATAACACCATTGGCATATAATATCTGTGCACTCATCTTGTCCCAGATATCGATTTCATTCCGCCACACACAGCCATCCCGCAGGTAACCATCATGCTGTTCGTTCTTTACATACAGGCTGGTCAATCTTTCATCTTTTGTTATATCCCAGTAGAACTTGCAGTTGTCCTTATGTTCACAACCACGGCATTTGGTTCCCCGAAATGAATTATTCTTTCCGTAATGTTCTAATGCACCGTAAGCACTTACTTCCACCGGCTCGCTGTTGAGCCACCAGTTTAATAAATCAAAATGATGGGTGGCTTTATGTACCCAGAGTGAACCGCCTTTGTTTACAAATCCATGCCAGCGGCGGAAATAAT
>Ga0116142_10002878_pt1 | contig 17918 bp, 9 predicted proteins | sample AD_UKC033_MetaG_FD_89785 | JGI IMG/M metagenome (GOLD analysis project Ga0116142, IMG submission 89785) | Active sludge microbial communities of municipal wastewater-treating anaerobic digesters from USA - AD_UKC033_MetaG | ecosystem: Engineered > Bioreactor > Anaerobic > Digestate | place: USA... | reverse complement strand
CGTATCAGCCAGTATGACAAAGCTATCGATGAGCTTTACCAGAGAATGAACGGCGCCTATTATGAGCTTAAGGCGCTCGAAACCGACATCGAAGAACTTGCCGAAAGCACAGGTCTTGACCCGGAAAGGCTCTATCAGATACAGTCACGCCTGTCCGATATTTCGCGCATCTGCCGCAAACATTCGACCGATTTTGCCGGTCTTTTCACACTCAAGGAAAAAGTAAACGAAGAATTGTCAGAACTTTTCGCCCCGGATTCAACACGCGACAAGGTCAAAAAAGAACTCGAAGCGATAGATGCGCAGTTCGTTCAGCTGACCAAAGCCGTCAGTAAAGAACGTGGCAGTCTCGCTAAAAAGCTGGACCAGATGGTTTCGACCGAAATGGCCGACCTCGGCTTCAACGCTGCCCGCTTCAATGCCGCCCTGATCGCCTGTAATCCCGGCCCGCACGGTGCCGAAAACATAGAATTCTGCGTCGCCCTCAACCCGGGCGCGCCCGGCGGCCCATTACGCAAAATCGCATCTGGCGGCGAACTGTCGCGCGTCGCGCTTGCCATCAAAAAAGTGCTCGCCCGTAGCGACGCGCTACCAACGCTGGTTTTCGACGAAATCGATGCCGGCATCGGGGGCAAAACCGCCGAAGCGGTAGCCGCCAGCCTGCGCGCCCTCGGCAACGAAAAGCAGGTTCTGCTGGTCACTCACCTTCATCAGATCGCCAAAGAGGGCAGCTGTCATTTTACCGTCACCAAGAAAGTCACAAACGACCAGACTAACGTCGAAATCAGCCTCGTCGAGGGTGAAAAACGCATCGAAGAAATCGCGCGCATGCTCGGCCGCACCGACTATGATGGTCTCAGCTTCGCCCGAAACCTGCTGCAGCACAGCTGAAAATCAGTTATAAGAGCAACAGCCAGGCAAAGATTTTTTCTGACCAGGCCATAAAAATCGCCAGCCCCGGGAAAAACCAGAGATATGAGGGAAAATCGCCCAGGCTGCGATCAAGTTCAGACAATGGCAAAGCCCGGAACCACGACGCATCTTGAATGCGCAACAGAAACTGCGCAATCACCAACCCCACCAGCAGTGGCCAGAAAACTGGTAACAGCACACTGGGAAAACGCAGTGAAGAATCCCGATAATATGCGGGAACAGCAGCAGGAGCTGCTGGTGTGTCGGCCGAAACTTCTCCTGGCAGCGCTCCCATTCCGCTGTTATCAGGAATGCCATAGCCAGGCGGCGGAGTTTCGCCGAGCAGAGTAACTGTCGAGCCGACCGGCATGTTCAATGTCTCGATTATATCTACCGCTATCGCAGCGCCGGCTGTCAGCAGACAGAGAATAACTGCAACATGCATAAACGCGCTCCTGGCAAGAGAGGTAAAACCAAGCAGCCGTATCAGCTCTGCATGCGAAAAATCTGCGGTGCCCCGCAGGCGTGCCCGCAAAAACAGTCTAAAAACATCTGCCTCAGCCCTTCTGAGCAGAATACCTGCTGTCATTACAAAAATGATACCCGTCTGCGCCAGCAAAAACTCATTCCAGCTTGAGTTAAAATTTGAAACATTGACCATCAGCGCGCCGACAGTCATTACCAGAGCGGTTGCAATCATCCACGCGTAGCTTTTCCGCCCCAATAGCAGCAAAGCCACAAAGAGAACCGGCGCAACAAAATGTATCATCATCATGCCTTGCCACCGCTTTCATGAGCTTTCCGGTAACGGGCAGCATAAGCACCGGCAGCATAAAGAGCGCCGGCAAGAACCATCACGATTAAAATCGCGATGCCGAGATTCGAATCGTAAAACGTAAGTGCGTGCATAACGGCAAGAACGCCCAGCATCGCGAAGTTGATCCAGCTCAGCCAGAGATCGTATGTGACCGGCAGACTGGTCTGCACACCGGCTTTGATCTTTAAGACCAGATATAAGGCATCTTCATAAACCGACAGAACGATGACAGGAATCATGCCGGCAAGCACCAGCTGATAATCGAGGTTATTGCTGCTAACCAGATACCGCTCTTTGGCAATAACAAGAACCAGCGACAACCAGATAAAAATACCAGCCGTATAAAGGCTCTCGCGCGCCGCCAGATATTTGACTCTGAATGTAGCGAGATCTTCGGCAGCCGCTTTCTCTACCCTTCCCGCCAGTTGCAGAAGGCTGTCATCTCCGCCGGCCTCTGCCCGCATGTAGTAAAAACCTGTTGCCATTGCCGGCAGCATTAAAGCTGTTGCCGCCAGAACAAATATCAGATCGTCATCAGCAAACGACGCTTCATTGCTGAAAAGAACGTAAATATAAAAAATCAGAACTGCGATTCTTAACATATTTTTCCGCTATTCAAAAATAATTCTCCAAAAACACGGTAAGCAGCAGCACAAGATATATCAGCAGCCCGACGACGTAGAGAGTCATGCCGATTCCGGGCGCAACCGGTATCAGAGGGCTTTGCGCGACCGCAACAACTCCTCGGGGAGAAACTGCCGAAGCTATGCCGGCAGCAGCCTCAGCCCTGGAACCGATCGCTTCGGGCAATGGCACCAGTTTCGAAGTGACAAAGTCGGCATCTACATGGCTATCTGTATCGGTCTTTCGCGGCTGCACGCCAGCAACCGGCTGCGTCGCCACAACTTCTTCATAAACTGGCTTTAAAGCTGGAGACGACAAGATGCCCGACAAATCAACCGAATCAAATCCCGAATTGCCATTTATTGCAGCGAGGAATTCAGCCGCAGTCTGGAAGCGGTCAATCGGGGCCTTGGCAAGTGCTTTCATGATCGCTGCGCTGATCGAACCTGAGATTTCGTGACGCTTCTCAGTCGGTGGTATTGGCGCGACGGTCATGTGCTCATACATCAGCCCCGGCAGGTCAGCCCGACGAAATGGTGGTTCGCCGGTAAGAACCTGATACAGAAGTGCGCCAGTAGAATAGATGTCGCTGCGGCAATCGACAGTCTCGCCCTTGAACTGCTCTGGGCTCATGTAGAGTGGTGTGCCGATGCTTATACTCAGATTCGTCGCAGTCTTGCTTCCCTGCGCCGCGGCAGCTATACCAAAATCAGCAATTACCGGCTGACCGGCATCAGAAAACAGAATGTTGTCAGGCTTGATATCGCGATGTATAACGCCTTTTTCATGAGCATAACCGAGACCGGCGAGAACTCCGGAAACGATTGTGATCGCCTGTCTGATCGGCAGAGGCCCGGCTTTGATACGGCCGGTCAAAGTTCCGCCCTGCATGAAGGCCATCGCGATGTACGGCTGTTTAAGCGAAGACTCGCCAACCGAATAAATCGGAACTATATTCGGATGCGTCATGCCGGCGGCCAGACGTGCTTCTTTCTGAAAGCGGCGGCAAAGCTGCCCATCATGAATCAGATTCGGCGGCAGTACTTTTAATGCAACATGACGGTCGAGACGGCTGTCAGCGGCCAGATAAACAATGGCCATGCCGCCGCGCCCGATTTCTTTTTCGATCTTGAAACCGTCAACCGTATCGCCGGGGCCGATTCCGTTAAAAGCATTGCTCTGACTGACAAATTCTCCGCAGAAACGGCACTTTATTGCATCGTCCTGAATCTCTTCTGCGCAGAACCGGCACTTTTTCATGACCGGCCTCCGAGATAACTCTGCAGTTCAGCTTTGAAAGCTTTTGCAGAAGCATAACGCTCTTCGGCCTTTTTGGCGATAGCCTTTTCGACAATGGCCGCCAGTTTCGGTTCGATTTCGGCACAGCGCTGCCTTACCGGAATCACCTGTTCTTCAAGAACTGTCAGCATGGAGTCTTTGAGGCTCTTAGAACTTGAACCGCCGCCGAAATCGTAGGGCAAACAGCCGGTTAACAAATGATAAAGGGTCACGCCAGTAGAATATATGTCAGCCACCGGTCCGGTGCGGGCAAAATTCAGGATCTGTTCGGGTGGGGTAAAATACAGTGAACCGGCAAACTCGCTGGCGCGCGTCAGGCGGGTTCCGCCGACATTTACAAAACTTTTTGCCAGCCCGAAATCCGCGATTTTCGCAACCATCTGAATCTTGCCCTCTGTGCCTGACAGCAGAATGTTCGACGGCTTGATATCGCGATGAATATGGCCCGAAGCATGAAAAAACTCAAGACCGTCGAGGATGTCGCAGACAAAGCTGACCGCCTCTTTAACCACGAGGCGCCCCCCCTTTTTCGCGAGGTATCTGCTCAAACAACCGCCGGCAAGGTATTCTGACACAAAATAAGGAGAACCTTCATGCACGCCATCTTCGTAAAGACGCACCAGATTCGGGTGCGACAACCCGCTCATTATACGCATTTCGCGGACAAAACGTCTTGCGATCTGAGGATCTGGCTCGGGTAACAGAATCCTTTTGAGAGCGCCAAGACGGCAGGTGTCGGGATTCCAGGCGAGATAAACGGCACCCATGCCGCCTTTGCCAAGTTCCAGTAAAAGCTGATGATGGTCTACGCGAGCAAAGGAGCCAGCGCCGGATTTTTTGCCGTAACAGCTTCGACAAAGATACACAGCAACTTTGGCCAGAGTCAGACCCTTGCCGTCGGATGCGGCGTAGTTGCCGACATCTGCGCCACACTCACAACAACTGGCCAGCACCGGAACCCTGGTTTTCGCAAATTTGTCCTGTTCTTCGAGCGCAATTTCAGCCTGGCAGGCCGGGCAAACTGTTGAAGCTGAGACCTGGCCCGGCATGGCAAACCTGTTACCACAACGCTGGCAGGTCGACAGGTTCTGGTTCTGGTGAGCGCTGATGCTGACACGAAAGCGCGTCTGACCGGCAGCAATGATGTCGCCATCTTTGAGCTCAGCCTGATCGCATTTTTCGTCGTTGACAAAGGTGCCGTTGAGCGAGCCGAAATCGCGAATATAGCAGCGCGGCGGCACAATCTCGATCATAAAATGTTTGCGCGACACACAGGGGTCTGATTTATCGAGAACAAAGTTGGCATCGGGTGAACGCCCGACAATAAACAGCTCGGGTTCGGTAAAATCGTAGCGCCGTCCCTGTTGAGCGCCATTTTCGACGATCAGCGCAACTTTGATCGCAGCAGCGGCTGGACGACCAATTGGACAGGTTACCGCGACTTCGGCGAGTTCATCAACCACATCTGGCCTTGCAGTCACCGCCGATCCGCCTGAGTGATAATCTTCGGCTGGCCTGGCCGCACCCGCCTGCGAAAATGACGAAGCGATGCTGGCCACATCGACTGAATCGATACGACTGACAAAGCCATCGAGCAGAGCTTCGCGCGGCTTCACTGATTCAGGATCGACCCCGGCGGCGGTCAAAAGGGCGCAGACAGCTTCTTTGTCTGACCCGGTGAGCAGTGCGGTAACAAAATCTTCTTCGACTATATCACGATTCCGTTCGGCAGCTGTCTGCCAGACCAGCGCCAGCATCTGCTGCAGCGTCGCTGAAAATGCGATCTCGCGATTCGCAGCCGCACCGCCCTTTCCCAGCTGCTTGCGCATTGTACGACGTATCATTGTCGGGTCATGACCAGCGACAGTCAGAGCCCCGCTGAAAAAGCCGCCTTCGATTTTAGTCAGGGCAAGCAGCAGATGAGCAGGTTCGGCCAGCGGATGCCGCAGAAAATCGGCTTCCCAGTTCAGGTGGTCGAGAATGACCTTCCAGAGGTGCGGCGGTGGTAAAGCCTCGTCGGCGGCACGATTTCGCGTCGGCGTCGCCGGGTTGCCGTTCTGCCAGTCGAAAATATTATAGATATGATGCGCAACCTTATGCTTGTCGTAAAACAGGCCGGCATCGTGCAACAGAGGCGCATAAGCGGGCATTACGTCGAGAAGCTCGTCAGCGATTATCTTTGCCGCCAGAATGTGCGTGCTGTCGCCGAAATCCATGACGCGCTGCGTGTTGTTGATGCCCTCGCCGACGACATTACGCCGATCGTTGATGTCGGTGACGGTAAAAATCTCGCCGCTGTTGATGCCGGTTCTGATCTCGATTTTGAGCGATGGCGGGCAATTGGCATTATACTGACGCACCAGCGCGGCGAGTTCGAGCGCAGCCTGCAATGGCAGTTGCGGCGGCCCCCACAGGGCCATGGCGATGCCGTCGCCAGTAGGCAGATCGACGCGCTGTTGTTTGTCGAGTTTAATGATGGCAGAGGTGTTCTGAACCAGACGGGTGAGCTCCTGAATCAGCAGCTTCTGGTTATGGGAAGGCTTTTTACTGAACCCGACGATATCTATGAATATGATACGGCTCAGCGTCGGCAGTGCTTCGCTCAAAACTTCCTCCGGATCGACAAATTTCTGCGCATCCTGCGTAGTTTCGCTAAGATAATAGCACCACCCGCATTCTTTGCCAACCAGCAAGATAAACAGCAAATTCCCGGCCAATAAGCAGGCACATATTTTTAATAGACATTCGAGCCTTCTCTTGGTCATTCTGCGCGGAGCGAAGCGAAATCGCAAAATCCATGTCTTATGCAATTCTGGATCCTGCGAGTACGCACAGGATGACAGCTTGATGTCGATTTCGCCCGAAAAAGCTGACGCCGGCAGTTTTGCCGGCGTCAGCTTGAGAGTTCTGCTGTCGAAATGGTTATTTCAGAAACAGGTAGGCGTGCTGAATGAAATCATGCAGGTCAAGATTGGTGATCTGCAGATCGAGCTTGCGGTTGAAGAAATCGCCGGTCAGCCGGCCGCTAACCTTATCATATTTCAAATCAGCCTTGCGGTCAGCAAGAAAACCTGTGATCACGCCGGCATCCATATCCCAGTTGAACTCGAGCATCGAGCAACTCAGCCCACCCATGGCATTTTTGCTGGGCCAGTTAATGGTCAGCCAGTAAGGGTAACCATAGACATCGCCCTCAAGGCCGTATTCCTCGGTAGACCATGTGAAAGTCAGGTCCACCCCTGAATCATGCGTATAGCCTTGAATTTTCTTCTTATCATGATCGATCTTGATGTCAATCGGCTTGTCGCCGACATTTCCCTTGATCGTCCAGGCGGTGCGATCGAAAGCTACAAAATATTCCTTGCCGCCGACCGTTCCTTGGATCCAGCCCTGTTTGGGAATTGCCCGAAGAGTATTTACTTCGTCAATGACCTGGCGGTCGAGATAAGCCAGTCGGCCAGAACCGCCAGCATTTGAAGACGCTGCAAACGAATAGGGCAGCGGCGACGGGCTGGTGCCCTGCCATTTCGCCATTGCATCAGCCGGCGAGTTCTGAACATCAGCGCGACCGTCGCGGGTGATCAGCTCACCTGCCGGCGAAAGAACGATCAAGGTCGGAATGGAAGTAACTTCGAATCTTGATTTCAGAGATAATGCAGGTGCCGAACGAAATTCAAGCGTGGGCCATGGCATGCCGACTTCTTTCATATATGCGAACTGAGCCGCTTTGTTTTTGTCTGAACTGACATAAACAACTTCAAACTGGTCAACATGGTTGTTGCGAAACGGAACCAGCTGAGGTGAAAAGGCTCGACAACCGCTGCACCACTGGCCGGCAAAGTAAATACCAACGTATTTCCCACTCAAGGTTTCGAGCGAGACTGATTTACCATCGCTGTTGATCAGCCCGAGAGGAAAAAGCTCCTTCCAGACTGCTGGGGTCTGAGCCAGCAAAGACGAGCTCAAACCAAGAATCAACACCAGCACGCACAAAGCTTTTCGCATATACATGACATCCTCCGACAGAAAATTAGGTCGATCAGAATAATTTATCACAGAACTTGACTTTGAATCCATCCTAAAAAAGTAACATTTCAGTTGCCCCCGGATTCCTCTAATAGATGCTTAATGACGCTCACCGCTCTATCGATAGCGGCTGGTCGATGACAAAGTTACAAAATTTGTGTAATTCGTTTTCGGAAACAGATTATTGAACCCCTGCCAACAGTCTTCTGTATAAACAGGTTCGTAACACTTACCGACAGCAAAATAATGCCAGCAAACAGAACCGGGCTGTTACGCATTTTGTGCAACAGCCCGGTTTGTCGAGTCAGATCAATATTTGCGATAGGCGCGGCTCTGCTTAGGAGCAGGCGGAGGCGGCTGCTGGCCCTTGCGCTGCTGTTTGGCGGCGGCGCGGGCGCGACAGGCGGCCTTGTAGGCGCGAATTTCGGCGATGCGCTGCGCAATCGGAATTTCGAGAGCTTCGGCCGGCTTCGAGTTGTAATCGAAGTTTTCGAGCCTGACCTGCTCGATGCGTGTTTTGATCGTGCGCTCGATCTGGGTAAAATCATGCATTTCGTCGGCAGATACCAGAGTATATGAATAACCGGTCATATTGGCACGGGCAGTGCGGCCGGCGCGGTGTACGTAGTCTTCGACTATATGCGGCACATCGAAATTGATGACATGCGAGACAGCCTCGACGTCGATACCGCGTGAAGCGATGTCGGTGGCGACAAGAACCCGAACCTTCCCATTGCGAAAATCTTCGAGGGCTTTGGTGCGCTGCAGCTGGCTACGATTGCCATGAATGCAGTCGGTCGCAACATTTTTGCGGTCGAGAAACTGTGCCAGACGCTTGGCGCGATGCTTGGTGCGGGTAAAGATAATGGCGCTGCGAATCTGGTGCTGATCGATGATGTTGATCAGCAGTTCCTGTTTCAGCTCGTCTCTGACCTTGAAGGCCTTGTGTTCGATACCGGTAGCGGTGATCTGGGGGCGTTCAATATCAACTGATGCCGGATTATTGAGCATGTCTTTGGCGAGCACAACGATCGGTTCAGGCAGGGTGGCTGAGAACAGCAGGGTCTGGCGCTGGCGTGTCGGCAGAGCCTTGAGAACGCGCCTGATGTCGGGCAGGAAGCCCATATCGAGCATACGATCGGCTTCGTCGAGCACGAGGTATTCGAGATGCGGCATTTTGCCGTATTCGCGGGTAAAATGGTCGAGCAGACGACCTGGTGTTGCCACCATAATATCGACCGGATGCCTGAATGCTCGCTCCTGCGGCAGCATGCTGACTCCGCCAAATATCGCGGCGCAGCTGAGGTCACTGCACTGTGCGAGATCGTTGAAATGCTGGCAGATCTGCGCCGCCAGCTCGCGGGTCGGCGTGAGCACCAGCGCCCGGATCTTCGGGGTGATGCGACCGGTAGTTTTCTTTTCGCTTTCGCGGCTGGCGATGATGCGATGCATGATTGGCAGCAGAAAAGCTGCGGTCTTGCCGCTTCCGGTCATCGAACTGGCGAGAATATCGCGGCCGTTGATAACCAGCGGAATAGCACTCTGCTGAATCGGTGTCGGTGAAGTGAAGCCGACGCGGGCAATAGCACGCTGCAGGTCAGTGTGCAGCGCCGTGAAAATCGGCGCAATTACGTGATGATTCTCAGGTTTTGCGGTTTCAACAGGACTCGCCTGTCTTGCCGGGCCTGCTTGAGTGGTTTCGCGGGGCTGCACTGCAGTGCGAGGTGACTGGTTACGAGAAGTGTGGTTGGTTGAATGTCTAAAATGCGTTGACGTGGTCATTAAAATATCCGTTTCTGTTCGGTGGAAGTATGAGCTCAAACCGATTATGCCGGCTGAGCGAAAGGGTCTGGTTTTTTAGCCGGTGAAAAACCGCCCGGATCAACAGCGATAAAACTGCAAAATCGCAGAATTCGCTGCAACTGGGAAAGATAATACAGCAAATCGAGAATTAAAGCAACAATTAAAATCCGGCCGCCATCAAAACCCGATCAGCAGCCGAGGATGCTGGTGCTGGTGGTGGTAAGCTGATAGAGTTTCATTGGTTTTGCCTTGCCTTTCAGCTCGACTTCGCAGTATTCACGGGCAAGAACATCTGCCGGCAGCATTTCGAGAACCTGCTCTGAGGCAAGACAACGCTGATAGCGCATCACTTCGGCCTGTGCCTCGATGCGGGCGGTAACGTTGACGGCATCACCGATTACAGTAAAGTCCCGCTTGCCGCCGACACCGAGAAAGCCGGCAATGACAGTGCCATAATTAACTGCCGTAGCCGTCGGGAACGGCAGAGCCCCACGGCCTTCGGCGGCGTTGATCTGCAGGGCGGCACGGCAGGCGGCAGCCAACGCTTCGCATGGTTTCCCTTCGCTGTGAAATACTGCCAGAATCTTTTCGCCGATGATCTTGTCGATGTCACCTCCAGCTGCAATTATGATCTTCGCGACCATTGCCACCTGCTCACGCAGGTCTGCGAACAGAGAATCTGTGGCTGCGCCGGCCATCCAGCCTTCAAAAGACGGTATGCCAATATAGAGAAGAGCAAATTCCTTCCGGCTGCCTTCTATGATTCCTGCAGAGAAAATTTCTGCGCACTCTTTGACAGCATACGACCCATCAGCATCTTTTCTTCTAATCCTCTGGTCATGCTGTCGAAAGCAGAGCAGAGCACGCCAAGTTCGTCGGTTCTGCCACTGTCGATTCGATATGAGTAGCTCTCACGAACGACCTGCTGCATGCCCAGAATCAGGCTTCTTATCGGCACCAGAATATCATCGGCGACATTTTTGGCGATTAAGAGAACGCACAGCAGAATACCAGCCATAAGCAGAGTAAAAGCAGTTTTACTGCGGGTTATGGCCTGATCAATCGGGGCTTCCGGCGCCATACCTATCATCAAAGACGTTATCTGCGCCACTCCCGGACGGCCTTCGACCAGATGCCAGCTGCCCCGATAATTGATGCGTCCGGAAACTGGCAGATTGGCGGTAGCGATCCAGGAAGCCATTTTCACTATTTCATGCCTGGCCTTGTAGTATTCTCTTCTGAAAACATTGCCGTAACGATGCGCCTCTACCGGCCAGAGCAGATATTCGCCGCGATAACGGTCGGCGATTCTGGCCAGATAGCCTTCATAATCGAACATTATCAGCCAGATCATCACATACTGAGGTGTTTCTATATCCGGCACAGCGTGAATTATCAGGCCGGCTGTCCCGGCCACGACATGCATCAATACCGGCAACCCCACCCCATTCGCCAGCTTGACGAACACATCATCTCCGAACAACGATCTGACGGTCTGCAGACCAGTTTCGATAACCATATCTCCTTCTATGGCAGCGGCGTCAATACCTTCGCTGCTGGTGGGACGCTGCGTCCGCTGTTTCATGATGCTTCTGGCAATCTGCTTAAGCATGACACCAAATGTATTGGCTTCTTCCTGTTCCTTACCTGAAGTCGCGTATTCCCAGCCGTTTAGACCGGCGACAGCGATATCGCGCGGATTATAATTGATGATCAGCGGATCGCTTTTTTCATGCTCGCTATACCACGAACCGGTCAGCTTATCGAGCTGTTTGATTACTGCCGGCCCGGAAGAAACCTCAAGTGCAGAAGCCAGTTGCCTCATCTCGCGTGAAAAGGTACGCTCACGCACAAACTTCCAGGCAAGCGGATCGACAAAGCTCTCGCGCAACTCAAACAGATCGTTGGTTCGGTTCAGATCGGCTCTGGTCTGCGATATCCTGACGTTGTAATCTTCATTCAGATACAAATTGAACACGAAAAATACCGTGATCAGAGGCACCACCGCAGACAACAGCAGCAGAAGCCAGAGACGTGCCGCCAGCGAGCGACTGGCCCGCGTATCGCCCGCACCGTTTTGAACCAGTACCACAACAGGATGCCTGCGAGCAGAATCACAACCGCTGCCAGAAATCCGCCAGAAATCTGAGATGCAGGTGCCACCAGATGACATACCAGCAGACGGTATTCATGCCTGCCGATCTTGAGCTTGTCTTCATTGATGATGTAACGTTCAGAAACCGGCAAATTCTTACCTGACGCCAGATAAGCCGACAGATACAGCGGGAAATTGCGTGAGAACTGCACCGTGCCGCTGCCGTCAATCAGTGCAATCGCTTTGTCAGGCTGCTGATAGCTTCTGACCAGAACCGACGTTGCATTCTTTATGCTCTCGACCTCCACCGCCAGCAGAATCATGCCACGGACAGTGCCGGGATGCTCTGTTCCAGTGGCAGATGGGTTGCCTTTCGTTTCATCTTCTGGAACGGTAAGATAATCCCAGTAGAAATATTGCGGCTTGCCGTTACATGGCATCTCTGTCGCCCGGCAGAACAGTTCGCGCTGCAAAACAACCTGCGTAATCTGATTGCCGAAAATTTCCTTCAGAATGGGAGATGCTGAGCTTGGAACCCAGGCATTCCAGGGGCTGAAATCAAGACGGCGATGATATTCAACTTCGGCCTGCAGCGCCTGCAGATGCTCACGACTCCAGCCTTCAGCGATGACAACCTTTTCGACAACAGCCTTTCTGCTGTTTACTGTCCCCTGATCGTAGAGGAAAACCGCAAATCTGCCTGGCCGCCCTTCAGTGGCGCCGTGCGGCAATATTTCTGCCTTAACTGCCGCTGCCAGCTCAACATCAGAAAGTCCCTGTGAGTTCTGCAGCACATTTTCGACAGCACCGGTAATTCTGAAACATTCGGATTCAAATCCGGTCCTGATGGCACTGTCACACTTAAGCTGTTCGATCAGGCGCTGATTTTCGGCAACGACTCTGACTTTTTCAGCAATTCGGGCGGCTTCGATTATTGTCTGCCAACCGAGCACAATCCCAATCGACACCATGGCAACCAGAAGTGCACCGAGTGCGAAAACCTGGCCGGAAGAAAGACCGCTGCCACCGCCGGCTTCAACCCTGACAACCTGAGAGGCCGCAAGTTCTGGATGCCGCTTCGTTGCGGCACTTGCCGGAAAAGTCTTTTCTTCATCGACAGCCTTCGCCGGCAGCACCTCACCAATACCGGCGAGGCTGTAGGCAACCTGATGACTGCTGTTCTCGAGGCGAATGAAAGACAACCCGGATTCCGGCAGATTTTTCATGACCGTTTCATCTATGATCAGCGGAAAAACGGGATTGATTGAAGACAAAGCTTCAAGTCTGGCCGCCGTTTTCAGCGGTTCACCAAGAATCGCATAATCAAGGCGGGTTTCGAGACTGCCGATCGAACCTGAATGCATCTGCCCATAAGCCAGACCGACGCCGATGCGGTAGTTGAAAAGTCGCTGACCGCTGCGAGTTGCGTTGATACTTTTAAGACGAAGCAACATGAGACTTGCAGCACGAAAGGCGCGCTCCGAAGAGTTCTCTTCACAGGCATCGTCTTCAGGAAAAACTGCTTCGATGGCGTCACCGATAAACTTGTATATTCGCCCACCCTGCTCTGCAATTATGTCAGCCATCTGTGCAAAATGCTCGTTGAGCATTTCGGTAATCCTGTCAGGTGGATGTTCTTCGCAGAGTCCTGTAAAATTGCGGATGTCTGAGACCAGCGCCACGCCGTTAAAAGTCTCGCCGGAAAGTTTACCGGTCTCATCGGCACGGGAAATCGCCTCAACCGCCTGATCAGAGAGCAATGTCGCCAGCTTTTCCCGCTCACGCAGACCGTTGGTCATGGCTGAGAATTCCTGACAGAGTATGCCGAGTTCATCCTGACTGCGGCTGGTAATCTCGATATTCAAATTCCCGGCCGCCACTCGATCCAGAGCCGATCTGAGACCGGTGATCGGGTCAAGAATGATGCGTGCCGACATGAAGGCAGCGAAAAACACGATGACCAATACTGCCAGCAGTAGACCGGCAAAGAATAGAAGCCGGCTGGAGACCGATTGTTCGAGGTCATGATGACGGGTTGCACCAACGAGAACGGTATGAGCATATTTCTTCGATGGAATTGCAACCAGTGACAGGTTTTCAGCGCGACTGCCAACATAGCTGCCTCTGAACCAGGCCTGTTCGGCAAGTTGCCGGGCGCGCCCGACGATTTCAGTATCGGCATCACGGCCGGGAGTGCCTATTGGTTCGAGCCCCTGTGGCTTTACCCGGAAAGCAAGAAATATGTATTCGGGCGCATTCAAGCCAAAATGATTCACCGACTGCTGAAAAATTTTGTCATCGAGGGCCTGGTCATCCCAGACCAGAAAAATGCCAAAACGCTCGCGACCAACAACTTTGACCAGTTCATGAATCTGGGTGGCTATTTTAGAACCGATCTGGCGGGAAATCGGGAAAGACCTGCGCTTATCCATCTCTTCGACCAGATCGTTTTTCGTCATCGACTTGTAAGCTTCCAGAGATGTCTCCTGAATGCCCGACATCTTCAATGGTGCAAACTTTCTTGCTGGAGCGAAAACCTGTATCTTTCGGCGCAGCAACTGAACGAGCGGATATCTGAAAGCCTCGATAGCAGGGTCGGCCTCGCCTTTACTTTGCCCTGAATAATACCTGCTGCCCTTGCCATCTTCATCAAAAATCGCAAAACTGAGCAGCGGTAATGGCTCAGCCCGGCCTTCGAAAAAGTGGAGAATACGGTCGCGGGCTTCCGGACATTCTGCACCATTCTCAGAGAGAAGCCTCTGCAGCAGGCCGTCTTCAGACATTTCAGAGAAAGCTGCCCGATATTCGTCGTTTACCTGGGCTTTGCGGGCGTCGAACTGTCTGAGACACGCCTGCAATCCTGTTACCGACTGAAAATGAGCAGCCCGACGAAACTGGGCGATGTAACTGTAGGCCGAAATTACCAGCAGACTGACCGGCAGCGAAGCTACCAGCAGATATGTGCAGATGAATCGCAGTCTGATGCCGATTTCCGGCCATTGCCCGAGAAGAATCCCGCGAATGAGCAGAAGCAGCAGAAAGGCGGCGCCCAGCATACTGCCCCATCGAAGCCACAGCGGCCGCGTTGGCCTCACTGTCGGCGGCATAACAATTGTAGTAAGGTGTGTGTGTCCTTTGCCGAGATATGAAAACACATCATATCTTCCAAGGCGGGTGGGTGGCGGCGTGCCATCCTGCAACCAGCGTTCCAGATCTTTTTCGACCGGTGCAATCTGGTTTTTTGCCCAGTTGTTGAACAATATCGACTGATTGAGCGGCGACTGCATGACTGCGCCGCCATAGCCGGAATAAAGCGGAATGAATGCGCCCTTCGAACTGCTGCGGTCGCGCAGATCACGCAACGCCAGAAGTTTTGCGGCAGTTCTGCGTTTTTCATCATTGCGACTGAACAGGAAAAACCCGTAGACACCCTGCCCGGGAACTTCGAAATAATCCCAGAGAAACCAGTTCGGGAAAAACCGGTAAAAGGCAAAAGAGGCCCTCCCACGCTGGGTTTTCGCCATGATTTCGGCCTTCGCTTCATTCTGAATGATTCTGGCGAGAAGCTTGGCGTTCTGTCTGCCGATTGCGCCGGAGACGTCTTCGTCCCGGCTTACCCGCACCAGATGTTCGAAAGATCTGACATAAAGACGGCGGGCCGGAAGAAGCTCAGAATGCATGAATAACATGTCACCACTGGCGCCGGTCGTTGGCAGATGAAAGGCATAAAGCTCATATTCGGGAAATGGCCAGCGGAAAATCCGGCGCGCCTTCTCATCAGCATACTGCACGAGCTTATCACCTTCGATACCGGATTCGGCAGCGGCCTTGAAGGTTTTCGAAAACTGTCCGGCCAGCCGGGCGAACTGATACGAGAACTCAGAACCGGCTGCCAGCGTCTCGATTTCCTGGTTGGCGATCTCTTGCTGTTCACGCACTTTCCAGTAGTAATCTATGTTCTCAAGAAATGACCAGCCAATGTTCAGCGCCAGCAATGGCAGAAAACACAGAGCAATCAGAAGAAATCCAGATTGCTTCTGACCTTGACGCGGCCCGGCTTTTTCACTCATTGCTTGACCATTTTCATTGTACAACTCGAATGACTTAGCTGATTCAGGCACCATATGATACAACAAATTGCAAAAAGTGTACTCACTCCTGCTGAAAATTCGTAAAATCTATCTGTTCCACAGTATCAATGAACCCGGAAGTCTGCCGTTCTGCCCGTTGGCAAGCTTCATTCCGGCAGTTTTTCCTGAAATCGTCACACAAAATAAGTTCAAGACATAATTTTTTGTCTGTCCGGAAATATGCATTTAAAATGCCTTCTGACCAAAATACAGCAACCGGACATCATGACAGGGAAACATAATCATAGCGGCATACCGAAACCCGGTTTGGATGAATATAATATACTAAGAGAAGTAATTCCTTATAGATCCAGCTTTCTGTATATATTGAATGTATGTTTAAAAATCGTCATTGGTCGGTTCGCTTCTATCCTGATGCTAACCGGCACTTGGCCATCCTTGGCCTTCGCGAGAAGCGGAGCGACGAAGCAATCTTTCTGACAATGGGATTGCCGCGTCGGGCTGAAGCCCTCCTCGCAATGACGGCGAAGACACATACTCAATGTTGACAGGCCACTAGATGCTTTGTCAAAGTTGAATCAATTGCCTGTTACTTTTGCCGGTTCATACCCGTATATTCGACAAACTGATTTAAGAGCCGCAATTTGACTAAATGAGGAAAGATTACCAGAAGGAAAATCGCACATAATGAAAGGCAGACCATATATATGGAAATGATTGGATCAAAAAATTTGAAAAGCACAGGGTTTCTTGTATTACTGGCAGTCATGGTCTTGCTTTCCAGCATTAGTCTGGCCGCTCAGCCTTTCTCTGAAGAACCGGTGCAGGTAAGCAAAGCCGCGAAAACCGGCAAATCGCAGGTTAAAACTGCGGCCAAATCTTCCGGCAGCAAGGCCATAGTCAACACGGCACTTGAAGGCAGCCGCTACTACCGCTCGATAGCAGAGTGGTCAGGGCAGCTGCTGCACCCTTCCATCGACCGCCGCGACCCGGCCGGCGGCGTGCCCTTCAAGATCGAACGCAGCCCCGATCGCAGCCTGATCGGCAAAACCGTATGGCTGCGCTGGGATACCAGTGAACCCTGGGAGAAGTGGTTCTACGCCAGACGTTACGACGTGCACATAGATGGCGATCGTCTGCAGAAAGCGATAAAAGACGGCCTGAATCCTCCAGTAGCAATCGACGGCTGGAAACAGGTCAGCCCGCTCGAATCGCTGTCGGGCGCGCGACCTGGCGACATGACAGTCATGCTGCGCAACCCCGTCTGGGATGGGAGCGTTCTTAAAATCACCGAAGAACCGGTGCAGATCTGCGGCAAAACCATGGCGCTCGTGCGCTTCAAAGAAGACATCGGCGGCAACCGCCGCATTGTCGTGCACTACGATCCCTCTTCCAGCAGCTTTTCCGGCCCGGCCGACGTCATCGAAATCCCGCTGAATTATTTCAGCCGCAGCAATACTCCGGTTGCCCGCTCTTCGACCGTCGGCATCGAAAACTCGCCGCTCAACGAACAGGGCTGGTATGTCTATGGCCGCCACGTTGAAGGCCGTTTCGTCGCTGAAGCGATCGAACCCCGCGCCGCCTTCATGCTGACTGCCGATATCACCATTCAGGGCAAACAGGAAGTCAAGCGTTACATCTCGAACGATCATTTCGACAACCTTGAACCCGGACTGCTCAAACGCACCGAACTGCTGCCGGCACCGGCGCCCGACTGGGAAGAAGGCGACCGTGGCCTGCTGATTCACCTCTTCGGCTGGCGCGAGCATCCCGATGAAGAAGGTCCGAGCAAAATGATGGGCCTGGTAACCGGTCACTTCGCCTTCGGCATGGCGCAAGTCGTGCGTTGCCCGTTTACCCGCGAACTTCGCTGGGATCTCGAATATCGCCAGGTCTATGCGCACAACCGCGAGGGAGTCGTCAGCGGCTCGATGAAATGGCATGCTTATTCCGGCAGCCTCAAACGCGGCTGGATGTATACCATTCCGATCTCCGACACGGTCGTGCGCATTCCCGAACTCGAACCATATGATTTCAACGGCTGGGAAGTCAAGCCCTGGAGCGGCCTCAACCGTCAACTCGAACAGATGCAGTCACTCTACCGCGTCGGCGCTGGCAGCGGCCTCTCCTCTGTCAAACAGGACATTTCATGTGTTCAGGATTCACACGCGGCTCTTTACAGCGCATTGCGCACCTTTGAGGAGACCATCGCCAAAACCGGCAAGGTCAAGGAATGGACTTCCGGCAAAGG